>ERZ779874.82-NODE-82-length-106000-cov-52.723224_pt1 | contig 106000 bp, 97 predicted proteins | sample MGYA00511031_ERZ779874 | MGnify/ENA primary metagenome ERZ779874 (study PRJEB29588, sample SAMEA2156850) | human gut metagenome | biome: human gut; feature: human-associated habitat; material: faeces | place: Denmark | collected 2008/2010 ...
TATCAAATCCTGTTGCGTTAATCTGCTGCAATTCGGCGGATATTCCAGAGATTTTCCGTAATTTTGTGCGTTAAAATCTTATACAAACCGACGTGGAAACCAAATACATCTTCGTGACCGGCGGTGTGGTGTCGTCATTAGGCAAAGGCATCATATCGTCATCCTTGGCTTGTCTGCTCAAGGCCCGCGGCTATCGCGTGACTATACAGAAGTTCGACCCCTATATCAACATAGACCCCGGAACGCTCAACCCCTATGAGCACGGCGAGTGTTACGTGACTGTCGACGGCCACGAGGCCGACTTGGACTTGGGGCACTACGAGCGGTTTACCAACGTCCACACGACCCGCGCCAACAACGTGACCACCGGGCGCATCTACCAGAGCGTCATCGACAAGGAGCGTCGCGGCGACTATCTGGGCAAGACGGTGCAGATCATCCCCCATATCACCGACGAGATCAAGCGCAACGTCAAGCTGCTCGGCTTGACGGGCAATTTCGACTTCATAATCACCGAAATCGGCGGTACCGTGGGCGATATCGAGTCGCTCCCCTACTTGGAGAGTGTGCGCCAGCTCCGCTGGGAGCTCGGACGCAACGCGCTGTGCATCCACCTGACCTACGTGCCGTATATACGCGCCGCCAAGGAACTGAAGACCAAGCCGACGCAGCACTCCGTCAAGCAGTTGCAGGAGGTAGGTATCCAGCCCGATGTGCTGGTGCTGCGGACGGAGAGGGAGGTGCCGGTGGCGATGCGCAAGAAGATAGCGCAGTTTTGCAACGTGGCTCCCGATTCCGTCATCCAGTCGGTCGACGTGTCGAGCATCTATGAAGTGCCAATCAAGATGCATGAGCAGCATCTCGACGAAATCGTGTTAAGCAAGATGGATATGGCCGTCAATGGCGAGCCGGACATGCACCAGTGGCTGCATTTCCTCGACAAGCTCCACAGAGCCGAGAAGACCGTAACCATCGGTTTGGTTGGCAAATATGTTGAGCTTCAGGATGCCTACAAGTCCATCAACGAGTCTCTGCTCCACGCCGCCACTTACAACGACCGCAAGCTCGACCTGCGCTACATCCACTCGGAGAAGCTCAATGAAAGCAATGTCGAGGAGCTGCTTCGCGGATTGGACGGAGTGATAGTGGCTCCGGGATTCGGCCAGCGCGGCATCGACGGCAAGTTTGTGGCTCTCAAATATACACGAGAACATGACATCCCCACTTTCGGCATCTGCCTCGGTATGCAGTGCATGGTCATAGAGTTTGCCCGCGATGTGCTCGGGCTGCCTGAAGCCAACTCCGTGGAGATGAATATCAATACTCCCGACAATGTCATAGACTTGATGGAGGAACAGAAAAATATCAGCAACATGGGTGGCACGATGCGCCTCGGGGCATATGACTGCCGTCTTGCCGCCGATTCGAAGGCCGCAAAAGCCTACGGAACCACCGACATCAAGGAGCGTCACCGCCACCGCTATGAGTTCAACAACGATTACCGCGAGCGTTTCGAGGCTGCGGGTATGCGTTGCGTCGGCGAAAATCCCGCATCGCATCTCGTGGAGGTGGTAGAGCTGCCCGACAAGCGGTGGTTCATAGGCACGCAGTACCATCCGGAATATTCAAGCACGGTACTTAGCCCGGCACCGCTGTTTGTGGACTTCGTGAAAGCCGCCATAGACTACCACGAAGCCGCCAACCGTGACGGCGAGGCATGATGACGCTTTTATACCCTGATTACACCATAATAGAATAGTACAGACATAGAAATAATACAGACTGATTAATGGACAAAAACACACTTCGCGGCCTGATATTGATGGCTATGCTCATAATCGGCTTCATGTGGCTCAACAGCCCCAGCAAGGAGGAGCAGGAACGTCAACGTCAGCTCGCCGAGCAGCGGGCACAGGAGGGGCAGCAGGCTTCGGATGTAGCCGTGCTGGCTCTTGACAGCATATCGCCCGATGAGATAGTCAATATACGCGCCACCGTGCGCCAGTACGGCAGCCGCGATACGGTTAGCGATGTATGTTCGCTCCGTGGAGCCAACAGCTCGCTGAGCGTCGCCGGCGACGGGACGATAAGCGGCACGGTCAACGCTGCCGGCACTCAGGTCGCCGTGGCGGATATCCTTGGCCGCAAGCTTGACCGCGTCCCTGCCAATGTCATGGCTGCGGCTGTCAAGACGCTCAAGTCGGATATCGACGGTATCAGCCGTTATCAGGGATTTGCAAAGTTCCTGTCGGGCGACTCCGCTGTCACACGTCTCGCCAATAAGGATATAACGCTTGAAATATCCAACAAAGGCGGCAGCATAGCCCGTGCCACACTCAACGAGTATGACAGCTACGACTCTACAAAGGTGGAGATGATGTCGCCCGGTGGCGGCTACAGCTTCACCCTCACGTCGGCCACACGCCGTTTCGTGACGAACGAATTTTATTTCACTCCCGTAGTGGAGAGCGATACGACGGTGCTTATGAAGCTCGACTTCGGCGGCGGCGCGATGTTCGGTTTCCGCTATACGCTCCCCAAGGAAGGTTATTTGGTCAAGATGGACGTGGTGCAGTCCGGCATGTCGTCCATCATACCGCCGTCGGTGGCATCGATAGACTTCAACTGGAACTCGATGATGGTGCGCACCGAGGCCGGACGTGTGTATGAGGAGCGTCAGAGCGGCCTCTACTACCAGTTTGCCGGCGGAGATGTCGACAACCTCAGTGAGAGCGGAGATGACGAAGAAGAGCTCACGCAGCGCGTCAAGTGGGTAGGCTTCAAAAACCAGTTTTTCTCGTCGGTCATCATAGCCCGCACCAACTTCACGTCGGCCGAGCTCAAGTCAGTAGAGCTGGAAAACAATCCCGACTTCATCAAGACCATGTCGATGGCGTCGACTCTGGAGTATTCGTCTTCGGCAGCCAATCCGGCATCGTTCACATTCTTCATAGGCCCCAACAGCTATCCGCTGCTTAAAGATTTGGAGAAAGACATAGTGCCCGGGGAGGATCTGAACCTGACCAAGCTGATACCCCTCGGCTGGAGCCTGTTCCGCTGGATCAACACCCTGATTATCATCCCGGTATTTACGTTCCTCGGCCACTATATCAGCAATTACGGCATAATCATACTGCTGCTGACCATCTTTATCAAGCTGATACTCTTCCCGATAACCTACAAGAGCTACATGTCGCAGGCGAAGATGCGTGTGCTGCAGCCCGAAATCAAGGCTATCAACGAGAAGTATCCCGGACAGGAAAACGCCATGAAGCGTCAGCAGGAGATTATGGCACTGTACAGCCGCGCCGGGGCGAGTCCGTTCTCAGGGTGTCTGCCCATGCTGCTGCAGCTGCCCATACTTGTGGCGATGTTCCAGTTCTTCCCCTCGGCCATAGAGCTGAGAGGAGAGCCGTTCCTTTGGGTCAAAGACCTTTCGGCTCCTGATGCTATAGTGTCATGGTCAGCCAACATACCGTTTATCTCCGGCACTTTCGGCAACCACATCAGCCTCTTCTGCCTGTTGATGACCGTGACCAACATCATCTACACCAAAATCAACATGCAGAGCCAGCCTACGGGCGACTCCATGCCAGGCATGAAGTGGATGATGTATCTGATGCCGGTGATGTTCCTCGTGTTCTTCAACAACTATGCCGCCGGTCTGAGCTACTACTATTTCGTGTCTCTGCTTATCACTATCATACAGACTTACGTATTCCGTCATGTGGTAGATGAGGAGAAGGTTCGCGCCACGATGGCTGCCAACGCCAAGAAGCCTAAGAAAAAGAGCGGTTTCATGGCCCGCTTGGAGGAGGCGCAGCGCAAGCAGCAGGCTATGATGCGCGAACAGCAGAGGAACGCCGGTAAGGGCGGAGCCAACCGCCGCCGTTGACGTAGCGACCCCACACACGCTCTCTCCCTATGGATTACCTGATGGACGACAATGAATTTGACATCCGCGCAGCCCAGAGCTCTGCGGCGGGCGAGCGTGACTTCGAGAAAGCGTTGCGCCCTGGGCGTTTCGAGTCGTTTACGGGTCAGGACAAGGTCGTGGAGAATCTCAAGGTCTTCGTCCAGGCTGCCAAGATGCGTGGTGAGGCACTTGACCACATCCTGTTTTACGGCCCTCCCGGACTGGGCAAGACCACACTGTCGGGCATCATAGCCAACGAGCTCGGAGTGGGGATGAAGGTCACGTCGGGTCCTGTGCTCGACAAGGCCGGCGACCTCGCCGGCATATTGACCTCGTTGGAGGAGAACGATGTGCTGTTTATCGACGAAATACACCGTCTGCGTCCCGAAGTGGAGGAGTATCTGTACTCCGCCATGGAGGATTACCGCATAGACATCACCATAGACAAAGGCCCCGGGGCGCGTTCGGTGCAGCTGACGCTGTCGCCGTTCACCCTCATAGGCGCGACTACGCGCAGCGGACTGCTTACAGCTCCGCTGCGTGCGCGTTTCGGCATCAACTGCCATTTGGAATACTACGATCACGAGCTGCTGGAGCGCATCATACTCCGCTCGGCCAAGCTCCTCGGTGTCCGCTGCCAGGCGGAAGCTGCCCACGAGATAGCGTTGCGCAGCCGGGGGACTCCCCGTATAGCCAACTCCCTGCTGCGCCGTGTGCGCGATTTCGCCCAGGTCAAGGGTAGCGGCGACATCGACCCTGAGATAGCCCGCTATGCTCTTGAAGCCCTCAATATAGACCGTTACGGTCTCGACGAAATCGACAACAAGCTGCTCAGCACCATAATCCATAAATTCGGCGGCGGTCCGGTCGGGCTGTCGACGATTGCCACCGCTTTGGGTGAGGACCGCGGCACCATCGAGGAGGTCTACGAACCGTTTTTGATAAAGGAGGGCTTCATCAAGCGCACCCCCCGTGGCCGTGAAGTCACCGACCTCGCCTTCCGCCACCTCGGCGTGGACCGCTATAGTATCGGTTCCCAGACCACTATAGATTTCTAATCCAAGTATTGTCAGAAAGATATGGGAGGCACTAAGTCGCTATTCAAGGACACTGCGATATATGGGGTCAGCAGTATCGTGGGACGGTTTCTCAACTGGTGTCTCGTGCCGCTTTACACCATCATGTTCCCGGCGGCGGAATATGGCGTGGTGACTTATATCTACTCCATCGTCGCCCTCGCACTGATAATTTTGACCTACGGCATGGAGACGGGCTTTTTCCGTTTCGCCAACCATGACCGTTATACTGATGCCACAGAGGTATATTCCACGTCGCTTATTTCGCTTGCTTCGACATCGGTTGCGTTTTTGGTTCTGCTGATTGTATTTATCTCCCCGATAAGCGAAGCCATAGAGTGCAGCGGCCATGAGGACTATGTAATCATGATGGGCATAGCAGTCGCTGTCGACGCTTTCACTTCCATACCGTTCGCCTATCTGAGGTTCCGTCACCGCCCGATGCGTTTTGCCACCCTGCGGCTGATAAGCATAGCTCTCAATATCGGGCTAAACCTGTGGTTTATACTGATATGTCCGTGGCTTGTCAGGCAGATGCCGTCGCTCTCGTGGATTTACGACCCGGCTTACGGTATCGGATACATATTCCTTGCCAACCTGATATCGTCAGGGGTGGTGTTGCTGCTGATGATACCCGAATTGCGCGGATTCAGGTGGCGGTTCAATGCATCGCTGTGGCGCGAGATGCTCCGCTACAGCTACCCGCTGCTTGTCCTCGGCATCGCCGGCATCATGAACCAGACCATCGACAAGATACTGTATCCGTCGCTTGCCCCCGACGAGGCTACGGCCATGCAGGAACTCGGCATCTACGGAGCGAACTACAAGATAGCCATCGTGATGGTGATGTTTATCCAGGCATTCCGCTTCGCTTACGAGCCTTACATCTTTGCCCGCGACAAGGAGAGCGGACGGTCCGGGACATCGGCCTACAGCGAGGCGATGAAGTATTTCGTCATTTTCGCCCTCTGCATATTCCTCGGAGTGATGTTCTACATAGACATCATCAAATATTTCATATCGCCCAAATATTTTTCGGGATTGAAGGTGGTGCCGGTGGTGATGCTCGGAGAATTTTTCTTCGGTGTGTTCTTCAACCTGTCGGTATGGTATAAATTGACCGACAAGACCCTTTGGGGCATGTGGTTTTCGCTGCTCGGACTTGCGGTCACGCTGGCTCTCAATGTGCTGCTTGTGCCACGGTTTGGTTACATGGGGTGTGCCTGGGCGGCTTTCTGCTGCTATGGTGCCATGATGGTGACGAGCTATTTCATCGGGCAGCGCAGATACCCCATCAAGTACCATGCGGGGCGGCTGACTTTAATATTTGCTTTCGCCATGGCTATTTATGGCTTATCGTTGCTGATTGAGACTCAGGTGGCTTGGGTTAACATGCTCATACGCACACCACTGCTGGCGGTTTTTGTGGCGGTGGTGATGAAGATGGAACATATATCGCTGCGCTCTCTTATACCTTCCCGCCGCCATGCCTGACTCTTTGATTCCATCCTCTGATGAAGCCCGAGGCCCCATCAAGGTCGCAATCATCAGCCACAGCGACAAGCTCGGACAGCCGTCGGTGGTCACCCACAGATTGATGCGGGCGTTGCGGCGCATAGGCGTTGATGCCAAGATGGTGGTGTTTACCCGCCTTACATATGACGAAAATGTCTCTGCGGTCAGCAGCCGCTTCTTGCGAGTGGTGCGTTTCCAGTATGAACGCGCTAAGATATTCCTGTCAAACCGTATGCATATCGACACCCTCTTCGATGTCTCGATAGCCAATGTAGGGTGCAGGGTGGCTTCGCACCCGTGGGTGCGGGATGCCGACATAGTGGTGTTGAGCTGGATCAACCAGGGATTGCTGTCGCTGCGTGAGGTCAGGCGTATAGGCCGTCTGCGCAAGCCGATGGTGTGGATTATGCACGATATGTGGAATTTCACAGGCATATGCCACCACTCCCAGGGTTGCAAGCGGTATATGCAGGAGTGCGGCAGCTGCCCGTTTCTACGCAGCAACAGCGGGCGAGACCTGTCGCACAAAGTGTGGAAACGCAAACGCGGCCTCTACGAGGCTATGCCTATCAATTTTGTGGCAGTCAGTTCGTGGCTTGAAGATGAGGCGAAGAAGAGCGGGCTGTTGTCGGAGGCGCGCATACACATGATTCCCAACGCTTTCCCGGCCGAGGCTTTTTATGTGGTGCCTAAATCGCTGCGTAAAGCCCTGCCTGTGGACTATTCGCGAAAGTTAGTGCTTGTGGGAGCTTGGAAGCTTGACGCGCCGGCACAGCGGTTGCAGCTTGCCATCGACGCACTCAACCACCTGTTTGAAAACTACCCCGCAGTGGCTAATAGTGCCATGGTGCTGTTTTTCGGTGAGGTGGCCGACGCAGCGGTGTTCGACAAGCTTTATTTCCCCTATTGCCATATAGGGACTGTCAATGACGACACTCTGCTTAGGGAGATATATGCATCGTCGTCGGTGGTGCTGTCCACGGCTCTTTATGAAACATCGCCCGGGACGCTGATAGAGGGGCAGGCTGCTGGATGCTTTGCTGTGACGACACGCGTCGGCGGCATGGCCGATAATGTAAGGCATCTGATTAACGGCTATGTATCGGAGGAAAGCACCCCCGAAGGGGTAGCCGAAGGCATCAAATGGGCACTTGACAATGTGCCGGACCGCAAGATGCTCCATGACTCGGTGGAGTCGGCTTTCGATGACCCGGTCGTTGCGGCTAAATATAAGGAGCTTTTCGAACGTCTCCTATACCGTTGAGCCGCTTAATTGGCGGATTTTTACTAACTTTGCATCATGGGGCGACTGATGTCGATAGATTACGGGCGCAAGCGTTGCGGCATAGCCGTGACCGATGTGTTGCGCATTGTGGCCAACGGCCTGACCACCGTGCCGACATCCCGGCTCAATGCGTTTGTGCTCGACTACGTGTCGCGTGAGCCGGTCGATGCCATCGTCGTGGGGCATCCGCGCACTCTGCGTGGTGCCGACAGCGAAAGCATGCGCTTCATCAAGCCGGGAATCGCATCCCTGCGCAAAGTGCTTCCGGCGGCTATCCCCATTGTTTTTTTTGACGAACGGTTCACGTCGGCCATAGCCCATCGGACCATGCTCGAAGGCGGTCTGCGCAAGATGGATCGCCGCGACAAAGCCCTCGTCGATGAGATTTCGGCAAGCATCATACTCAATGACTATCTTGCTTCGCTTGAACATAACCACAACAATAACAGCTCTACGATATTCTGATATATAGATATATTAGCACCATGCTGAAAGTTTATCTTTACGGACATCCCGTTCTCCGCCGTCAGTCAGGTGACATCACTCCCGATTATCCCGGACTCAAGCAGCTCGTGGCTGACATGTATGATTCGATGTACGCTTCATCGGGGGTCGGTCTGGCAGCTCCACAGATAGGTCGTAACGACCGTATCGTGGTCATAGATGCTTCGCCACTCGGCGATGACTTCCCCGAATGTGTGGGGCGCAAGCTTACGCTGATAAACCCCCGCGTCGAAGTGCTTGAAGGTGAAAAAGTCACCCGTTCTGAAGGATGTCTGAGTCTGCCCGGGCTCTCTGAAAACGTACCTCGCGTCGAGAAAATACGCTTGACGTGGGTCGATGAGGATTTCACTCCGCACGAGGAGGTCATCGAAGGTTTTCTCGCACGTATAGTGCAACACGAGTGCGACCATCTGGAGGGCAAGCTGTACATAGACCATATATCACCTATACGCAAGCAGCTGATTTCTTCCAAGCTCCGCAATATCATGACCGGCAAGACGCGCTGCGACTATCCGGTGGTGTATGCTCCCAAGCATCGTAAATAAACCTTATAAAAACGACATATATGGAGGAGCCCCAAACGGCCATAGCAAGAGCGCATCGCCATCTTGAAGGAAAGCATCCAAGGAGAGTGCTTTTTGTCTGTCTCGGAAATATCTGCCGCTCTACAGCCGCCGAAGGCATTTTGCGCGACATCGTGGAGCGGCGCGGAGAGGGCGCAGACTGGGTGGTCGACTCGGCCGGCACCAGCGGATATAACGACGGCAAAGGCCCCGACCACCGCATGATAATCCATGCGCGCCGGCGTGGAGTGGAACTCAACCATATATCCCGGAGGGTCCGCACGAGTGATTTCGACGAGTTCGATCTCATCGTGGGTATGGATGACAGCAATGTAAGCAATCTGCGTCGGATGGCTCCTACAGCCGAGGCCGAGGACAAGATAGTCCCGATGGCTGCTTTTATCAGCAAGGCCATGCGCTACGACCATGTCCCCGATCCCTATTATGACGGGGCGGAGGGCTTCGAGTTGGTTCTCGACCTGCTGGAGGATGGTTGCGCCCGTATAGTTGACGAGGCTGGTGCGCTGCGCTGACACCGTCTTGCCTGTATGGCAAATTATGGCTATCTTTGTTAAGAACTGGTTTTTGACATCTTTTTACATCATAGAGCGATGAACGATAATTTTGAAATGGTGGCCAAGACCTTCCAGGGTTTGGAGGACGTTCTTGCCGAGGAATTACGTGGTCTTGGCGCGGCCAATGTCGAGCCGGGGCTGCGCATGGTGTCATTTGAGGGAGACCTTGAGATGCTTTACAGGGCTAATCTGGCTTGCCGTACAGCCTTGCGCATACTCAAACCGATATTGAAATTCGATGCCTCGAATACCGATGAACTCTATGACCGTATAAAGTCGTTTGACTGGAACACAATCCTCTCGTTGAGCAAGACGTTTGCCATCGATTCGGTGGTGTACAGCAATGTGTTCACCAACTCGCGCTTTGTCACCTACCGTGTCAAGGATGCGATAGTGGATTATTTCAAGGACCGATACGGTCCCGACAAGCGTCCCGGGGTGAGGGTACAGGATGCCGACGTGCTCCTCAATGTGCATATCGCGGAGGAACATGTGACCATATCGCTTGATTCGTCAGGCGAATCGCTCCATAAACGCGGCTACCGTGTAGCCCAGACCGAAGCCCCTATCAATGAGGTGCTTGCCGCTGGCATATTGCTCAAGGCTGGCTACTGTGGCGATACACCATTAATCGATCCCATGTGCGGGTCGGGAACATTCCTGATTGAAGCCGCGCTGATAGCTGCAAATATAATGCCCGGTATCTATCGTCGCCGGTTTGCATTTGAAGACTGGAAAGACTTTGACGGCGAGCTGTTTGACAGCATATTCAATGATGACTCGGCCGAGCGCGAAGTGACCCAGCGCATCATCGGCGCGGATATATCTCCGGCGGCTGCCAGCATAGCCGAGCGCAACATAAAGAGTGCGGGTGTGGCGAAGTATATAGACCTGAGTGTCAAGCCGATGCAGAGCTGGACACGTGACGAGATACCATCGGAGGGTGTTCTTGTGACCAATCCTCCCTATGGCGAGCGCATTGCCGTCGAGGATATGGAAAATCTGTATGCGATGATTGGGTCGTCGCTTAAGCATGTGTTCCTCGGCTACCATGCTTGGATTATAGCTTACAAAGATGAGCTGCTGCGCCGCATAGGGCTTGCTCCGTCGACCAAGATACCGCTGCTCAACGGGTCATTGCCGTGCGAACTGCGCGAATATGTCATCTTTGACGGCCTTATGAGCGATTTCCGCAAAAAAGGAGGCAAAATCAAGGATGAGCCTGTCGATGCTTCAGTTTATAAGCCCAACCGCAAACGTGATTTCAATGATGACCGCCGTCGCGGCCCGTCACGCCTTGATGACGGCGAGCGTCGGAGTTTCCGCCGGAGCGGTGATGACGAGGATGCACGCGATTTCCGCAAGGGCGGCAGATTTGGACGCGATGGCGGCAAGCGCGATTTCCGCAAAGGGGATCGGGGCAAGGACGAGGTGCGCTTCAGAGACGGAGACCGCCGGCAGGGCGATTTCAAGAAACGCTCTGCCAGTCAGGTGGAGTCGCCTCACAATGAACTCGAACGGGCTTATCGTCCGAAGAAAGGCCGTTTCGCTCCCAGGGACGAGGCTCCTCGCCAGCAGCCCGAAAGCGACAATCCGCTGGCTGTGCGCCGTAACGAACATGCCCTGCGTTCGATCAGGAATATACGCCCGTCGCTTCCGCCCGAACAGGGCAAGGTCATAATGCGTGACCGCCGCAAGAAATAAATATATATAGCATTTAGATTTTACGACTTACTTAGATATTATCAGACCCTGATTTATGAAACATACAGTTTTGCTCCTTGGCTCAGGAGGCAGAGAATGTGCCTTGGCATGGAAAATAAGCCAAAGTCCTCTCCTTAACCATCTTTTTATAGCTCCTGGCAACGGAGGAACTGAGGCTTACGGCGAGAATGTTGATATTTCGCCGCTTGATTTCCCGGCAATCGAGGAGTTTGTGAAATTGAAGGGTGTGAATATCATAGTCGTGGGCAATGAGGACCCCTTGGTGGCCGGCATACGCGACTACTTCGGCAAGGCGATGCCTGAGATGCTGGTAGTAGGTCCGTCGCAGCAAGGTGCGATGCTTGAAGGCAGCAAGGATTTCGCCAAGCAGTTCATGGCCCGTCATGGTATTCCCACGGCGCGTTACCGCAGCTTCACTTCGGCGACATTGGCCGACGGACAGGCGTTTCTCGAAGAGCTTCAGGCTCCGTATGTGCTGAAAGCCGATGGTCTGGCTGCCGGTAAGGGGGTGCTGATTATCGACAGCCTTGACGAGGCAAAGCAGAAACTTGCCGAGATGCTTGGCGGTATGTTCGGGCACTCGTCTGACACTGTGGTGATAGAGGAGTTCCTTTCTGGCATAGAGTGTTCGGTGTTCGTGCTTACTGACGGTAACGGCGGCTACCGTGTGTTGCCTGTTGCCAAAGATTACAAACGGATAGGCGAAGGCGACACTGGTCTCAATACTGGAGGCATGGGGGCTGTCAGCCCTGTGCCGTTTGCCGATGACGCTTTCATGGACAAGGTGGAGCGTCGTATCATATTGCCCACTATAGAGGGTCTGCGCAAAGACGGTATCGATTATCGCGGGTTTATCTTCCTCGGTCTTATCAATGTGGGAGGAGAGCCTATGGTGATTGAGTACAATGTGCGCATGGGCGATCCTGAGACCGAGGCTGTGATGCCGCGTATCTCTAACGATTTGCTTCCGCTGCTTGAGGGTGCAGCCAAGGGCGACCTTGCCGATATTCCGTTGGATGTCGACCCAAGGACATCTGTAACCGTGATGGTCGTATCCGGCGGTTATCCCGAATCGTACCCTAAAGGCAAAACCATAACCGGCACCGACGAAGTGACCGAGAGCATACTCTTCCATGCCGGCACCAAGCGTGACGGTGACGGACGGCTTGTCACTTCAGGAGGCCGTGTAATTTCGGTAAGCTCTCTCGGCGCGAGCATCCCGGAGGCACTCGCCCGCAGTTATGGGTCGATAGGCCGGCTGCACTATGACGGCATGTATTTCCGCCGTGACATAGGGCAGGACCTGATGAAATAAGGGGGTGTCAAAATTTTAAACAGCTTCTTAAGTGAATACTCACTTAAACATCGATTGTTTCTGTCGGGTATAGTATGACGCTTGCCGAGGAGAAATACGAAAAATTTCTACATTCGAGCTACGGTGCGGTGATATTCTCGCTGGTCGCCGTAGCCGGTATGTTTTTGGCGTCGGACTTCGTCAGACCCATGCCGTTGTTTGGCGACAGCGGCATAATTTTCCCCTCTATCAACCTGTGGCTTCCGTCCGAACTGTATTCATGGACTGATTATATAGCCATAGCCGGACAGGTTGCCATAGCCGGACTGCTCGTAGCGGTCAATCATTTCTATAAGATATCACGCTCGTCGTCCATAACGTTTGCCGCTCTGTTTTTATGGCTGCAGGGGATGCTGCCGTCGCTTTCCACCCAGATTCACAGCGGACTATTTGTAGGCGTAGTGGTGCTGGCTGCTATGGCTTTGATGCTCGGCAGCTACAATATTCCGCGCAATGTGCGCAGCATCTATCTCGCATTTTTCGTGATGTCGACGGCATCGCTTTGGCTGAAGGCTCTGGTGCCTCTGGCTGTGGCTATGCTTGTGCTCGGTCTCCCGGCCATGAAGGTGTTCCGGCTTAAAGCACTAATTGCCGCTCTGCTCGGGATTGCGACTCCCTGGTGGTTGCTGTTTTGTGTGGGCTCTCCTGTCAAACCTGAGTTCAGCTGGCACTTTTCTACAGCAATATTCTCCACAATCCCGCGTTGGCAACTGATACATCTGCTTGTGGCCGCTGCTTTCAGCATTGCGGTAGGGATGTCGTTGACTGGTATCAACATGCTTCGTATCATCAGTGCCAATTCGCGGACACGGTCGACCAACGGTTTTCTGGTGCTGATGGCGGCTGTAGCAACCTTACTGCTGTTTGTCGATTCGGATAATTTCCCGGCATATCTGACACTTATAAATATTCTGGCAGCATTCCAGATTGGACATTTTCTGCATATCTATAAAGGTACGCGGCTATGTTATGGTGTGATTTCTGCTCTTGTAGTAATAGAATTAGGGCTATATGTGTGGGAGCTGTGGATATAAAACGAATCAAACGCACGACTTGGGCTATGAGACCTGTTATTGTCATTGAGGACAGGATTCCTTTTATCAAAGGGGTACTGGAGTCTGTAGCGGAAACCCTGTATATGCCTTCCGGCTCGATAGATGCGACGGTCATGAAAGATGCGGATGCGCTGATTACGCGCACACGCACACGCTGTGACGCTTCGCTGCTTGAGGGTTCACGTTGCGGCATTATCGCTACCGCCACTATAGGTACAGACCATATAGACCTCGATTACTGCCGAGCGCATGGCGTCGCTGTGGCTAATGCGCCGGGTTGCAATGCGCCGGGGGTAGCCCAGTATGTGTCACGTGCGTTGCTCGAACTTTACGGAGCCGACCGTCTGCACGGCATGACCCTTGGAGTGGTAGGCGTGGGCAATGTCGGCAGTATAGTTGAGCGGTGGGCGCGTGGCCTCGGGATGCGGACCCTGTTGTGTGACCCTCCGAGAGCTGACCGCGAGGGAGGTGATGGGTTTGTGGAACTCGCGGAAATATACGACCGTGCCGATGTCATCACGTACCATACGCCGTTGACGGTGTCGGGCGAGTATCCTACATATCACATGCTGGATGCAGAATCGGTATCGGAGCTGCATCGCCATCCGTTGATAATCAATGCTGCAAGAGGGGCGGTGGTGGATAACCGTGCTTTGTCGCTGGCATTGGAGTCGGGGATTGTGAGTGGGGCTGTGATAGACTGCTGGGAAAACGAGCCGGACATAGACCGCACTCTTCTGGACCGCTGCGCCATAGCCACCCCGCATATAGCAGGGTATTCAAGGGAGGGGAAAATCCGGGCAACAATCATGGCGGTTGATGCCATATGCGACTATTTCGGATTCCCCAAGCCGGAGTGGGCGGAAAGACCGGGAACTGTCCCTGTGGCAGTCACTCCTGATGCTGTTATTGAATCGTATGATATAATGGCTGATACGGCTGCGTTGAAGTCCGCCCCATCCTCATTCGAGACACTCCGTAATACCTACAATTTCCGTTCCGAACCGGCCGGATAGGCCTACGTAAGTAGCTTCTGCTGTGTTCTGGTTATTCGGCAGGGTGGAAGGCGTTGTAGACGATTGAGGCTTTCGCAGGGCCGATGACAGAAGCGAGCTCGTCAAGGTCGGTCTCCGAGATGCGTTTTACACTCTTGAAGCGGCGCAGAAGTTCGGTACGGGTCTTTTCGCCTATCCCTTTGATGCCGTCAAGGCGGCTTACGGTCTGACCCTTGCTGCGGCGGTTGCGGTGGTGCGTGATGCCGAACCGGTGAGCCTCGTCACGCAGATGCTGTATGACGCGGAGCGATTCGCTGTTCTTGTCGATGTACAGAGGGACGCTGTCGCCGGGGAAATATATTTCTTCAAGGCGTTTCGCGATGCCTACGATGGCTATTGTCCCTCGCAGTCCCATGTCGTCAAGAGCCTCGACCGCACTGCTCAACTGGCCTTTGCCTCCGTCGACTACTATGAGCTGGGGAAGGCCCTTGCCCTCGTTGACCAATCGGGTGTACCGTCGCGTAAGCACTTCTTTCATAGAGGCGAAATCATCGGGTCCCTCTACGGTCTTGATGTTGAAATGCCGGTAATCGTTTTTGGCCGGTTTGCCGTCGCGAAACACCACGCACGATGCCACCGGGTTAGTACCTTGTATGTTGGAGTTGTCGAAACATTCGATATGGCGAGGCAGTTCGGTCAGGCGGAAATCTGCTTTCATCCGCTCCAAAAGCCGCTCCGTGCGAGCTTCGGGGTTGGTGTGCTCAAGGTTTTTGAGCATGTCTATGCGGTATTGTCGTGCGTTTTTGACTGATACTTCCAGCAGTTTGGCCTTGTCGCCACGTTGAGGTATGGTGATACGTGCGCCCTCCGGCACTACTTCAGGGTCGATGGATGTGATGACCTCGCGGTAGACTGCATCCAATTCGGCTGAAACCTTGGCCATGGCGAGTGACAGCAGTTCGGCTGCCGATTCTTCAAGCCGTCGGTGAAATTCAAGCGTTACCGAGCGTACCACGGAGCCGTGGCGCACGTGCATGTAGTTGATGAAAACCTCTTTGCCGTCATCGTCTATGCCGAATACGTCCACTTCGTCTATCGTCTGGCTGACTATGACGCTTTTGGCCCGGTAACGGGTTATGGCATCGTATTGCTCCTTGAGTTCCTGCGCCTCTTCAAACCGCCACTCCGCGCTCAGACGCTCCATCTCGGCGTGAAGGTGTTCCATGAGCATGGCTGTGTCGCCACGTAGTATCTGGCGCACTTGTTCAATCTGTTTGCCATATTCCTCGGGCGATACGAGAGCCTTGCAGGGACCTCCGCAGCGGTGCAGATGGTAGTCGAGGCACAGGCGGCCTTTACCTTTGTCGAGATATTCCTGAGTGATGGGATGCCGGCACGAGCGTAGCTTGAACAGTTCCCTGCAAAGGTCAAGCACTGTCCGCGCCGATTTGGTATCGGTGTATGGACCGAAATATTTACCCCCTTCCTTGGCTTTGTTGCGTGTCATAAATACACGCGGATACAGCTCGTTTGTGACCACTATCCACGGATATGACTTATCGTCCTTCAGCAGCACATTGTAGCGCGGTTGGTATTCCTTGATCATCGATGCCTCAAGGTTGAGCGCATCCTGTTCGGTGGGGACTACGACATATTTCATGTCACGGATGGCGCGGATAAGCAGGTTGGTGCGCACAACGTCGTGTGTGCGGTTGAAGTATGACGATACGCGCCGCTTCAGGTTTTTGGCTTTGCCTACGTATATGACCGTCCCCTCGGCATCATAATAGAGGTATACGCCGGGGGTGTCGGGCAGGATGCGGATTTTCTGCTTCAGGTCGGGGTTGCGGTCGAGAACGGAGGGCATGGGTCGGTAAATGTAGCGATGTTTTGGTTAGACTTCCAATATCATAGATGAGTCAAGATGCCAGATGTAGCCGCGAACAGGAACTCCGTTGGCTGATGTGCGTGATATATGGCCCATGTATCGGCGCACCTGGCGGCTATATTTGCCGATGAGGGCTTTCCGTTCGGCTGCGTCTTCGGGGAGATGCCCGGTCTTGTAATCGATGACATCGATGGTGCCGTCTGCGGTCCAGACTACGCGGTCGGGTCGGCGAGTCTCGTGGGTGCGGTCATGGGTATCTCCGACATATATCGGCTGCTCAATCATCACCCGGTCATAGCCGTCAAACCATCGCGCCACTTCCGGGCGGTCAAGCTCGCGGTGGAGTATGTCGCGTATTTCAGGGACGACAGCGGCGGGGATGAATCCCCGGTGATGTAGCCTGAGCACCACTTTGTCAATATCGGATGCGCGGCGGCAGTAGGCCAGGCAGGCGTGGAGCATGTTGCCTCGGCTTCGTGGGTCGGAATAGTCGTAGTGTTCAGGGAAATCCAAGGCTGTGTCGGCCCAAAGGTCGCTACGGTCAAGGATATAGTATTGCGTCATCGGGTATGTGTTGACTGGCTGGAGTGCTTTGGGCGGTTCGGTCTTTGCTTCATGTGTGCGCGTCGTGGGTGCCCCGGTGATGTATGCTCCATGGCGGTAGGGGTTGTCTGACGACAAATCCGGGTGCATCGACGTATAGAGCGAGGTGTCTTCCGAAGCCCGTTCGTCAGTCATGCCGCCGACAGTCGAGAGCAGCAATGCCCCTGTGGTTATGCCCCGGTCGGCTTTGGAGGGTACGGTGATAATCAGCTCGTCAACGGCGCGTGTCAGAGCCACATAGAGTACATTGAGTTCGTCAAGTTCGGTTTCTTCGATTTTGGCGGCATACTGGTCGGCATATGCGCTCTGCATCATGTCGGCACTCGGTTCAAGAGGTATCAACGGCGGTATGAGGTCTGCGGGGATGTCCGGGAGATTGACAGGGGTATACCATGACGGACCTTTGAGGTTGTCCATGCGCCAGTTGCAGAATGGCAGGTGAACGCAAGCAAATTCAAGGCCCTTGGCCTTATGGATGGTCATGACGCGTATGGCATCGGTGCTTTCAGGCGAAGAAATCTTGTAAGCGTGGCCTGTAGCGTCCCACCATTTCAGGAAGGCGTGGATGTCATTGGGGTGGGTGTCTAAATAGTCATATACCGTGTCCATAAACGCGGTTATGTACATGTTCTGCTCCTGACGCATGTCCTGGGGAGAGCGGGCTATGATGCGTTCGATGATTACCGACAGGTCGGTCGACAGGATTGGTTGGGTGGCCATGTGATCCATCGGCTCATCAGCCTCGTCGTCGGCAGGTGCCGGGTTTTCGGGCATGTCGGCTATGATGCTGCGGAGGATGTCGCCAGCCGATGCACCCAAGTCGAGGTGTCCGTCAGCGTCGCGGGTGCGGAGCATGTCGGCGATGCGTTGCTCGTATTGGTTGAACAGGTCGGTAAACATCTTGGGTGTGGCTCCCTTGCCGCAGCGTGGGGAGTCGGCTGCGTCCATGAACCGTAGCTGGGTGATGACGCTGCGGACCACAGGCGATGCCGACACCATCATGGAGTCGTCGGATATGATTCGGAAACGCATATCTTCGGGCAGCGCATCGGACATCTTCATCAGGGCCTCTATGACCTCCGCTGCTTCGGTGACTCTGCGGCACAGCACCGCTATGTCGCATGGGCGATACCCGGAATCGAGCTGGCGCAATATCTCTGCCTCCATCCGTCCGATGGCGCAGTCGGTAAAGTCGGCATCTTCGGGTGCTGCCCATACTGACACGTAGCCGTTGTGCGAGAGATGCTTGGGGGCTACTTGTTGGACTACATTGGAGTAGATGGCGCGGTTGTATGGGTTCATCGGCATCTGCGTGAACACGGTATTGTTGAATCTCACCACATGTGCCGAGCTGCGCCAGTTGGTGTTTTGCTCTACCGAATCGCCTGATATGGCCACGCGGTCAAATTCGAGGCTCACACGCTCCTTGAGCAGTGATGGGTCGGAATTGCGGAAACGGTATATACACTGCTTCTCGTCGCCTATGATGAGGTTGTCGTGGTCGTGCGAGTGGCTTTCGTTGATGAGAGGCGTGAGGTTGAGCCACTGCATCAGCGAAGTGTCTTGAAATTCGTCAATCAGGAAATGGTTGAGCCACAGCCCCATGCGCTCAAACACAAACGGTGCGTCACCGTCGCCGATGATGCTGTGGAGTAGAGAGCCGGTATCGCTCAGACGGATGAAATTGTGGTCTTTCTGAAGTTCGTCTATGCATGAATACACGCGTTCGACGAGGCCGAGCATAAACAGGTTCTCATATGTCACTTTCATGGTGACAAGCTGGCCGTAAAGCATGTGGATGCGATGCGTGGCATCATGTATCAGCGAACCTGTGGCAGAGTCGTATTTCCCCTTGTTGAAGCAGCTTTCGTCGCCTTCAAGACACTTGGCGTAGGTCTTGCTTTTCAAATCGGGCATCCCGCTGTCGGCCATTTTTTCATAGAGCGACACCACGTAGCGGTTGAGCCCAGGGGTTCCGGATATTTTTGACAGGGTATCGGACGCAATGGATTTTATCATTTCGACTGTGGAGTCGAGCTGCTGCCACAGCATCTGGCTGAAACGGTCAAGGGGGCGGTCGTCACGGCGTAGATACCCCATGATGGCATCGTAGTTGATGCGGAATGTTTCGTCGGAAATGTTTCGGATGAAGCTGTTAAGGGTGCCTCGGAGGCTTGAAGCGCGGTTGAAAAGGTTAAACCCGTTGCCTTTGCGGAGGTTGTGGCGCATAAGTGTTGTCAGCCACTCTTCCAAGGCACGATAGGGAGGGGTGGTCCCGTCGGCAAATCCGTGGTTGAGCCGCAGTATCATTTCGCCGATTCCGGCTCTGAGCACTCCGTCATCGTCAAGGCTGACATCATAGTCGCCCATAATCTGGGCTTCGCGTGCGAATGTGCGCAGTATGGTCTGGAAAAACGAGTCGATGGTGGAGATGTTGAAAAAATTGTAGTCCATCACCAAGGCCATCAGCGCGTTGGCAGCGGCACGTTTCAGCTCGTTGGCGGAGCACCGCAGCTCGTCGATGAGCTGCGGTGCATAATCGCTGTCCTTGGTCCATCCCGGTTCGCAGCCTCCGAGTCTGGCAAGCTCATGGAGTATGCGCTGCTTCATCTCGTCGGTAGCCTTGTTGGTAAAGGTGATGGCGAGGATATGGCGGTGTCCTGTCAGGGTGTCGTGCCTGAGCCGGTAGCTGCCGTCGTCGGCTTTTTCGCCCAGCAGCATCTTGATGTATTCGTAAGCGAGGCGGTATGTCTTTCCGCTGCCGGCACTTGCTTTGTAGATGTGGAGCATGGAGGGATGGCGTGAGAGGGTGCGGTGGGGTAGATCAGTTGGTTTTTAAACCTAAGCGGCGCAGGGCTTCGCGGATGGCATCGCGGCGGTCGCCCTGTATGAGTATCTCGCCGCCACGTGCGCTGCCGCCGGTGCCGAGCGACCGTTTGAGGAGAGAAGCGATGAGGCTTACAGCCTCGTCGTCGACCGAAAAACCGCTGATGATGGTCGCCGTCTTGCCTCCTCGGCCTTTCCGTTCCATTTCGATTACGAGCTTCCCGCGCTGGTTGCTGACAGCTGCGGCCAATGGGTCGGCAGCGGGTTCTGCCGTGAGTTCCGGTTCTGGTGTGGTTGCCGGTTCGGGTGTGTCGGTCTTTAATTGTGATAATGCGTCTTTCCAGTCCATAAGTCAGTCTGTCGGAAGTTCATCGGTTTGGGGTTCATCGGTCAGGCAGGAGTCAGGCAGCTCAAGCCCGCGTACTACGGAAAAGAGCATCTTGACATGGCGCGTGTCGTCATAGCACACCGAGGAGTAGTAGAGCAGCGCGCTGTCGGGCGACATCGCCATGGCGCGTTCATAAGCGTTGACGGCCATGCCGACGTTCTCGCCGTCGTCGTGGTCGTCGCAGTCGGCTATCTTCATGTATATCAGGGAGAGTTGGGCCAGCTGGGAGGCGGAAAGTCCGTCGGAGTCTTTGGCGGTCATCGCTTCGTCGCATAATTCCCGGGCTCTGGCTGTGTCGCCTGAATCCAATGCGCCCTGTGCCTGGCGGGCGCACTCCAAGGCCGACGTGCGGCTGCACCCCGCCATGGCGCAGGCTGCAGCGATGACGATGGCATACAGCAATATACGTAAGTGTTTCATGTTTACTTTCGGTGAGTGGTTTATACAAAGATACCGAAAATCTCTGGAACAACCTCGGAAAACGGGAGAAATGACGCTAAATAACTTAATATCAATGTCATTACGGTGTCAGATGATTACAAATCGAGAAATCTGAAAAAGCAGAATATAGTAGGAGGACGGTTTGCTAATCATTACCCGATAAGAAGTTAGATTTAACATATGTCGGATGCTATTTTACCGTTTGTCACCGATTTGTGCATCAAGGTTTAACTCGTTGATATTTATCTTTGCAAACACAAAAACCGAGGATGGCAAGAAGTGCGTTCAAAGTGCTGTTCTACGTAAATGGCAGCAGCCACACGTTCTCACTGTCGAGATCGCGTGGCTGCGTTATGTATGAGCGGCGGTGCCGCGATTGCGTTAGGGATATTTTAGAATCTTCCGCCTAAAGCCTCAACGTATTCTATTGGTTGCCGAATAGCTTTAATATCCTTTTGGGAGAGAACTTTGTCCTTATGATATTGCCGTCCGTTAAAACGGATTTTGACCTCTTTAGCGTTCTTAATTGCATACAGGATTTGTGCGACTTCACCACTTTGAGCAACACCTGTATCGGACCATTCCCATATCATGCTGTTATTATCGCGCTCAACATCGGGATGAGAGAACGTGTAAGTGTTACCGTCAATCAAGAAGGTGTAACTGTCGATAAACAGCCAGTCGTCAGCGTAATACTGAATAAGGAAACGAAGATTTTCCGGCTTACCTTCTGAATTGAGCGCGAAATATGTACATATTCCGTTCGCGTTTGTGTATTTGGGACGAGTCTTCGGTTCCACCCAAATAATTCCCGTGAACTCGTCTTTTTTCTCTGTGAAGAAAGGCTTAAGTTCTATAATCTTGGCAGAATCAACAGTAACCACATCACTTTGCTCTACCATGTCTTCGGTGACGACTTCTGTAGAATCGATGGCGAGACTATCTGAATCATGTTTAGCTTTATCGTCCCCATCAGAGAATATGGCAGTTAATATCATCAGAAAGATGAAGATGCCAACCGCAATAAGACAGCCTTTCCCTTTTTTCTTTTTGGGCGGCATTGGCAGTTGGGGCGCTTGTGGAGATGAAGCTCCTTGGGTCTCTTGAGAAACCGGAGCATCTGGAGGCAAGAGGTTTAAATTGTTATCCATGTATTGAATAGAATTTTGTTGTTAAATGAAGTTGCGATGATTTCAAACTAACAATTACCACTGACGGTCTTGGTAAGGAGAGCTTTCTACTCCGTCTTCTTGGAGACGAGAAACGAGTTTGTCAAGCGGAGCAAGACAAAAAGCCTTGAACCAACGAGACTTGCCAAACCACTTAACGAGCATTGGGCTCACGGTGTAGTAAGTGCGAATAAACGCACGACCATACCAAGTTTCCGCAAGGGTGTAGTCACGGAAACGGCGGAGAGTCCACACTTCCGGGCAGTCATAAGAGCCATAAACAGCTGTGGCTACATAGCAGCCGGCTTTTTGTTTGGGTGCATATTGAGGCTCGATGTTTTTTATAAACTTGTTGATAGCATCCAATGTCTGCTGAGGACAATCCTTTGTTCTTGATGCAAAATCAGCTGCTATTTTAGCTTGCGTGACGTACCAACTCTGTATGCTTGTGCCATACTGTTTGTGAATGTCCTGTACAAGTACGAACATAAAATCAACAATGGCTACACAGTTTGCCATTATCGTTTTCATGGTCATTTCATTGCGTTGTTGCTTTGCTTGGTCGGTGGTGAACGAAACGCAGGATGATAGTTTTCCTACGTTGTCGTTCCATAATGCCTCGCAGTTTTTGAATACCGGGTCCCAAACGGAAACAGCTTTTTGCGCCACATCCTGACCTTCAAATTTTTCTTTCAACATTTTATTAAGGGTCGGAATAGCATTTTTGAATACGAACAATCGGGAAGATAGCTCGGCGAATAGATTCTGCTGATTTATGAGAAAAGCACGGTAGAATTGAGTGCTATGATAGGCATCCCAGTCATTAGGCTCCATTAAGAGAACTTTCTCATAATATTGATAGGCTTTATCCCAGTCTTTAGCTTCGGCAGCTCTTTGCGCCAAGGTTTTAAGATTGTAGAGGCTATCCGATTCATCTATTTTTACTGGCCCGTCAATCTTGACAGATCCCTCCGTCATCATTTTTTTCGCATCTTCAATGGAGTATTTAGTGCCACAAGCCTGACAAACGTATAGGCCGTCTTTGCGCACAATCTCTGTGCTTCCGCACATTTCACAAGTTAGGGCTTTCATAGGTTATCTGCGTTCGGATTTTGAAGAAATGTGAATTACTGAGTATGTTAACAGGTATTGGAAAGCGAGACAGCATAGAATGGCTATTACGCTCCAGTTGTCCTGTATTTGACTCGGAGAAAGGATGCCGATAATGAGTTCAATAAACGTAATGGTCGGTAATATGAAAGCCAATGAAAATTTGTAAGCTGGGAGAATTGCTTTCTTGTTAGTCCAATAAGCAAGCCCAAAGGCAGCGCAGAGGACCACACAGTTCAAGATCATATTGAACAGAGGGTAACAAGAAAGAATAAGACTGGCTATTATGTTTATCATCAGGAGTATGATGATGAAAACGGGGGACTTTTTAATCATGATGATATGCAGTTAAGGCAGAGGTGGAGGAGTTGGTGAACTTATGAGAGAGACCAAAGCGGGAACTTGGGCTAACGGAAGCCAATTCGGCATTCCGGGAGTCCAAACAAGAGTGGATGCGTTGACAGAACCATTAGCGATATAGGCTGCAATGTCCTCAACTGTCAAGTTGGGAATCTGCTGTCCGTTAATAGCGATGTAATAGATGGGTGCCGATGAAGGCAGCGGTGGAACCTGAGCAGGATTAGTATTCATATATTGACCGGCGAGGTTGCCAACTGTAGTACCGACACCAACACCGACGCCAAGTCCAACGCCCATACCTGTCATTTGCCCTCCGACTCCGTCATTGTTGGCAGCGGCTTCGAGAACGTTGAAGCTGCGCTCCATTTGGTAAACATCGCGGCCAGTGATGCTCAGACGAGCGGCGAGGTCTTTGGCGTTTTTGAGTCTGATTACACTTTCATCGTCCTGAGGGAAAGTGACTGACATAATAGCAAACTCAATAATCGAAACGCCGTATTTACCGAGCAGTTCATTAAGCTGTTCGTTGATAGAGTCCGACATCTCAAGCAGCAGAGTGTTAATGTCAAGAATGGAAACACCATTGTTGACAATCTGTTGCGCGAGCAATGTATTAAGTGCTGAAATAATTCGGCCTTTATAGAATTGCTCTATTTGGTTGGATGAGAAAGTACCCATGCTGCCAATCAGCGTTTCCATAAAAGCGCGAGGATTGGTTACACGAATACCGTATTGTCCGTGTGCCCGAACAGGCACTATGATGTGGTAACGCGGATCTTCAATGTGAATGGGGTGCGGTGTGCCCCAGGGCAAATTGAGTTTCGCGGTTTGATTGACAAACCAAACTTCGGCTTGGAAAGGAGAATCCGAGCCGTAAGGCAGATTAAGGATTTTGTTAAGAATAGGGATGTTTTCTGTGTCGAGTTTGTAGGTCCCAGCGGAAAATTCGTCGCAGATAGCACCACCCTTAACAAAGAAAGCGGTTTGAGCAGGATGTACTACGAGTTGGGTGCCCATGCGCAAATCGTCAGAGTCGAACTTGTGTACAAGCTCGCCATCGACGGTTTGATATTTTACGATGTCTATTATTGCCATGGCTAAGATAAATCTTCGGTATTAACTTTAAGATAGCAAGGGCGAAAGTTTTTTAAGATGTTTTGAATTAGCAGGCGCTTTTGTTCCAAACAGCAGATTACAAAGACAATACATATGATTACCAAAGACAAAGTTATAGATATTTTTTACATTTTAGATGAGTTTGACAAACATTTTAAGCAAGAAATAAAGATAAACCTCCTTACTGCTGTCGATGGAAAGAAACACCGCTGTCGGAAAGGGAAGCTTTCCGACAGCGAAATCAAGACCGCCATTCTCCTGTTCCATTTTGGTACTTACTGCAATTTCAAGCACTATTATCTATTCAGCATTTGCGGAAGCATGAAGCGTGATTTCCCGGATGCGGTATCCTACTAACATGTTTGTCGAGCTGGAACAGCGGGTGTTCTTCAAGCTGACATTCTTTCTCAAACTTTTCGCTTTCGGTAGGTGTACCGGCATAAGTTTCGTTGACAGTACAATGATACCGGTATGCCACAACCTCAGGCGTTATGTCAACAAGGTCTTCAAGGGGGTAGCCGCAGACGGAAAGGGCACGATGGGATGGTGCCATGGGTTCAAGCTTCACTTGCTGTGCAATGACAGAGGTGAGATTATAACATTCTGTCTTACAGGAGCAAATGTGGATGATAGAAACCCAAAAGTGTGGAAGGTACTGGCCAAAGACTTGTACGGAAAGGTCTTTGCAGACAGGGGGTATATCTCCCCAAGGTTGTTTGACAGCTTGTTTGATGACAGCATACAACTCGTTCATGGAATCAAAACGAACATGAAGAACAGGCTCATGTCTTTTTATGACAAGATGATGCTTAGGAAAAGGTATATCATTGAAACCATTAATGACCTGCTCAAGAACAAGGCACAGCTCGTACACTCAAGGCATAGATCCATTACGAATTTTCTCGTGAATCTGGTAGCAGTGTTAGGTGCATATTGCTTTTTTGAGAACAAGCCTGAGGCTTTGAATGGATACTATGTGGAGGACTCTAAACAACTTACTCTGTTTTAAAACTTATCCCGAACTCACGTATTATTTAGATACTGGCAAAATATTGGAGGGTGTTGCAGCACCACGGAACACCATCAGCCACATCCCCTGTAGGGACGCACGGCTCGTGCGTCCTCAATCGCAAATCGCCCAGAACCGTGAGATAAGTGAAGATTCTCTGATAGAGCCGGGTTTTGTATGTACGTAACGTAACAGGGCGTTTTTCAAAGGCAGAATCGGAGCTGGGTTTACGTTTAACGTCGCTTTTCAGCGGTGGCTGAAGAGTAACGCCGGGAAAACGTATGCAGTTGCATACGGTAGAATAATGGCAGAAAAGAAACGCACGCGGACAGATATAGGCAGACAGGTTGAATACAACGCGTATATCCGCGATCTCTTTGCAAGCAATCCTGACATGACTTTAAAGGATGCCATCAGGTGTTGGAAATATAAGAGGGGATTGCCGGGTCACAACCGCTACGAGGAGTCGGATCTTGTAGCATTGTCCCCACGAGCCGAAATTTGACCTCTCGCTCTCGGCATCAATTATTCTTGTTGATGAGGTTGACTATGACTTTGACCATCGTGTCTTTTTCTTCAGTGCGGCTTTCGGCTATCATCAGCGTCAAGGCTACAAGTGTATTGTCAGCGATGCGTTTAGTGCCATCCTCGTTATAGAGGATGCCGTTTCTATTGAGAAACCATAAAAACAGTGTGGCAGCAATGCGTTTGTTGCCGTCGCTGAAGGAATGATTTTTTGTGACGAGATAAAGGAGCATGGCTGCTTTTTCCTCTACTGACGGGTAGAGGTCTACGCCTCCGAATGTCTGATAAATCTGGCCGATGGAGCTTTTGAAAGAGTCGTCCTTTTCGTTGCCAAACAGATTGCTGCCACCAAACTTCCGATGAAGTTCTCGGATTACCTCCATCGCATTGTCGTATGTTGCGTGGAATGCTTCTTTTTCCGTTGTCTCCTCAATCTTAAGCTCTTGATAGTCGTATCGGTCAAGGGTGTCAAGGGCATAGGTGTAATCAACTACCACATCCAGTAGTGAGCGGCTGTCCTCAGTGAGTTTCTCTTGATTTTGGATGGTACGACCGAGAACCTTTACTAACTGACTCAGTTCGTCATATTTCTGCGAAACGATGCGTTCGTTGACGGCATAGCCTTGGAGCAGATACTGCTTTAATACCTTGTTGGCCCAGATGCGGAATTGTGTGCCACGTTTTGACTTAACTCGGTAGCCGACCGAGATGATCACATCAAGATTGTATAGTGTGGTAACATACTGCTGGTCACCATCATTGCCCACATGTGCAAATTTTGCACATGTGGTCTCTCGTTCAAGTTCTCCTTCCTTGAAGATGTTGGATATATGACGACCAATGACAGTTCTGTCTTTTTGGAACAGTTCTGACATTTGGGCTTGGGAAAGCCATGCTGTCTCATCCTGAAACTTAACATCTATGCTTGTTTCTCCGTCATTAGTCTGATAAATGACGATGCTATTTGTCGGTGCTACGATATTCTCCATATACAAAATTACGAATTATAATTTGATTGGTAATAAGTCATGTATATCAGACTTTGTTACTTTCAGAGATGTTGATGAAGGCTTGGATAGCATAGGTGAAATAGGTATTCGGATAGCTTTACTTTTCGGCGAGGATTACTCCGCCGATTATGAGGGCGGCTCCTATGGCGGTGTGGACGGTAAAGGGTTCGCCGAGGAAGATGACGGCGGCGAGGATGGTTACCAATGGGATGCAATAGATGTAATTGGCGGTTTTTTCTGCGCCCAAGGCTTTGACTGCGCGGTTCCACATTATGTAGCCGAGCATGGATGCGACGATGCTTAGAAACAGAAGGTTGCCATAGACTGCCGGGGGCAGGAGCAGATGCGGGTCGAACTGCCGTGGCTCAAAGACAAGAAATATTGCTGACGACAGGAGTCCGAAAAAGAACACCTTGCGGGTGATGAAAAGGGTGGTATAGCGTTGCCCCAGCATCTTCAACACGATGCAGTAGGCTGCCCACAGCAGGGCTGCGGCCAGCGTGAGTGCGTCGCCAAGGGGGTTGAGCCCGAGGTTAAGGGTGCCGTTAAGCACCACGAGCCCCACTCCGCAAAGGGCTATGAGCGAGCCGGCGGCCATGCGTCGCCGCAGAGGGACGTGGAGGAATATCCGCCCGAGCAGCATCGTGAATATCGGTGCGGTGCAGATGAGGAGCGACACGTCGGATGCGAGCGTGATGGCGAGGGCGGAGTTTTCGGCTATGAAATAGAGTGAGCCGCCGGTGAGTCCGGCAAGGCACATGAGCAGCTCGTCTTTTACACTGTCCGACCAAAGCCGCGAGTGGGAGACTGCGATGATGCACAGGTAGGCCAGTGCGAAGCGGAGGATAAAAATCTCGGTAGGGGTGAGGCCGGCTTCGATGAGTATCTTCGTGGAAACGAATGTCACGCCCCAGATGCTGACCGTCAGCAGGGCGAGCAGGTGGAACAGGAGAAGCCGCTGTTTCATCGTATCGTCTCTTTTTTTCTTGCAAAGTTAGCGATAGCAAAGCGTATTCCTATCCAGATTCTTTCAGTGAATATTACTATATTTGCACAGAGACCATCACGATACAATGGTAGCGCGGATATGATAACAAAAGGTGAAGTTTTGGCTCTGTTGAAATCCACCGAGACTTATCGCGTGGAACGCACAATCAGTACTGGCAACATGGACAAGTTCTGTGAGGCTATCTGTGCGTTTGCTAACGATATGCCCAATTCCAGAAAGAACGGTTATCTTATCATAGGAGCATATGATGACGGGACATTGGCTGGAATGAAAGTGGATGATGGCTTGTTGAAGAAAGTCTCAGGCATCCGTTCGGATGGCAATATTCTGCCATTGCCCACAATGTCAGTGGATAGATTCGTTTTCCCGGAAGGTGATTTGTTGGTGGCAGAAGTGCGTCCGTCAGACTTGCCTCCTGTCCGCTATCGTGGTCGTGCGTTTATCCGTATAGGCCCACGTCGTGACATCGCAACAGAAGCCGAAGAACGCATCCTTGCAGAAAGACGCTGTTCGTTTATGGCCACTTTTGATGCCACTCCATGCTTGAACGCAAAACTGGAAGATTTAGATGTTGAATACATAAAGAACTCGTATCTCCCAAAATTTCTTGATGAAGAAGCGTTGACAGCCGATAAGCGTGACATCAAGGGGCAGTTGGCATCTATCCATCTTTACGATAGAGAAAACGATTGCCCGACATATGCCGGGATAATCTTATTCGGAACCAATCCGAGATACTTTCTTCTCGGCGATTATGTTCAGTTTGTCAGGTTTGCCGGGAATGATAAAGGAGGGGCTGTCTTGAATGAAAGACAATTTATGGGACCTCTTTACAAGATGCTTCCAGCATTGGAATCGTTTGTAAGGGATGGCATAATAACGCAACGCCCTGTGCCTGAATCTCTTTTTCGAGAAAAGACCGTATGGAACTATCCTGAAGGAGCCATTCGCGAGTTGATGATGAACGCCTGTATGCACCGCGATTACCAATCCAACATGCCTATAAGGTTATATCAGTTTGATAATTACATTGAGATAATGAATGCTGGCGGATTGTATGGCGAAGCACGGCCTGAAAACTTCCCATCGGTCAATGATTACCGTAATCCGCTTGTGGCCGAGGCGATGCGGGTGATGAAGTATGTCAATAAATTCAATCGCGGCGTTACCCGAGTCCAAGAGATGCTCAAGGACAACGGCAACGCTCCAGCAGCCTTTGATGTAAACACCATTACCGCTTTCCGCGTGGCAGTAGAGGCTACTAAAGACTCCGATAAGTCGGAATCCCCCAAGTCAGACACAAGTCAGGGCACAAGTCAGGGCACAAGTCAGGGCACAAGTCAACCCCTAAGTCAACCCCTAAGTCAACCCCCAAGTCGGCTGGCTATAATAGAAAAGATTATAGAATATTGTAAAGAGCCACGCTCAGGTGTGGAAATAGCAGAACACTGTGGATTTAAGGATACAAAGTATTTTAGAGAGCGTTACCTCAGCCCGCTCCTCGGCACTCGCATCCGTATGACAATCCCCGACAAGCCGACAAGCCGTTTCCAGAAGTATCAGTCATTGTAGAATTTAAAATGTGGCTGTTGAAAAATAAAAATGGGGATGATTGGATCAAGACCGATAGCTTTGGTATATTGGTGCTGAAAATCAAGTAGGCGTAAAAGCATGTGGTGATTCCGGTCGATTTGCAGTTGTGTAATCTTGTTAGTGTGTATAGATTCCAAATCGAAGTGCAAAAATCGTTGAGGGGTCTGCAAGCAGACCGCCCCTCCAGAAGGAGAGAGGGGACGCTTTGCTATCGTAAATCCACAATCATATTTTGCACTTCGATTTGGAATTTACAGGTCGGAGGTTCAGTTTCCGTCCGAGTGTCACAGAACCTTGGGTCCACCATCAGCCACATCCCCTGTAGGGACACACGGTCTGTGCGTCCTCAACCGCAAACCGCTCCGAGCCAGATTTCAGACTGCTCAGGCACAAGGGCGCACAGACCGTGCGTCCCTACGCAGCGGACGGCATTATCTGTCCTTATAGAAGTATTGAAACCGTCCGTTAAAGCTCCGCAGGAGCGTAAAAACAGTAGGGTGGGGCGTAGCCCCGTTGTAAAGGGCGCACCCCGCCCCACATGATTAGTTCTGCAAAGGCTAGGTGGCGCAATCCATGACCATCGTCGGAAGATCTCCTTGTTGCCAACCGCTCTTGTCCGCAGGCTCCTGATGCGTGGGTGGTAGGCGGAATGGAAAAAGTTTGGGCGAAAAAGTGCAAAGTGTTTGATTTTTAGAAAAATATGTTGTACCTTTGCATCGGAAAAATAGGCACGTGTTGCGCCGATCCGTCTCTAACTGTTTGGCAGTCAGAGCGGATGGGGCGGATTGTGTGCCGTTTGACTGCAAAGGAAAAGAATCATAAGAAACGAAATAACAATCATCTATTTAAGCAACAAAAGAGACTAATATGCCTACAATTCAGCAGTTAGTAAGGAAAGGCCGCGTGGCGCTTGTGGATAAGAGCAAGTCGCCCGCCCTCGATTCATGCCCCCAGCGCCGCGGCGTTTGCGTGCGTGTCTACACCACCACCCCCAAGAAGCCTAACTCGGCTATGCGTAAGGTGGCCCGTGTGCGCCTCACAAACGGCAAGGAAGTCAACAGCTACATTCCCGGCGAGGGTCACAACCTCCAGGAGCACTCTATCGTGCTTGTGCGCGGTGGTCGTGTGAAAGACCTCCCCGGTGTGCGCTACCACATCGTCCGCGGCACTCTCGATACCAGTGGCGTGAAGGACCGCACACAGCGTCGTTCGAAATACGGTGCCAAGCGTCCCAAAGCATCCAAGTAATCACTTGGCTGACCGTTGAGAATCGCTCTTTTCCTTACTTGGCCCCGTGCCGCAGGTGGCCTGAAATGACAATCGCGGCGCAAACTAATAAAAATCAAAGTAAAACATCTCGTTTTACCGAGGTTTTTGGAAGGCTAACATATCACGGTTGAGTAAACGCCGGTCAGAGGATCCGGGCGTTGAAGATGACAGATGACAGCAACCAAGAAGCTCTTAAAACGATAAAACTACGCAAACTCACAATGAGAAAAGCAAAGCCCAAGAAGCGGGTCGTTCTCCCCGATCCCGTGTTCCACGATGTACGAGTGTCAAAGTTCGTCAACCATCTCATGTATGACGGCAAGAAGTCCACGAGCTACACCATATTCTACTCATCGCTTGACATCGTGAAGTCCAAGCTTCCTAACGAGGAAAAGACTCCTCTGGAAATCTGGATGAAAGCTCTTGAGAATATCACACCTCAGGTGGAAGTGAAGTCACGCCGTGTCGGCGGTGCTACTTTCCAGGTCCCCACCGAAATCCGTCCGGACCGCAAGGAATCCATATCAATGAAAAACCTTATCCTCTACGCCCGCAAGCGCGGCGGCAAGACCATGGCCGACAAGCTCGCTGCGGAAATCGTAGATGCCTACAACGAGCAGGGTGGTGCGTTCAAGCGTAAGGAAGACATGCACAAGATGGCCGAGGCCAACCGTGCTTTTGCCCACTTCCGTTTCTGATAGCATCGTGTCAATCAAATGTGCTTAAGCAAGATAGGCTGAAAACATCATTGATAACATATTCAAAATAACGATTTCCCCACTTTTACAATGGCAAAATCAGACGAACACCTGAAATATACGCGCAATATCGGCATTATGGCCCACATCGATGCCGGTAAGACCACCACTTCGGAGCGCATCCTTTTCTACACCGGCCTCACCCACAAAATCGGCGAGGTGCATGACGGTGCCGCTACTATGGACTGGATGGAGCAGGAGCAGGAGCGCGGTATCACTATCACGTCGGCTGCTACAACTACTTTCTGGAAGTACAACGACGACAAATTTAAAATCAACCTTATCGACACTCCGGGACACGTGGACTTCACTGTCGAGGTGGAGCGTTCGCTCCGTGTGCTTGACGGTGCAGTAGCCACATTCTGCGCTGTAGGCGGTGTCGAGCCCCAGTCGGAGACCGTATGGCGTCAGGCTGACAAGTACAACGTGCCCCGTATCGGTTATGTCAACAAGATGGACCGCTCGGGTGCCAACTTCTTTGAGGTAGTGCGTCAGCTCCGCGAAGTGCTCGGTGCAAATCCCTGTCCCATCCAGATACCTATCGGTGCCGAGGAGACATTCAAGGGTGTTGTAGACCTTATCCGCATGAAGGCTATCTTCTGGCATGACGAGACCATGGGTGCCGACTACTCTGTTGAGGACATCCCTGAAAACCTCCAGGCCGAAGCTGCCGAGTACCGCGACAAGATGCTTGAGAAAATCGCCGAGTTTGACGATACTCTCATGGAAAAATATTTCGACGACCCCTCCACTATCACCGAGGAGGAAATCAAGGTAGCCCTCCGCAAAGCCACGCTTTCGATGGAGGTCGTGCCCATGATTTGTGGTTCGTCGTTCAAAAACAAGGGTGTGCAGTGCCTTCTGGATGCTGTATGCGCATATCTTCCCAGCCCTGTCGATGCCGGTGCGGTCGAAGGCCATGCTCCCGGCGATGCTGACAAGGTGGAGAAGCGCGAGCCTTCGAGCGATGCTCCTATGAGCGCTCTCGCGTTCAAGATTGCCACAGACCCCTATGTAGGCCGTCTCTGCTTCTTCCGTGTTTATTCTGGCGATATCGAGGCCGGCAGCTACGTGCTTAACAGCCGTTCGGGCAAGAAAGAACGTATCTCACGCCTTTTCCAGATGCACTCCAACAAGCAGAACCCCATGGAGAAAATCGGTTGCGGTGACATAGGTGCCGGCGTAGGTTTCAAGGATATCCGTACCGGCGACACTCTCTGCGACGAGGCTCATCCTATCGTGCTTGAGGCCATGGACTTCCCCGATCCCGTTATCGGTATCGCCGTAGAACCCAAGACCCAGAAGGACCTTGACAAGCTTGGTGTAGGTCTTCAGAAGCTTGCCGAGGAGGATCCCACATTCCGTGTGCAGACCAACGAGGAGACCGGCCAGACCGTCATCTCCGGCATGGGCGAGCTTCACCTCGATATCATCATCGACCGTCTGCGTCGTGAATTCAAAGTTGAATGTAACCAGGGTCGTCCCCAGGTAACCTATAAAGAGGCTATCACCAAGCCCGTGCAGCTCCGCGAAGTATTCAAGAAGCAGACAGGTGGCCGTGGTAAGTTTGCCGACATCATCGTGCGTGTAGAGCCCGTTGACGACGGCTTTGAAGGCAACCTCCAGTTTGTCGACGAGGTTAAGGGCGGTAACATCCCCAAGGAATTTATCCCCTCGATCCAGAAAGGCTTCACCACAGCGATGAAGAACGGTGTGCTTGCAGGCTTCCCCGTAGAGCAGCTCAAAGTCACCGTGATTGACGGTAGCTTCCACCCCGTGGACTCTGACCAGCTTTCGTTTGAGCTTTGCGCCATCCAGGCGTTCAAGAAGGCTTCGGAGCAGGCTGGTCCGGTGCTTCTCGAGCCTATCATGAAGATTGAAGTCGTAACACCCGAGGAAAGCATGGGTGACGTGATTTCCGACCTCAACAAGCGTCGCGGCCAGGTAGAAGGCATGGAGACAAGCCGCTCAGGCGCACGCGTTGTCAAGGCCAAGGCTCCTCTGGCCGAAATGTTCGGCTACGTTACCGCTCTGCGTACCATAACCTCCGGCCGTGCCACATCGACCATGTCGTTCAGCCACTACAGCGAAGTAAGCTCGTCGATAGCCAAGCAGGTACTCACCGAGTGCCAGGGACGTGCAGACCTGCTCAAATAAGCAAATACTTTCATTCAACTAAATATGAGCCAGAAAATCAGAATCAAACTCAAGTCTTACGACTACAACCTCGTCGACAAGTCGGCCGAGAAAATCGTAAAGACCGTGAAATCGACTGGTGCGGTAATCTCGGGCCCCATACCCCTGCCTACCCACAAGCGCATCTTCACAGTTAACCGCTCGACTTTCGTCAACAAGAAGAGCCGCGAGCAGTTCCAGCTTTCAGCTTTCAAGCGTCTCATCGACATCTACAACTCTTCAGCCAAGACTGTCGATGCCCTCATGAAGCTTGAACTCCCCAGCGGTGTTGAGGTTGAAATCAAAGTCTGAGAGACTGTTACCGTCACTTAAAAATTTCTCAATCAAAGAATCTAATTAACTAAAGAAATGCCAGGATTATTAGGAAAGAAAATCGGAATGACATCCGTTTTCAGTGCCGACGGCCGTAACGTGCCGTGCACTGTTATCGAAGTAGGTCCTTGCGTGGTCACTCAGGTCAAGACCGTCGATACCGACGGTTACGACGCCCTCCAGCTCGGCTTCATCGAGAAGAAGGAGAAGCACACTACCCGTCCCGAGCAGGGACACTTCAAGAAGGCTGGTGTGGCCCCGCAGCGACACTTGGCCGAGTTCAAAGGATTTGACGGCGAGCACAAGCTCGGCGACACCATCAAAGTCGACCTCTTTACCGAGAACGACTTCGTGGACATCGTCGGCATCAGCAAAGGTAAAGGCTTCCAGGGCGTAGTGAAGCGTCACGGATTCGGCGGCGTAGGCCAGTCGACCCACGGCCAGCACAACCGCCTCCGCGCTCCCGGTTCGATCGGTGCCTGCTCTTATCCCGCAAAAGTGTTCAAAGGCATGCGCATGGCCGGCCAGACAGGCAACAAGCGTGTGACAGTTCAAAACCTCCAGGTCATCAAGGTGATGCCCGAGCAGAATATCCTCGTCATCAAAGGTTCGGTGCCCGGAAGTAAAGGTTCAATCGTTTTAATCGAAAAATAATGGAACTCGCAATATACAACATTGAAGGAAAAGACACCGGCCGCAAAGCCACCCTCAACGATGAGGTATTTGCAGTAGAAGCCAACGAGCACGCCGTATATCTCGATGTAAAGCAGTTTCTCGCCAACCAGCGTCAGGGTACAGCCAAGAGCAAAGAACGCTCTGAAATGTCAGGCTCGACCCGCAAGCTCCACAAGCAGAAAGGTGGCGGCGGCGCACGCATCGGCGATATCAATTCGCCCCTGCTCTCCGGCGGTGCCCGTGTATTCGGCCCCCGTCCCCGCGACTACCGCTTTAAGTTGAATAAGAAAGTAAAGGAACTGGCACGCAAGTCGGCTCTGACAAGCAAAGCTCAGGACAACATGATCAAGGTCATCGAAAACTTCTCTTTCGATGCTCCCAAGACCAAGGATTTCGTCAAGCTCGCCCAGAACCTTGAAGCCGAAGGCAAGAAGATTCTCCTCGTAGTAGAAGCCATCGAGCGCAATGTGGCTCTCTCCATCCGCAACGTGCCCAACGCTCGTGTGATGCGCGCATGCGACCTCAACACCTACGCGGTCATGAACTCTAACGCCATCCTTCTGACCGAAGGCGGCCTTGCAGTAATCAATAATCTTTAACCCCTAAAGGAGAAACCCACAAACAATGGACATCCAGATTACACCCATCGTCACAGAAAAGGCGACACGGCTTCAGGAGAAGCTTAACCGCTATACATTCCGCGTTTCTCCCGACGCCAACAAGCACCAGATCAAATCGCTGGTCGAGCAGCTCTACGGCGTAAAGGTTGAAGCAGTCAACACCATGCAGGTGCGCGGCAAAAACCGCTCACGCTGGACCCGCAGCGGCCTGCTCCGTGGCAAGACCACAGCCTACAAGAAAGCCGTGGTGACACTCGCCGAAGGTGAAACAATAGATTTCTATAGCAATATCTGATAAACAACAATGGCAGTAAGAAAATTCAAGCCCACAACACCGGGGCAGAGACACAAAGTTATTGGTGTGTTCAAAGGCGTAATCACTGCTACCACACCAGAGAAATCTCTTACGGTCGGACGGAAGTCAACCGGTGGCCGAAACGCCGAAGGCCACCTCACCACACGTTACCGTGGCGGCGGCCACAAGCGCCGTTACCGTATGATTGACTTCAAGCGAACGAAAGACGGTGTTCCCGCAGTAGTAAAGTCGATCGAGTACGACCCTAACCGTTCGGCCCGTATCGCCCTCCTTTACTATGTCGACGGAGCTAAAGCTTACATCATCGCACCCAACGGCCTTCAGGTCGGAGCGACAGTGGTGAGCGGTCCCGATGCTGCACCCGAGGTAGGCAACGCCCTCCCTCTGTCCAACATCCCCGTAGGTACCCTTATCCACAACATCGAGCTGCGTCCCGGACAGGGAGCCTTCATGGCTCGCTCTGCCGGCACATTTGCCCAGCTCATCTCGCGTGAGGGTGATTATGTGATTGTGAAACTTCCTTCAGGCGAAACCCGCCGTATCCTCGCTACATGCAAGGCGACGGTAGGTGTCGTAGGCAACTCAGAGCACTCGCTCGAACGCTCCGGCAAGGCCGGCCGTTCTCGCTGGCTCGGCCGCCGTCCCCGTAACCGAGGCGTTGTAATGAACCCTGTCGATCACCCCATGGGTGGTGGCGAAGGCCGTGCTTCAGGTGGACATCCCCGTTCACGCAAGGGCCTCTACTCGAAGGGTCTCAAGACACGCTCGCCCAAGAAGCAGAGTTCGAAGTACATTATCGAGCGTCGCAAGAAGTAATCCACTTTCACTTAACTCTCATTCACAACGTACACTATGAGTCGTTCATTAAAAAAAGGCCCGTTTATCAGCGTCAAGCTTGAGAAGAAGGTGGCTGCCATGGAAGAAAGCGGCAAGAAATCGGTCATCAAGACCTGGTCACGCGCTTCGATGATTTCACCTGACTTCGTCGGACACACATTCGCTGTCCACAACGGCAACAAGTTTATCCCTGTCTATGTCACCGAGAACATGGTAGGTCACAAGCTGGGCGAATTTGCCCCCACCCGCACCTTCCGTGGCCACGCCGGCAACAAGAAGAAATAAACCGCGCCGCGAGCCGACTACTTTATAATCAAGTTAAAAACAAGCAAGACATCTAAATAAAATGGGTGCAAGAAAAAGACTTTCAGCCAACAAAATGAAGGAAGAGCGCCGTCAGGTATCTTTCGCCAAGCTGACCAACGTCCCCTCGTCGCCACGCAAGATGCGCCTCGTCGCTGACATGGTGCGCGGCATGGAGGTGTTCAAGGCTCTCGGCGTCCTGAAGTTCTCCAACAAAGAAGCCGCAGCGAAGCTGGAGAAGTGCCTCCGCTCTGCCGTCGCCAACTGGGAAGCCAAAAACGACCGCAAGGCCGAAAACGGTGAGCTCTTCATCTCCACCATATTCGTCAACCCCGCGCCTATGCTCAAGCGTCTCCGTCCAGCCCCCCGGGGCCGCGGCTACCGCATCCGCAAGCGCGCCAACCACGTGACTCTCGTGGTGGACACAATCGATAACAAAAAATCTAAAAAGGCATAAGACACCATCATGGGACAAAAAGTTAATCCAATCAGCAACCGCCTCGGCATCATCCGTGGCTGGGACAGCAACTGGTTTGGTGGCAAAAACTATGGCGATACGCTGCTTGAGGACTCGAAGCTCCGCAAGTATCTCGATGTGCGTCTTGCCAAGTCAAGCGTTTCACGCATCGTCATCGAACGTACACTCAAACTCATCACCATCACTGTGTGCACTTCTCGCCCCGGCCTCATAATCGGCAAAGGCGGCGCTGAAGTCGACAAGCTCAAAGAAGAGCTCAAGAAAATCACCGACAAGGATGTCCAGATCAACATCTACGAGGTGAAACGCCCCGAGCTCGATGCCCAGATCGTGGCTGCCAACATCGCGCGCCAGATCGAAGGCAAGATTGCTTACCGACGTGCAGTCAAGATGGCCGTGGCAAGCACCATGCGTGCCGGTGCCGAAGGCATCAAGATTCAGGTCAGCGGCCGTCTCAACGGAGCCGAAATGGCCCGCAGCGAGATGTTCAAGGAAGGCCGCACACCCCTCCACACCCTCCGCGCCGACATCGACTACGCTCTCGTAGAGGCCCACACCAAGGTTGGCGTCGTAGGTGTAAAGGTATGGATATGCCGTGGTGAAGTGTATGGCAAACGTGACCTGGCTCCCCAGTTCACCTCCAACCAGCGCGATGGCCGTCCTCAGGGCGAGCGTGCACCCCGTCGTGGTGGCTTCCGCAAGCCCCGCAACAACCAGGGTGGCAACCGTTGAGCGAATCATTACCCAACATCATTCCCAACACTGTTAATTAAACGCAACCAAAATGTTACAACCTAAGAAAACCAAGTTCCGTCGCCAACAGAAGGGCCGCATGAAGGGTAATGCCCAGCGCGGCAACCAGCTGGCTTTCGGATCGTTCGGCATAAAGACTCTCGAGGCGAAATGGATTACAGGCCGCCAGATTGAGGCAGCCCGTATCGCCGTGACACGTTACATGCAGCGTCAGGGCCAGATCTGGATCCGCATTTTCCCGGACAAACCCATCACTAAGAAGCCTGCCGAAGTCCGCATGGGTAAAGGTAAAGGTTCGCCCGAAGGATTCGTGGCACCCGTGACACCCGGACGCATAATCCTCGAAGTCGAAGGAGTGCCCCTCGAAGTGGCAAAGGAAGCCCTGCGCCTCGCTGCCCAGAAACTCCCCGTGACTACCAAGTTTATCGTACGTCGTGACTACGACCCCACCCAAAACGTCTGATCCGTCATGAAGAAAGAAGAAATCAAAGAAATGGCAACCGCCGACCTCCAGGCACGCCTCGTCGAGATGGAGAAAGACTACCGCCAGCTCAAGATCAACCACGCCATATCGCCTGTCGACAACCCCGCGAAAATCACAGCCGACCGCCGTGACATCGCCCGCGTCAAGACAGAGCTCCGTATGCGTGAAATCAACAATAAGTAACCAACGAAACTGACCCAATTACACTATGGAAGAAAAAAGAAACCTCCGCAAAGAGCGCATCGGGGTCGTGTCGTCAAACAAGTGTGACAAAACTATCACCGTTACGGTGAAGTACAAGGAGAAGCACCCCATCTATGGCAAGTTTGTCAACAAGACCAAGAAGTACCACGCTCACGACGAGAAAAACGAGTGCAGCATCGGCGACAAAGTGCGCCTGATGGAGACCCGTCCCCTCTCTGCCACCAAAAGATGGCGCTTAGTAGAAATCATCGAAAAAGTGAAATAACCCCACACCCAAGACATCATGATACAGACAGAAAGCCGTTTAACAGTCGCTGACAACAGCGGCGCTAAGGAAGCACTCTGCATCCACGTACTCGGTGGTACAGGTCGCCGTTACGCTTCCGTGGGCGACATCATCGTAGTGAGCGTCAAGAGTGTGATTCCTTCAAGCGATGTGAAGAAAGGTACCGTCAGCAAGGCCGTAGTCGTACGCACAAAGAAGGAAGTGCGCCGTCCCGACGGATCATACATCCGTTTCGACGACAACGCCTGCGTGCTGCTCAACAACGCCGGCGAGATCCGCGGCACCCGTATCTTCGGTCCTGTGGCCCGCGAACTCCGCGCCACCAACATGAAGATCGTGTCACTCGCACCCGAGGTGCTCTGATTCCTCACACCCTCACTCTTAACAACGACAAACACAATCGACATCAACAACAATGAGCAAGATCAAGATAAAGAAAGACGACAATGTCATCGTCATCTCCGGCGAAGACCGTGGCACCACCGGCCGCGTCCTCAAGGTGATACGCGACAAGAATCGTGCCATCGTTGAAGGCGTTAACATCGTGACCAAGGCCACAAAGCCCAGCGCAAAGCACCCACAGGGCGGCCTTATCAAGATGGAAGCCCCCATCAACATCTCCAATCTGGCACTCGTCGACCCCAAGACAGGTAAGCCAACCCGCGTCGGCCGCCGTCGCGACGCCAACGGCAAGTTAGTACGTTACGCCAAGAAATCAGGAGAGGAGATCAAATAATGGAGACTACACTCAGCAAAGAATACAAGGAGCGCATCGTCCCCGCGCTCACCAAGGAGTTCAACTACACTACAGTGATGCAGGTTCCCCGCCTTGTGAAGATTGTCATCAACCAGGGCCTCGGACAGGCAACACAGGACAAGAAGATAATCGAGACCGCAATCAACGAGCTGACAGCCATCACCGGCCAGAAAGCCGTCGCTACACTCTCGCGCAAAGACATCTCTAACTTCAAGGTGCGCAAGAAGATGCCCATCGGTGTGCGCGTGACACTCCGCCGCGAGCGCATGTACGAGTTCCTCGAACGTCTCGTGCGCGTGGCTCTGCCCCGTATCCGTGACTTCAAAGGCATCGACGGCAAGCTCGACGGCCGTGGCAACTACACCCTCGGCATCACAGAGCAGATCATCTTCCCCGAAATCAACATCGACAGCATCTCCAAGCTCCTCGGCATGAACATCACATTCGTGACATCGGCCAACACCGACGAAGAGGGCTACGCGCTGCTCAAGGCTTTCGGACTCCCGTTCAAAAACGCCAACAAGTAATCCATCCCACTTAAGACCCTACATCTTACAAGAATATGGCAAAAGAATCAATGAAAGCACGCGAGGTTAAACGTGCGAAGCTCGTAGCCAAGTATGCCGCCAAGAGGGCTGCCCTCAAGGAAGCCGGCGACTACGAAGGCCTCCAGAAGCTTCCCAAAAACGCCTCAAGTGTGCGTCTTCACAACCGCTGCTCCATCACCGGCCGCCCCAAAGGATACATGCGCCAGTTCGGCATCTCACGTATCCAGTTCCGCGAAATGGCTTCTGCCGGCCTGATACCCGGCGTCAAGAAGGCAAGCTGGTAATACAAGCCCGGTCGTAGCAAACCCCTTCAACCGAGACACCAAGATTTAATCATCCAAACCTCTCTTTTTGAATCAAGTGCTCATCTGACCGAGTATTACCGGCACAATAAGTCATCTTCCACGCTGATGCCACACCTCTCTCCCTGCGGCCGCGAATCCTCCGGCTTGCTTGGAGGCCGCGAGCCGAGCGTGAATATTTGAATATTGTTCGGAATGAGCCGAATCAATTTAAACAATCCACACAACAATGACCGATCCTATAGCAGATTATCTGACAAGATTGAGGAACGCCATCAAAGCCAACCACCGTGTTGTCGAAGTGCCCGCCTCAAACTTGAAGAAAGAGATCACCAAGATTCTCTTCGAACAAGGCTATATACTTAACTACAAGTTTATAGAGGGTGAGACCCCCGCAGGTGTGATCAAGATCGCCCTGAAGTATGACCCCGTTGACAAGGTCAACGCCATCAAGGGTCTCAAGCGCGTGTCACGTCCCGGATTGCGCCAGTACACCGGCTACAAGGACATGCCCCGAGTGTTAAACGGTTTAGGCATCGCCATCCTGTCGACCTCCAAAGGTGTCATGACCAACAAAAAGGCCCAGGACCTCAAGATAGGTGGCGAAGTGCTCTGCTATATCTATTAACCTTTAATCCCTGAAGAGTAATGTCACGTATAGGTAAAGCACCCATCGCCATTCCCGCCGGTGTGACTGTAACAGTCAGCGGCGATACCGTAACCGTAAAGGGCCCCAAAGGCACCCTCACCCAGAAATTCAACCCCGAAATCGACGTTAAGGTCGAAAACAACGAAGTGGTACTGACCCGTCCCAGCGACGACCGCGAGCACCGCTCTCAGCACGGCCTCTACCGCGCCCTCATCCACAACATGGTCGTAGGCGTGAGCGAAGGCTACCGCAAGGAGATGGAGCTCGTAGGCGTAGGTTACCGCGCTGCCGCCACCGGCCAGGTACTCGAGCTCGCGCTCGGCTACTCACACGCCATCTACCTCAAGCTCCCCCCCGAAGTCAAGGTAGAAGCCAAGAGCGAACGTAACAAAAACCCGCTCATCATCCTCGAGAGCGACGACAAGCAGCTCCTCGGTCAGGTATGCGCTAAAATCCGCAGCCTCCGCAAGCCCGAGCCCTATAAAGGCAAAGGTATCAAGTTTGTCGGTGAAGTTATCCGCCGCAAATCTGGCAAATCGGCAAGCGCCAAGTAATAAATACCACTCACCATACCATATTGAACTAATCTTATGTTTTCCAAGATACAACGCCGCAACAAGATCAAGGCCCGCATCCGCGGCCGCATCTCAGGCACCGCAGCACGTCCGCGCATGACCGTGTTCCGCAGCAACAAGCAGATTTACGTCCAGCTTGTCGACGACCTCGCCGGCAAGACTCTCGTGTCGGCTTCGTCTAAAGGCATCGCCGAAGGCAACAAGTCCGAAATCGCTGCAAAAGTGGGCGAATCTATCGCTAAGAAGGCCCTTGAAGCCGGTATCTCCGAAGTCGTGTTCGACCGCAACGGATACCTGTTCCACGGACGAGTTAAATCATTGGCAGACGCCGCCCGCAACGGTGGCCTCAAATTCTAATCAGAATCATGGCAAACAAGAACAACCGCGTTAAATCAACCAACGATATCGAGCTCAAGGATCGCCTTGTAGCCATCAACCGTGTGACCAAGGTCACCAAGGGCGGCCGCACATTCACCTTCGCAGCGATTGTCGTAGTCGGCAACGAAGACGGCATTGTAGGCTGGGGCCTCGGCAAAGCCAATGAAGTGACAGCTGCTATCGCCAAGGGCGTGGAAGCAGCCAAGAAAAACCTTATCCGCGTCCCTGTCCACAAGGGTACCATCCCCCACGAACAGGAAGCCAAATTCGGCGGATCTCGAGTTATCATCAAGCCCGCAGGTCAGGGTACTGGTGTCAAGGCCGGTGGTGCTATGCGTGCCGTGCTTGAGAGCGTGGGCGTGACCGACGTGCTCGCCAAGTCTAAAGGTTCGTCCAACCCCCACAACCTCGTCAAGGCTACTATCGCAGCCCTTGGTGAGCTTCGCTCCCCGATGCAGGTGGCACAGAACCGTGGAATATCACTCGAGAAGGTATTCAAAGGCTGATAAGGAAACCGCCGCGTCCCGCATACGGATTTAGAGACCGTATGCGCGGAGCGGATTCCGTGACCTTTTATTCCCTCCCACTGATTTATAATCGCTCTCCTCTATTAACCCACCATTCTCAATCATGGCACAGATTAAAATCACACAGATAAAGAGCCGCATCAAGGCTCCCAAGGTGCAGAAAGATACCCTCGACGCCCTTGGCATACATAAGATGCACCATTCGGTCATCAAAGAGGACTGCCCCTCGATCCGAGGCATGGTCAACCGTGTTCGCCACCTCGTAGAAGTAACCAACGTATAAGTTTAACCCCAGAAACACTAACTCAAAGTCATGGACTTAAGCAATCTCAAACCTGCCGTTGGTTCTGTCACCCGCAAGACCCGCATAGGTCGTGGTCCCGGTTCAGGCAAAGGCGGCACATCTACCCGCGGCCACAAGGGCGCAAAGTCTCGCTCTGGCTATTCCCGTAAGATCGGCTTCGAAGGCGGCCAGATGCCCCTCCAGCGCCGTCTCCCCAAGTTCGGCTTCAAGAACATCAACCGTGTTGAGTACAAGGCCATCAACATCGGCACTCTCGACGAGCTCGCCGCTGCCAAGAGCCTTGAAAAAATCGGTATCGAAGAGCTCCGTCAGGCCGGCTTCATCAACCGCCGTCAGCTTGTGAAAATCCTCGCCAACGGCACAATATCCCACAAAATCGCTGTCGAAGCCAACGCATTCTCGGCTGCTGCCCAGGCTGCCATTGAGGCTGCCGGTGGTTCGGTAACGAAAATCTAATACCCACACCCCCGATGAGTTTTATTAAAACAGTTAAAAACATATGGACCATCGAGGAGCTGCGCAAGCGCCTGCTGGTGACCCTGCTGCTGGTACTCATCTACCGCCTGGGTTGCTACGTGGTGCTGCCAGGCATCCGTCCTGAGGATCTTGAAGCTCTAAGCAACTTCACCAACAAGAGCGGGCTGATGCAGCTGCTCGACATGTTCTCGGGCGGTGCTTTCAGCCAGGCCTCGATTTTCGCCCTCGGTATCATGCCTTATATCACGGCATCCATCGTGATACAGCTCCTCGGCATGGTGCTCCCTTCTTTCCAGAAGATGCAGCGTGAGGGCGAGAGCGGACGCCAGAAGCTCAATCAGTACACCCGCTATCTGACAGTGCTGATTCTGCTCCTCCAGGGCCCTGCTTATCTGGTCAACCTCAACGTGCAGGTCTCCAGTGCCGGCGGCATGGCAGCTCTCGGCTTCTGGAGCATCGTCTACCTGACCGTCATCCTTGCAGCAGGCTCCATGTTCATCATGTGGCTCGGCGAGCGCATCACTGACCGTGGTATCGGTAACGGTATCAGCTTCATCATCCTCGTAGGTATCATCGCCCGTCTCCCGGGAGCACTGTTCTACGAGTTCACGAGCCGCCTCCCGGGTTCTACCGGTAGCCAGGGCGGTCTGGTGATGTTCATAATCGAGCTGCTTCTCCTCTTTGCCGTAACTATCGGTGCTGTGCTCCTCGTGCAGGGTACTCGCAAAGTCCCCGTGCAGTATGCAAAGCGTATTGTCGGCAACAAGCAGTATGGCGGTGCACGCCAGTACATCCCCCTCAAAGTCAATGCAGCAGGTGTGATGCCTATCATCTTCGCCCAGGCGATTATGTTCGTCCCCATCACCATCGCCGGATTCGGCTCTGCAGGTGATGCCACCCACGGCTTCTTTGCCGCGTTTAGCGACATCAACGGATTCTGGTACAATCTCGTCTACTTCCTGATGATTGTGGCATTCACCTACTTCTACACCGCCATCACGGTGCGTCCGCAGCAGATGGCTGAGGACATGAAGCGCAACAACGGCTTCATCCCCGGCATCAAGCCCGGAAAGAAGACGGCTGAATACCTTGACAGCATCATGTCGCGCATCACCCTCCCCGGGTCTATATTCCTCGGCATCGTGGCCATCCTCCCGGCTTTCGCACGCTTCTTCGGCATCAGCCAGAATTTCGCCCAGTTCTTCGGCGGAACATCCCTGCTGATTCTCGTCGGCGTAGTGCTTGACACGCTCCAGCAGATCGAGAGCCACCTGATGATGCACCACTATGACGGACTGATGAAGGACGGCAAAATCAAAGGCCGCACCACAGGTAGCGCATATTGATTACTGCCAGCCCAACACGTTAGATACTTAGATTTCGACTGACCCCATCACCCTATATCTGCTGATTATGATATTTCTGAAGACACCTGAAGAGATGCAGAAGATGCAGGCAGCTTGCACACTCGTGAGCGACACACTTGGCGAAGTGGCCAAGTGGGTCGCTCCGGGAGTGACTACACGCAAGCTTGACAACGTCGCACGGGAGTTCATGCTCGACAATGGCGGCCGGCCCGCCTGTCTCGGCTATGGAGGCTTTCCTGCCACCCTGTGCATCGAGGTCAACGAAGTAGTGGTCCACGGGTTCCCCGGCCCCTACACCTTGCAGGAGGGTGATATCATCGGCATTGACACCGTGGTGGAGCTCGACGGATTCAACGGCGACATGTGCTACACATTCCCCGTGGGCGATGTCGACCCGAAAGTCATGCAGCTGTTGCGGACTACCAAGGAAAGCCTCTACGTAGGCATCGAAGCGTGCCGCGAAGGGCGCCGCATAGGCGACATATCCAATGCTGTGCAGACATATTGCGAACGTCGCGGATATTCCGTCGTTCGCGAGATGTGCGGCCACGGCATCGGACGCAAGATGCACGAGGACCCAGAAGTCCCCAACTACGGCCGCCGGGGTACCGGCCCTGTCATCAAAAACGGCATGTGCATCTGCATCGAGCCCATGATAAACCTCGGCTCGCGCAACATCGTCATCGGCCATGACGGATGGACATGCACCACCCGTGACCGCAAGCCCTCGGCCCATTACGAGCATACTGTGGCTATCATCGGCGGAGAGACACGGGTGTTGACATCCTTCGAGCCGATACAGCAGGCACTGGCCGACAGATTCGTCTGACACCCCCGCTCAAAGCCCCACCATAGTAACATTAACATCATCACCGATAACTAAAACCAACACCGAGCGCAAGCTCACTGAAGCAATTTATGGCAAAACAAGCAGCAATCGAACAGGACGGCGTGATTGTCGAATCACTCAGCAACGCCATGTTCCGTGTGGAACTTGAAAACGGACATGAAATCACAGCCCACATCTCGGGCAAGATGCGCATGCACTACATCAAGATACTCCCCGGGGACCGCGTCAGAGTAGAAATGTCGCCCTACGACCTTTCCAAAGGACGTATAGCGTTCCGCTACAAGTAATGTAATCCGCCCTCTGCGAGCGCACCCGCGCCATAAAAAGCATCATAACTCCGATTAATTTAACACTTACAACCATAACATACACAATGAAAGTAAGAGCCTCTATCAAGAAGCGCAGCGCCGACGACAAGATTGTCCGTCGCAAAGGCCGCTTGTACGTGATTAACAAAAAGAATCCTAAAAACAAGCAACGTCAAGGATAATTTTATTACTTTTGCAAAATATTTTCATAGGTAACTAAATATGGCAGTACGTATCGTGGGAGTCGACCTCCCCCAGAATAAGCATGGCGAAATCGCCTTGACCTACATCTACGGTATCGGACGGAGCGCAGCCAGGTCTATTCTTGACAAGGCTGGCGTCGCCCGTGACATCAAAGTTATGGACTGGACTGATGAACAGGCCGCTAAAGTGCGTGAAGTCATTCAGGCCGGATACAAGGTCGAAGGCGACCTCCGCAGCGAAGTCCAGCTCAACATCAAGCGACTGATGGACATCGGTTGCTACCGTGGTATCCGTCACCGTATCGGACTTCCCGTGCGCGGACAGTCTACCAAAAACAACGCCCGTACACGCAAGGGTCGCAAGAAGACCGTTGCCAACAAGAAGAAAGCAACTAAATAATTTATAATTACAACATGGCAAAAAAGACAGTCGCAGCAAAGAAGAGAAACGTCAAAGTCGGCGCAGACGGCCAGCTTCACGTTCACTCGTCTTTTAACAACATTATCGTGTGCTTAGCCAACAGCGAAGGTCAGGTAATATCCTGGTCGTCGGCTGGCAAGATGGGCTTCCGCGGAAGCAAGAAAAACACACCCTACGCTGCCCAGATGGCAGCCCAGGATTGTGCCAAGACCGCTTACGATCTCGGCCTCCGCAAGGTTAAAGCTTATGTCAAAGGACCCGGCAACGGTCGCGAAAGCGCTATCCGTACCGTACACGGTGCTGGTATCGAAGTGACCGAAATAATCGACGTGACACCGCTGCCCCACAATGGCTGCCGTCCTCCCAAGCGTCGCCGCGTCTAATCTCTTATCTTCCTAACAAAAGATAGCAAATTAACCACATTTATATCTTCCGAGTCTAATCATCGACGGTAATTGCGCGTCACTATTGACCGCCATCAGGTGCCCAGCTGGCATCGCGGCGTAGCGGCTGACCATCGAGACGACGAAAGTGCCTTGAACGTGAAATTATGACTGCAACAGCGACTCCGTCCTTTCGGAGCGTCAATTACATGTCTTTTTATCCCTCTTATCAGTTGCAGTCGCGGCTGCACTAAAAGGCAACTCCGCCTCACGATCCTTTACCAGAGTAATCACAGGAATGGCACCGGCAGCACTCCGTTGACAGCGAGCGACAAGGCTCCCCGACGATGAATAACCTCGAATTTTTAACCAACCCATCAAAAAATGGCAAGATACACAGGACCTAAATCCAAAATCGCACGCAAGTTTGGAGAACCCATCTTTGGCGAAGACAAAGTGCTCGCTAAGAAAAACTACGCGCCCGGTCAGCACGGTCAGAACAAGCGCCGCAAGACCAGTGAGTATGGTGTCCAGCTTCGCGAAAAGCAGAAGGCCAAGTACACCTACGGTGTGCTCGAACGCCAGTTCCGCAACCTCTTCGAGAAGGCTTCACGCATGAAAGGTATTACAGGCGAGCTCCTCCTCCAGCTCCTTGAAAGCCGTCTCGACAATGTCGTATATCGTCTGGGCATAGCCCCTACTCGTGCTGCTGCCCGTCAGGTCGTACTCCACCGCCACATCACCGTCAACGGCGATGTAGTCAACATCCCCTCTTACCAGGTTAAGCCCGGCGACATCGTCGCCGTCCGCGAGAAAGCCAAATCTCTTGAGGTGATTGCTGACGCACTTGCAGGCTTCAACCACAGCAAGTATCCCTGGATCGAGTGGGACGAAAGCGCTAAGGCCGGCCGTTTCCTCCATGTACCCACCCGCGAGGATATCCCCGAAAACATCAAGGAGCAACTTATCGTCGAGTTGTATTCTAAGTAATCAATCTTCTAATTAATACGATCCTCAATGGCTATTTTAGCATTTCAGCAACCTGACAAAGTCTTGATGCTCGAAGCCAACAACACGTTTGGCAAGTTTGAGTTCAAGCCTCTTGAGCCGGGCTATGGCATCACCATCGGCAACGCTCTTCGTCGCATACTCCTTTCAAGCCTCGAAGGCTACGCCATATCTACCATTAAGATTGACGGTGTACGCCATGAGTTTGACACTATCCCCGGTGTCAAGGAAGATGTCACTAACATCATCCTCAACCTCAAGAAGGTCGACCTCAAGCAGACAGTGGAAGATGCCGAAGACGAAAAGGTCTCTATCACCGTGTCAGGGACGGAGGTGTTCAAAGCCGGCGACATAGGCAAGGCACTCACGCACTTCGAAGTGCTCAACCCCGACCTTGTCATATGTAATTTGGATCCTGACGCAACATTCAACATTGAGCTCACAATCAACAAAGGGCGCGGTTGGGTTCCCGCCGAGGAAAATGCATCGCCCAACGATGCCATCGATGTCCTCGCAATCGACTCCATCTACACCCCCATCAAGAATGTGAAGTACACCGTTGACAACTTCCGCGTTGACCAGAAGACCGACTACGACAAACTCACGCTTGAGATTACCACAAACGGCTCTATCCATCCCAAAGACGCTCTCAAGGAGGCCGCCAAAATCCTCATACACCACCTGATGCTCTTTTCCGACGAGAAAATCACTCTCGAGACCCCCGAGACATCCGATGACGAGGAATTTGACGAAGAAGTGCTCCACATGCGACAGCTCCTCAAGAGCAAGCTCGTGGATATGGATCTCTCGGTCCGTGCGCTCAACTGCCTCAAGAGCGCCGAAGTCGAAACCCTCGGCGAACTCGTGGTATTCAACAAGAATGACCTCCTAAAGTTCCGTAACTTCGGCAAGAAGTCGCTCACTGAGCTTGATGAACTCCTTGCCAATCTGAACCTGTCGTTCGGAATGGATATTTCTAAATATAAACTCGACAAAGACTAATCACTGACGATGAGACACAATAAGAAATTCAACCATCTTGGTCGCAAGAAGGCTCACCGCGAAGCCATGCTGGCCAATATGACCATATCGCTTATCATGCACAAGCGCATCAACACCACTCTGGCCAAGGCAAAAGCGCTGCGCATGTATGCAGAGCCGCTGATCAACCGCGCCAAGGATGACAACATGGCCAACCGTCGCCTCGTGTTCAGCTACCTCCAGAACAAGTATGCTGTCACAGAGCTTTTCCGCGAAATCGCGCAGAAGATCGCTGACCGCCCCGGAGGCTATACCCGCATCCTTAAGACCGGTAACCGTCTCGGCGACAACGCCCAGATGTGCTTCATTGAGCTCGTTGACTACAACGAAAACATGCTCAAGGCCAAGGACGAGAAGAAGACCGGCCGTACACGCCGTTCGCGCAAGTCTTCCAAGTCTGCCGCCGCTCCTGCTGCTGAAGCCCCCAAGGCCGAAGTTGCAGAGGCTCCCGCCGCAGCCGCCGAACCCGAAGCTCCCGCCGCAGAGTAATCTCTGCAGGGATTCAATCCGATACGGATCCAGCCCTATAGGGTTCCAATCCGATACAAACAGACCAGCCACCGCTTCTGGCGGTGGCTGGTCTGTTTCATATCCCCCCACCACTATCCTATAGATTGGCTAACTCCTCTAACTCCTCTAACTTCCATGTCTCCTAAGATTCCTAAGCCTCCTAAGATTCCTATTCCTTTTATATATTCGGCGTAATAAACAAGCAAGTGCGGTATGATTTGCATGTATGCGCGGCAATCGCTATCTTCGCGATTGCCGGGGTCGGAGCGGCTCCGGCGCGAATATATTTTATTGGAAGGCGTTTATTGACGCTTGATTCTTGACGCTCTGAAATTCTCGCAAAATTTCGTCACTGTCAAGGATGAAGCAGCGATAGATGTCCATGGCGATGTAGATTCGCCGCACTCCCTGTGCCGCCCCGATGGGCGCGGTGTGGGGCTTGCGGTCGCGGTTTGCATATATGAATGCGTGGGCTTCTGGCGTTGCTCGTTCTGCTACGATAGGCGATGCGAGAAGCCTCAGAGCGTAGGACGGGCGGCTGTAAGAATCTCCACGCATTCCGCGTTTGTATCATCTGTGCCGCCCGGGGATTGCGGCAACAAATCATCTTATAAACCATTATGAAACCGATCTTTACAAGAATTGTTCTGACGGCCACCGCCGTGCTCACCGCCGCCACCGCCCATGCCTACGACTTTGAAGTGGACGGCATCTACTACAACCTCCTTTCCGCCACCGACCGCACCGTCGAAGTGACCTACAAGGAAATGGGAAATAATAACTACTCTGGCGAAATAGTCATTCCCAACAAAGTAGCATATTCCAACATTGAATTTGTTGTGACTGCGGTCGGGGACTATGCGTTTAATGGCTCTTACGAACTGACTGGGGTAAAGATTCCTGACACAGTTATTATAATCGGAAATGGTGCTTTTTTCGGCTGCAGTAAGTTAAAAGAGGTTGTGTTGGGTAATTCTATTGACTTGATATCCAGTCAAGCATTTTATGGATGTCGTAGTTTGAAAGCCATTGTTATTCCTCCTTCTGTGACTGTAATTGGTGGAGGCGCTTTCATGTATTGTACTTCATTGGACTCCATTGTTTTGCCATCTTCCGTAAGCACTGTAGGACGTGGGATATTTGAATATTGTTCCTCCCTTACGTCGGTTATACTCCCAGATGGACTTGCTGAGATTCCAACCGCCATGTTTTTAGGTTGTAGTTCTTTGACTTCTGTAGAACTCCCAGATGGTATTACAACAATAGAACAAGAATTGTTCACTGGCTGTGTCAGTTTGAAATCAATTAAGATACCGTTATCTGTTACTCTCATAGATGACTCGGCTTTCAGTAGTTCTGGTTTGGAGTCTGTAGTGATTCCTGATAACATTAAACGCATTAGTTATGGTGTTTTTCATAATTGTGTAAACTTAAAGGAGATTGTTCTTGGAAAATCATTAGAGTGTATTAATACGAGAGCCCTGTCTGGCTGCACATCTCTTGTTTCAATCACGAGTCTCAACTTGGACGTTCCTACGTGTCAAACATATGTATTTGAAAATGTCAACAAATTCCAGTGCAAAGTATATGTGCCGGAGGGTAGCGTAGATGCCTACAGGGCAGCCGAGGGATGGAAGGAGTTCTTGTTTATAGAGCCGATATCCGAGTCGGGCGTGGACGAAATGGGAGCTGATGCCGATGGTGTTACCGCCGTGGAGTATTACGACCTGCAGGGTGTGCGCTTAGACGCACCCACCAAAGGTGTCAACATCGTAGTGTATTCCGACGGCTCCCGCCGCAAAGTCGTCCTCTGACGACCTAACCGCCACATGCGAAACCCTCGGAGAGGGTGGGCGGACAGTAGGGCGGGGCGCAAGCCCCGTCATACTGTCCACCCCACAAGCACCAGCCCTGCAAGGGCTACAATAAAAAGCACACCGCGTCAGCGGTGGCAAGTGCTTGCGCCGCCAGCCCTTGCAGGGTTGATTTACCGTCGGTAGCATATGTGACGGAGTTCGCGCTCCGCCCTATCGTTTTTACGCTCCTGCGGAGCTTTAAGGGTTCGGCTGCATCAGGGTGCGTCCCTACAAGGCCACACCAACAAACAGCGTCCACCAATTTCGGGTAGGCACATATCGCGTAGCGATGACATCGGTGGTTATGGCTTGACGGAGATGATGGAGCCGTCGGCGGTCATGGTGACGGCTTCGCGGTCAAGCAGCTCGCGGACGGCTTCGATGACGGCATCGCGGTGCGACGGACCAAGCTGCGCCACCATGTAGTCGATGGTGTGTCCGCCGGGCTGTCCGGCGAGATACATGACACTCTCCGCTACATTGACTGTGGTCGTGGATGACGCAGAGCGTCGGCTGCGGCACACGTCGCACCGTCCGCAGTCTGTCTCTGGCTTCTCGCCGAAATATTCAAGCATCCCGGTGACTCGGCAGCGGTCCGTGTCGAAAGCAAACCGCCGCATAGCTGCTATGCGGTGTTCCATCACCTGCTTGCGCTGCTCATAGACATTCAGAGGCATATCCACATGCTTGGGCAGCACACGCCGTATGGGCAGATAGAGGTAGGGCAGAGTGCGGCGTGGTATGTAGTGCAGAGCATGGAGCCGCGTAAGCTCCAACAGGGCTTCATAGACGGCGTTCTCGGTCATCTGGCATCTGGAGGCTATCATCGGCTCTGAGATGCCTACATAGTCGGCAAACAGCCCCGAATAGCTCCTCAGCAGGCATTGCAGCACACGGTCGGCATCGCCGCTGAGATCTAAGTCATAAAGCCGCTGCTTGTCGGTAAGCATCATGACACGTCCGCGTCCGCTGATGTCGTCGCTGTATTCGACATATCCGGCGCGTGTTAGCAACCCGAGTGCCGAGTGCGCCATCGTGGCGTTGAGGCGGTAGGTCGCTACGAAGCGGTTGAAGTCGAACTCGTAAGTGTGTCCTACGCCCTCACCCACGGGGACTGACACGAAGTTACAGGCCAGCTCGTAGACCTTGCGTATGTAATCCTTCGGGGGAAATGCGTCGGATATGCGCCGCGACAGGGTAGCCTTGTCATAAGGGGCTGCCAGCAGCACGGCGAAGGCGTGTTTGCCGTCACGTCCGGCGCGTCCGGCTTCCTGGTAGTATTCCTCAAGCGACGGCGGCAAGTCGTAGTGTACCACGACCCTCACGTCGGGCTTGTCTATGCCCATGCCGAAAGCGTTTGTCGCCACGATTACACGGAGCGAACCGTCTTTCCAGCGGTTCTGTTTGTCCGCCTTGTCTGCCGGGTCGAGCCCGGCATGGTAGTAGTCGGCACTGATGCCCTTTTCGGTCAGCATACGAGCTATCTCCACGGTGCGGCGACGTGACCTGACATACACTATGGCCGTGCCTTCCACGCCCCTGAGTACCCGCAGCAGAGGCTCCTCCTTGTGCACGTCGTATCTCACGATGTAGCTCAGATTGTCGCGGTGGAAACTCCGGGCATATATCCTGCGCTCCTTGAACGCGAGACGCTCCATTATATCTTCCGCTACCTGTGGGGTGGCCGACGCGGTCAGGGCGAGCACCGGGGCGTGGGGAAACAGCCTCCGCACATCGGCTATGGCGAGGTAGCTCGGCCGGAAGTCGTAGCCCCACTGCGATATGCAGTGTGCTTCATCGACCACTATCATGCTGACAGGCAGCGATGACAGGGACGACACGAATGTCGCCGAGCGGAGTTTCTCGGGTGATACGTAGAGCAGCCGCGCCTTGCCGGCATGGCAGCGGTCAAGCGCGAGGTTGTGTTCGCGCAGACTCATCCCGGAGTAGAGATATGTGGCAGGGATGCCTACGCTGCGCAGATTGTCCACTTGGTCCTTCATCAGCGATATGAGCGGAGTGACCACCAAGGTCACGCCGTCGAGCATCATCGCCGGTACCTGGAACGTCAGGCTCTTGCCGCCTCCCGTAGGGAGCAGCCCGAGGGTGTCGTGGCCTGACAGCACCGACGTGATTATTTCCTGTTGAAGCGGCCGGAACGACCCGTATCCCCAGTATTGGCGGAGGACGGCGAGCATGTCATCCGATAGAGTTCCCTGAAAGCCCATGGCTGTAGGCGGTCTTAGAGGCTGTTTTAAGTTTGCAACAGCTTCTTATTGACGGGGGCGGATTTCCTTGATGAGAAGCTGTATCGCAGTGTTTGACCGCATGTGCTTGTTTTCCTCGATGGTATAGCATATGTCAAACGGACGTCCGGCGTGGATGTGGTCGAAGTACCGCGCCATGTTGAATCCGATGCCGTTGAACACTTTGCCCGATGTGGGGTCGACAAGCTCCAGTTTGATATGCTCGAGGTTTTTTCCGACGAGCTTGCTCGTGCCGAAATCTGTAACATTCTCCGTACAGAACACCGGCTTCTGGTTGCCCGGTCCGAAAGGATTGAAGTGGCGCAGCGTGCTGACAAATTCAGGCGTTATCTGCGAGAACGTCACCACAGCGTCTATGTAGAGCTGCGGTGTGAGCTGGTCGGGTGTGATATTGGCGCTGACATATTCTTCAAACCGCCGGCGGAACTCCGTGATGTTTTCCTCCTTCATCGAAAGCCCGACAGCATAGGGATGCCCACCGAAATTTTCAAGCAGGTCGCGCACGCTGTCGGCAGCCTTGTAGACATCGAAGCCCTGCACCGAGCGTGACGAGCCAGTGGCCAGTCCGTTGGCGTTGGTCAGCACCACCACAGGCTTGTAGTACAGCTCGGTCAAGCGTGAAGCCACGATGCCTATGATGCCCTTGTGCCAATCCTTGTTGTAGATGACTATCGATTTCTGCGAAGCCAGGTCGTCGCTGTGGCCTTCAAGCAGGGCGTTTGCCTCCTCGGTGATTCGTTTGTCGAGTTCCTTACGGTCCTGGTTGTACTGGTCTATGGCTTTTGCGCGGGCGAGAGCGTCTGAGCTGTCGCGTGATACGAGAAGCTCCACGGCCTCGCGTCCGCTCTGCATACGCCCCGATGCGTTGATGCGCGGCCCGATTTTGAATATAAGGTCGCTGACGGTGATTTCCTTGCCCGTGAGGCCGCAGATGCGTATGATGCCTCGCAGCCCCATGTTGGGGTTGCTGTTGATGCGCCGCAGTCCGTGGTAGGCCATGATGCGGTTTTCGCCTACCATGGGCACTATGTCCGCTGCTATCGATACCGCTACCAAGTCAAGCAGTGCAAACAGGTCGGAAGTGTCAAGCCCGTTGGAGATGGCAAAAGCCTGCATCAGCTTGAACCCCACTCCACATCCGCTCAGGTGCGGAAAAGGGTAGTTGGAGCCTTCGAGCTTGGGATTGAGTATCGCCACGGCATCGGGCAGCTTGTCGTCGGCCATGTGGTGGTCGCATATGATGAACCCGATGCCCTTTGACTTGGCATATGCTATCTCTTCCACCGCTTTGACTCCGCAGTCGAGTATAATGATGAGCTTGACTCCGCTTTCGGCGGCTGCGTCTATGGCCGGGATGCTTACGCCGTAGCCCTCGTCGTAGCGGGTGGGTATGTAATAGTCTATGTTCGAGTAAAAATTGCTGAGATATTTGTAGACGAGCGCTACGGCAGTGGTGCCGTCTACATCGTAGTCGCCAAATACTCTTATCTTTTCCTTTCGCCCCATTACGGAGTTGATACAATCCACGGCTTCGGCCATACCGTCGAGCAGGAATGGGTCGTGCATATCACCGAGCGACGGGTGGAAGAACCTTTCGGCCTCGTCAATGGTGGTAATGCCACGCTCCATCAGCAACTCGCTGATAGGCTGGCAGTTGGCGAAGCGTTTGTCAAGCTCCGTCTCCTGCTTCTGCTGCTTGGATGTAAGGGGCACATAATTCCATGTCCTTGTCATTTATGTTGTTTTTTTATTTCCTCTTCGGTATGGCGGTTATTGGGAGACGGTGGCTCCCCAGACCGCAAAAGTGACGCCGGTCCGAAACAAGATGTCGTCGGGGTTACATGGTCTATTCGCGTCCTGTCATGCCAAGAAAAGAGGTCAGACAAGGATGTCGGGGATGCTTTTACATGCAGGTTATCCCGTGTAGTTCCGTATTAGATTATGTTGATGATAATTTACGGAGGTCCGGATGTGTAAGGCCGTTGCTTATATTGTGTTGCTTCGTGACGGTACTTTTCGCAAATTTAGCAAAAAATCCTCTATATTCCCTATCGGTTGTGTTAGAAACTCTTAAAGGTTCCGTAATAAATGGCAATCCCGCGCCAAACCTGTCGAGGGGGCATGGCGCGGGATGCGTGTATATGTCTTTATACGGTGTGTTGGCGGCGACTTATTTCACCACTACAAACTCTGCCGATGGGGAGTGTCCGTAGACGTTGCCGTTGCGTATGATTACATTGGCTTTGTAGCGGCCGTCGGGAACCTTGTTGCCGGCGTTGTCTGTCAAGTCCCATGTGCCGGCAGCCCCGACACCATGTGCGGTATATACGGTGCTGCCTGACATGTCGCGTATCACGAGAGTCAGCTCGGCTTGCTCAGGCACTGTGAGGTCTGTGATGCTGTAGCTCATCATGTCGCGAGCGGGGTCGTCCTCTACCGTGAGGGTTGCGTTGAGGTCGGTGCTTATGACAGTGAAGTCGATACTCTCGGATGCGGTGTTGCCGGCGTTGTCGCTGACTGTCAGGCTGAGGGTGTGCCGTCCGTCGGCAAGGTCTGACAGCGGGTAGACGAGTGCCATGCCGTTGTCGGCTGAAGGGGTCATGTGTGACAGCACGTTCTGGAGCTCTGTAGTCCCGTCAAGTACAAGGCGGAGGTTGTTGCTGAGAGCGTCCGATACGTCTATGCCGGTCAAGGCATCTGTCACCGTCGCGTACACCACAGGATTGGATGAGACTGCGGCGCCTGCTCTGAATGTGGCGGCGTTGTCGAGATACATGCTTGCAATCGTCGGGGCTTCGGTGTCGGATGATTCCGGGTCATTCTCGGCTTTGACAGAGAGCGACTTCGATACTCCTGTCGCTACCATGTCTTTGCCGGAAGATATGGCGTAGACGCTGATACGGTTGCAGATGCCTGGGAGATTGCCTGGAGGCATGGTAAACGAGGCTTCGAAAATGCCGTCTTTTACGGGAACCGTGAATTTGGCTATCTGGGAGTCGTCCCATTCCATTGCCATCTTGCTGAGAGTGGAGCGTTCGGGCCCGTCAAGCACTGTGATGGTCGCAGTGCCGTCGAATCCTGAGTCTGCTGTGTCGTCGCCGATGGCGGCGATGTGCCCTTTGAGCGTGACAGTGCTGTAAGGCTCGACGATGGTGCTACCTTCGTCATCGTCGGATGTGGAGGGCTGTCTGCCGGCGATTTCGTCGAGTACAGCCTTGTGGGTGAGTCCTATGACAGGGAGGGCAGGGTCGCCTGCAAGGACGTAGCATCCCGAATTGACAGTCAGGTTTTCATAGCTGCTGGCGGCCATGTTGTTGTCGCGCATGAGTGTGCGTTTGGCTGCGCGGTACACGTCCCCTATATACATCCCGGACTTTGCTGAATACAGGCGGTTGATGACCTCCTGCACCAGCATGGTGTTTTGTGTCGGGAACACTTCGCGGCATGCGGCCACTACTGCCATCATTCCGCCGCCTGATTTGGTGATGAAGTTATGGACCAGACTGTTGTTATACCAATCATATGTGAATGTCGAACAGGTGCCGAGAGCTGCAAAGGGCTTATGGTCGTAGTATGTCGACGCAATCAGCTGGTTGTTCCATACCGGGAATACGCTCTCGAAAGCTTCGGCGCGGGAGTGGCCTAAATATGAGAAGAAGTACGCGCCGGCGTTGAGCGAGGCGGCTATGTCCGAATGTACCTGGTCTTCACGGTTGTCGTTGCCGCTGTCATACAGCTCGGTATATATATTGTCGATTATACCGGCCGGATTGGCTGCTGCGGCCGTGGTGCGCGCTTCGTAGGCATCTTCGGTAAACTGCCGGCTCGCATCGCCCAGCATGGTCAGGCGGTTGAACCTGTCCGATTCGCCTGGGAAATTCTTGAGGTAGTCGCCGATTTTGTCCACGGCCTGGTCTGCGTCGGCCTGGGTCAAGGCATCTATTATGCCCACGGCCACGCTTGCGTAGGTCTGGTGGGCGCGGTCGCCGACGAAGTCGTCGTTGACTATGCCGAAGTAGTCGGCAAGTGCGTAGTTGCCCGTGACGACGTTTGTCAGGAACGGGTCTTCGGCTTGATATGTCAGCAGGTATCCGTTGCCGGGAGCGGCCATGTGCACATTGTCATATGACATGGGACCGAAGAGGAGCATGTAGCGGAATGTGCTTTTGTCGTCTACGATGGTGCGGTTGCCGTTGCTGTCGTAATGCCATATGTTCTCGTCGTCGTATTGGTAGCTGGCATCGCTGCTGCGTCCGCGTTCAAAGAGCATTTTGGCAAACAGACGGTAGGCCATGGCATGTGGTGTGCCGGATGAAAATTCGTTGATGATCTGGTCATGCGTGACGACTTTGACATCCATGCCCTGATACTCGCGGTGCAGGTCTGCGAGCTTTTGGGCCTGTGGTTTGAAAGCGTCTACAGTGACGATGAGCATTGTCGGCACGGATGAGCCGCCGGTGCCGATGGCATGGAGATTCTGAGGCTCGACCGTTCCTGCCATTTCGGGGATATACTGCGTCTTCGAGGGGTCAAATGCGATGAGCTGGCGGCATCCTGCCACGTCCTGGGTGCGGAAGTCGTAATTCCAGGCTGAAGAGGTCGATGTGGGCTGGATACGGGCGATGTTTGACGGGACGGACACGTCCCATACTATAGGTGCGGCTGAGAGTGTAGCTTCAGGCATGGAGCCGGAGGCTGGAATTTTTTTGGATAGCGCGAGGCCGGTGTTGGCGGTGTCGAAAGTGTTGACATACATCAGCATCTGGGCATCGCGGAGGTAATTCTTGCGAGTGTACAGCACCATTTCGTCATGACGGGCTATCCAGTTGCTCAACGTATGGGCTGTCCCTCCGTCAGTGTTTGGGGTCTCCACATTTATTACGATAGGATTGGAGAGCGCCGAAGCATCGGCCCCGGAGGGTATGATGACTTTGAAGCTGACATTGCTCCAGTTGGTATATCCGTGGTAGCGGTAGAGATCGGACTGTGCGTGGGCGTTGGAGACGGTGGTGGTCTCTATGTCTGAAACCTGCACATCGCTGACACCCGCCATGGCTGGGGTCAGCTTGAAAGTGGAGCTTGGGTTGCGGGTGCTTTCGAATCCGTAACGGATGTTGAGGTTGCAGCGAGAGGCGGTATTGCGGTCAGGGTCTGTAATCTCAAACCGGTATGAAAGCTTGTCTGTGCTTTTTCCGCCGATATAGAACACTCCGCCGTGTTCGGGATGCGATTCGCGCCAGCGCGAGTACTGGGCCGATATGTGTGTCGCCGGCCATTTGCCCGAACTTTTGGAGTACACTTCGGTCATGCGGTCATCCGTCCCGGTCAGGGCATCGGTCAGAATATAATAGGTATGATTGCTGTAACGGTTTTCCGATATGCTGAATGTCGGCTTCTTGGGGTAGGTGGCATCGGATGTGACAGAGATTTGGTAGATGCCGGGGTTGTAGAAAAACAGTTTCGCATTGTCGCCGCTGCCGGTCCTGTAGGTTTTTATAATCCCCAGGTCGTCGGGTGTGCCTGTATCGAGCTTGTTGTCGTGGAGTTCGTTGGTGTTGAAGCCTAATATGCGTACATTGCTGATCGACGGAAATCCCCAGTCGCGCAGCTGTGCTGCAGTAATCTGCTGCACTCCGGCCTTATCGCATCGGATTTTCACGTATCTGCCTCCTGGAATGGACAGCTTTGAAGATTGAGCGAAATGTGACTTGTCTACCGTGGCTGCCGAGACGGACGCTGTCGGCAAGGCTGCCGCTGTCAGTATAAATGCGCAAGATAGATTGAATAACTTTTGCAATAACATTGGTTGTAATGTCGTATATACGTGTGTTGTAATCGTTCTCCCGTAAGGGACCTGTAGTCGAATCATTTGATTTTTACTCTTATGGCTTCCTCCTCTCCGATGCTGCCTTCGATTATGTCATCGGGAGCTATGGGAAGTCTAACCGCGCTTAGCATCGGGATTATTACATCGCCTGTCTTGAGAGTGATGTAGCGTGATGCGGCCGATAAGGTGTCCTCTAAGGCTATGTCGCCGGGAGTCCACTGAGCCTGTGTCTGTCCGGCAGAAATGGCCAGCGGTGAGTCCAGACGAGGCTGCTGCCAGCGGCCGAGAGTCAAGGCCCCGTCAAAAGTCGACAGCAGGCCTGTCGGCTGTCCGTTGCCTTGGAGATGGTGCAGCAACTCCACCGGCACAGCCCATGCCCCGAGGGTCATGCCGTCTATATACCGTCCGGCAAACCGGGGTGAGATGTTTTTGCCGAGACGGCCTATGCGGTATGCCGGGCCGATGGCCAGTTCCCATGAACTCTCGAAAGGTGGGAGGAACACCGGCATCCCTGACGGAGTTACCGCCGAGTCGGGGATAAGCGTGAACAGGGGTGGCTGTGCCACTTTTAATCCTGGATGACGGCTGAATACGATTGCTTTCATCGGCCGCTGCCCTCCGCAGCTCCTCTGGCGGCGGATCCACCGCCTGAAATCTTGAGTTTGTGGTACATGACTGCAAGATGGGCATAGATGGATGTATCTTGCACTACTATGTCATCCCGGCTGACGATGCGGCACGGGGTGAAGTTCCACAGTGCGCGTATGCCGGCAGCTACCATCTGGTCTGCTACAGCCTGCGCATGTTCCACGGGGACTGCGAGTATGCCTATCTCCGCATGGAAGTCGCTGACAAGGTCGGCAAGCTGCTCGGGGAAATACACATTGATACCGGCACGTTGGTTGCCGGCCACTGACGGGTCGGTGTCTATGCCGGCCACGATACGCAGCCCGAAACGCTGCAATCCGCCGTCGGCGATGAGTGCCGACCCGAGGCTGCCCACACCCGCCATGATGGCATTGTGGCTTTCGCGGAATCCGAGGAATTCTCCCAGCCGCGATGCCAGGGCCTTGACCTCGTAACCGATGCGCGTCTTGCCCTTGATGCCGAGATATGACAGGTCTTTGGCTATCTGAGAGGCATCCACATTGATCTGGCGGGATATTGCTGTAGACGACACGAACTCAACCCCGTTGGAGTGGAGACGGTCTATGTATGCCAGATACCATGGCAGTCTGCTTAATGTAGGCTGCGGAAGCGGGTCGTGGCGGATTGGATTCTGCGGTGTCATAAAGTCCACAAAATTACGCTTTTAATCGGTTATAACAAAGGGCTTTGGACGGATTTAAACAGAATTTGCATTTGCTCGCTGCGGTAGGCTGCGGTTTTGTGTACCTGCGGACAGGGGCGGTCGGCGAGGGTGGTGAGACTCCCCGATATGTCGCGCCGCCGCATACGCCCCTGCGGTATGATGGCATGGCCTATTCGCGGCCTCTGACAGCGAGTTTGCGTGATTCGGAGGTGTATTTATCCCCGTCAGGCATGGATATGGAGGCTCTGTAGACGTAGATACCGGCAGCTATGCGTGACCCGGCATTCGTGGTCATGTCCCAGGATATGGGTTCGGTCATGTTGCCGTCGCTGTATACTTGCTTGCTGGTTACCCATACCCTGCGCCCTCCGAGGTCGAATACTTCGATTTCTACGTCCAGATCCTTGTCGGGACGGTCATGTGTGACATAGAATAGTGTCTCGGATGATGCGCTTGTCAGAGCATACACATCGATGAGGTCGGGGGCTGCAGTGTCGTCTACCCAGAATTCTATGGTACGGTCGGTACTGTTGCCGGTGTTGTCATACACGGTGAGTGTGGCGGTATGGCCTCCTCCCGAAAGCCCGGAGAGGGGATAGGCCAGCGAGCCGCCCGATGTCGAAGCAAAGTCGGGGCGGAAATAGTCGGTCAGGTCCGACAGCACACGGTAGCCGTCGAGCGTTAAAGTCATGGTGTGGCCGACACCGCCGCTGCCGAGGTTGATGGCAAGATTGTCGTAGGTATGGGCATACAGGGTGGGGTTGGCATCCACCGTTGTCCCGTCGGTGAAGTCGGCTCTGTTGAGATACATGGTGTCGATTACCGGGGGTACGTCGTCCGATGTCTCGGGCTTGAACCCTGAGATGGTAAAGTCGGAAAACCCTCCTAATGCGTCGCGTTCGCCCTGTGCGTCCACTGCGTACATGCTGATGAGGCCCGGACGGTTGTTGTTGGCGATGTCTATCGGTACGAGCATGTCGAGTTCCCAGCGTCCGTCGCGTACCGCCGCGCGGGCTTTGCTTAGCACGGGACCCTGCACTTCGTAAGTCTTTGTGACTGAAACGTTAGCGTCCTGGGCCAATGTGGTCATGTCGGTCTTGGAGTCGTAGAGGGTGACCTCTATCTCGCCGTTGAAGTCGTTGAGGGATTCGCCGGAAGTGGTGGTTATGCTTCCTTCCAACCTTATGTGAGAGCCGCCTTCGAGATACGGCGGTTCTTGCGCTCCCCCTATGGCTATGTCGTTGCCGTCCGTGACATCTGTGAGGGCTGCCAGATCCACTGCATATGAGGGTATGCTCTGTATCATGGCGGGGTCGCCTATGAGTATGTACACTTTGGCCTCGAAGCAGTTGTTGAAGTCGTTTTTCGTCTTTTGGAATACTTCGCCCACAGTCATGGCTCGACCCGAAGCGTGCGAGCGGCCGATGTTGCTGCTGAGGTACTTGACGAACTCTCCGTTGTGGTATATGGCGGCACTGCGGGTGGTGGCGATTACCGACACCGGACCCTGGGTGTTGCGCCACATCATCTCGGCTCCTGACAGGTTAGGGCCGTCGATCTGCGAATAATGGCAGCTCGCCGACACAACTATCGGTTTCCGGCGCAGCGACATCGACTGGACATAACTCGTGGGCATGATACCTGACCCTCCCCACACGGTCTGTGAAGAGTGTCCTATGTAAATCATCCACGCAGTGCCTTCTTGCAGTTTGTTTTTTACTACCTGCAAAGCCTTGGCGGCCATGCCGTTTTCAAGTTTGTAAAAGTCGAGGTATGCCTTTGTGGTCAGCAGCGCATTGCCGACGCCTGGGTTCTGGGGGTCGGACGGAGATGTCCATGCCAAGGCTTTTGAGGCGGCTTCGGCATCTTCCTGGAAGTCTATCGTGTTGCGGCTGAGGTCGGTTATGTACATTATGTTGCCGCGCCATGCCGAGTGTGTGTTGAGGCCGGTCTCGTAGTCGATTATTTTCTTGACAGTCTCAGCCGCCATCTCGCGGGTGGTCACAGGAAGCCGGCCCACAGCTATACACATAGCCGATGTGCCAGTCTGGCGCATGGTGGTAGAACCGTCCTGAAGCATCCCGAATACATCGTCGGTGTGCAGGCTCTGGTTGAACTCCACCAATCCCAGCGTGTCGGACCAAGCCGGCATCGCCGGATATGCACATTCACCGAGACTGGAGTTCTGGGTCTTGCGGCGGTAGTCCCATGTGGGACGGCCCATTATCAGGGCATATTTCAGTTTGTTGTCGTCGCGGTCATAAAACATCTTGAGCAGCCTGCGCATTGCCTGTATGTCGGGTGTGCCGGAGCTGAACTCATTATATACTTCGTCGAGGTTTGTCACTACGACATCCAATCCTTGTTTCTGCTTGCGGTATGCCGCCAGGTCGCATGCTTCGCTATACCACTGGGGAAGCGTGAATATGACCATGTCGGGGGTGGCGAGGGCATGAAGATTCTGGTTTGCCGTGTAGCCGATGATTTCGGGTCGGGGCAGCCCGTCGGCAGTCCGCCATGCCACGTAACGCCTCCAGGCATGGCCGGTAGGATAGTACCACCGGATGCGGTCACCGTCGGCCTGGGCGTTGAGCCGGGTGTAGCTGCGTGGATCCGACACGTCCCACACTCTGACCGATTCGTCGGCTGCTGCAAGCACTGCGTCAGGCGACTGGAGGGTGAAGTTGAGCGTGTTGCCTTCGAGTTTGAGGTATCGGAGATAGCTGACTTCGATGTAGTGGAGATTGGCCTTGTCGATGTTCGACGACTGGTCGCACGTTACGGTCACATTCAGGCTTTCCGCGCCGAATGTGGGCGATGAGGAGAACTGTCCGGTGCCCATCACGCCGTAGACATGGCTTTCGGTGCTCGACTGCCGGGCTGAGAATGTGCCTCCTGTGAAGTCATCTGAATCGGTCTTGACCTCGAATTTGGTCTGATATGCACTGACTGTGGAGTGGTGGAACGCAGAGACCCGCATGAGCACTTTGTTTCCGGCAGATTCTTTCACGATGCCGGGGAGGTCGAAGTGTACGGTCACTCCGTCGTTGCCTTTTAGACTTTCGCCGAAATAGACATGGCCGCTGTAGCTCGCCGATTCCTGCTCGAGGTGGTGCAGGAGGTTGTCACGGAAGTAGGTAGTCGCGGTCGCAGAGCTGCCTGGCGGTGTGGATGTGTCTTTGACGGGAGTGTTGCGGACTTCGTCGTTTTCGGTCACGAAGTAGTACGCTACATCGCTGAAAGCGTTGATTCGGTGGCTGGCGGCTGCATTGTCTGTGGCCTGGGACCATGCCACGGGTCCGCGGGCATAAAACACCACGCCCTGGCCGGTTAGCTCGGAAGGCGATTGTGGGAGGTCGTCGATTACAAATTCCGGACTCAGCTTCTCGTGGAGCTGCTCTCCGCCGTAACCGTATATTTTCACTTTCGACGGATCTGAAAAGCCCATCTGGCGTATCTGGTCGTTGGTCAGGCAGTAGACCCCGGAGGCTCTTACGCCGATTTTGTACCATGTGCCGGATGACAGACGGCTGTTGTCGGCAAATTCAAACTGCGTGGCTCCTGTCGCCGGCAGCGCATATGCCAGAAATATAAGTGAAAGCAGTAGGGCGGATATGTTGGCTTGTATGTGTCGTAGCAAGAATTTCATACTCTTTATATAACGCCGGTGTATCCCTGTTTATTGTGTCAGTCAAGCTCCATAAGCCACCGTTCCCAGTCGGCGGCGGAGCCGTTGAAAGTGTTGATGTCGACCTTGCCGTTGACTCCGTTGACGTGTCCTACGTGGCTGAACTGCCACAGCTTCATATTCCCTGAGTCTGGCACCCCGGTGAACGAGCACAGCCATAATGGGTAATGGGCGAACTGCTGGCTGAAAAACTTCTCGAATCCGTCCTTGTTGCTGTACAGCATCACTGTGTAGCCGTGGGCTTCGAGTGTGTTCATCATGGCCTGGAGCCGAGTCAGGATGTCGTGCGTAGTGTGGTCGCGTGGATTGCTCCATTCCTCTACGTCGATTGCCACTGGCAGGTCGAGATGCCTCCCCCTGATGCTGTGCATGAGGTTGAGTGCCTGCATGTATCCGCCGACATCGAACCTGAAGAAGTGGTAGACACCCACTTTCAGTCCGGCTTTGCGCGCCTTGCGGTAGTTTGCGGTGAAGTTCTTGTCTTTGAATGTGGCTCCTTCGGTGGCTTTGATAATCACGAATTGCATCCCCGCCGCTGCTACTTTGTCGAAATCCACAGCTCCGTTGTGGGCTGATATGTCGATGCCTCTTACGGGGTATTCGGCGACGGAAGGGGAGACTATCACGGCTTCTCGCCACCACATGTAGTAGGCGCACACTGCTCCAGCCATAGCTGCCAGCAGCAGTGCCAGCAGTGACACTATCGTGCGCAGCCGCATCAGGCGTATGCGCATCGTTATCTTGTGTAATATGGCTTTTGCCGTAATCACCGTGTAGCGAAGAAGAACTCTTGTAAATATAAAAAAACGAAAAAGCCGCCACTAAAACTCTCCGCTCTAAGCGGAGAGATGTGGTAGCTATTTCGAGATTAGAGTTGTATCCTCTAAAAAATGTCTGCTTGTTTCGGCAGATTACTTAACTACGGCAGCAGAGTCAGCTACTACGGCAGCAGAGTCAGCTACTGCGGCAGCAGAGTCAGCGGGAGCAGCAACTTCTTCGATAGCAACTTCTTCTACGGCTACAGTGTCAGCAGCTTCAGCAGCCTTGTCAGAGTTACCGCAAGCGGCAAACATAGAAGCACCGAAAGAAACAGCGAGGAGATAAACTAACTTTTTCATTTTCTTTTTTTGATTAAATAATAAAACAAATTTGTTTAGCTTCAAAAACGTTGCAAAGGTATGCCAAAAAGTTGGATTAGCAAATTTTTTTTATGGTTTTTTTGCCCTGACTTCGGATTTTCTCAAAAAAATCATAATTATTGTGTCGGAATCTGCATGTTTTTAACGTTTCTGTGCCATTACGATATCGTTGGCCATCTTGACGGCGATATTGATGTTGTCACAGATGTGGTCTTTGCCCAGCAGGCGGTCTATATTGGCATGCTCGAGGGTTTCGCGTACCTTGGGCACTACGCCTGACAGCACTACGTGGATGCCCTCCTGCTGCGACGACTGGATGAGCGTCTCGAGGTTGTGGATGCCCGTGGAGTCGATAAACGGCACGAGCCGCATACGGATGATGCGGACCACGGGGCGTTCGCTCTGTCCCACGCCACCGATGCCGTCGCGCATGAGTTCGTCAAATTTTGTGGCCACGCCGAAGAAAAACGGGCCTTCTATTTCGTAGACCGACACTCCGGGGAGTATGTCGAGCACCTCGTGGGCAGAGGTCTCGGTGCCTTCGGCTATGTCGAGCTGTTCGCTGTAGACGCGTATCTGGGTGTTTTCGGTCACACGGCGCAAGAAGAGGATGATGGCCAGCAGCAGCCCTATTTCTATGGCGATGGTCAGGTCGAAGATGACGGTCAGCAGGAATGTGACCACAAGCACCGAGATGTCGCTTTTGGGGTTCTTGAATATGGAGCGTATCGTGCGCCATCCGCTCATGTTGTAGCTGACCACTATCAGCACAGCGGCTAAGCATGCCATGGGTATCTGGTTGATGAGCGGCATGAGGAACAGGAATATCAGCAGCAGCACTATGGCGTGGACCACTCCGGCCACGGGCGTGCGGCCTCCGTTGGTGATGTTGGTCATGGTGCGGGCTATGGCTCCGGTGACGGGGATGCCGCCGAAAAACGGTACGACCACGTTGGCTATGCCCTGACCGATGAGCTCGGTGTTGGAATTGGTGCGGCTTCCTGTCACGCCGTCGGCGACGGTGGCTGAGAGCAGGCTTTCAATCGCTCCGAGTATCGCGATAGTAAATGCCGAGGGGAGGAGCATGTTGATGGTATTCATCGACAGTGTGAATCCGTGGGGCTGGGGAATGTCGGTGGCCATTTTGCCGAAACGGTCGCCGATGGTCTCCACGCCCCATTCGGGGGCGAAGCCTTTGATTATCCACACTGCCGCCGACACGATGATGATGGCAATCAGTGCGCCGGGAAGCCTTTTCGACACCTTGGGGGTCAGGATTATGATGAGCAGAGACGCGGCTCCGACCACCAATGTGGGCAGGTCGACATTTCCGAGGTTCTGGAAATACGCGCCCCATTTGGGCAGGAAGGCGGCGGGGACATCCTTCAGGCCGAGCCCGAGGAAGTCGTTGATCTGAGTGGAGAAGATAGTCAGTGCGATACCTGCGGTAAATCCGACTACTATCGGATAGGGGATGAACTTGATGACCGTCCCGAGGTGGAAGAGTCCCAGGAGTATCAGTATCAGTCCGGCCATCAAGGTCGCCACGGCGAGTCCTTCAAGGCCGAAATTGGCGATGATGCTGTAGACGATGACTATGAATGCGCCAGTAGGGCCGCCGATTTGCACCGAGCAGCCTCCGAGTGCGCTTACCAGGAAACCGCCGATGATGGCGGTAATCAGGCCGATTGTGGGGCTTACGCCGCTGGCTATGCCGAATGCGATTGCGAGCGGCAGCGCGACTATGCCGACGACTATGCCGGCGATGAGGTCGTCTTTAAGCCGTGAGGCCGAGTAGCCCTTGAGCATTGTCAGCAGCTTGGGCTGGAAATCGATTGTACCCGATAATTTCATTTCTTTTCGCTTGTGTAATCTTTTTTACCTTTTCTTTGCGCCGCCATGTCGGATGGCGACACATTATATAATATATAATAGAGTCTGATAATGCCAGGATGGGCAAGGATGCTCCACGCAATAGGAGGCGTAGCCTCTTGGGGTGCCGTGTCACGCGGCGGTGGCGGAGAGAGAATGCTGTTAAAAAATCGCAAAATGAGAGTGCAAATTTAGCAAATTTTCACGAAAAGACATAGACTTGCCCACAAAATCATCCGATCTGATTCCCGGCAGCGCCTCGGTAAATCTTACACGACTCACTTGTGCGTTCTTATCTTGAGCGGGTATATACGAAAAATGCGATGGCCTCACGGCTACCGCATTCTCGCGCTTCAGGATGGGCTTGAACCAACGACCCCCTGATTAACAGTCAGGTGCTCTAACCAACTGAGCTACTGAAGCATGGTTGTGATTGGGGATTGAATTGAAATGTCGTGCGCTTCAGGATGGGCTTGAACCAACGACCCCCTGATTAACAGTCAGGTGCTCTAACCAACTGAGCTACTGAAGCATTGTCGCATATCTTGTGACGGCCTCTGCTGTCAAATGCGCCACAAAATTAGCGTTTATTATTGAAACATGCAAATTTTCGCCCCTAAATCTGCAATTTAAACCTTTTTAGGCTTCGGAGGGGCTGGAGGGGGATGCTGCGCCGGCTGCCAACGCTTGCCACAGGTTGTCGGCCGGCACTGGGGCGGTAACGTCTATCTCCTGTCCGCTGACGGGGTGGGTGAACCGTATGCGCCGTGCTATCAGCGATATGGAGCCGTCGGGGTTGCTGCGTTTTGCACCGTATTTCAGGTCGCCTTTGACGGGGCACCCTATGGATGCCAGCTGGACGCGGATCTGGTGCTTGCGCCCTGTCTCTAATTTCACTTCGAGCAGGTTGTAGCGGTCGCCGTGGGCTATCATCTCGTAGTGCAGCACGGCTCTTTTGCCGCTGGCGACGGGGGTGGGGGAGGCGTAGCTTTTGTTGCCCTGCTGGCGCGTGGTGATATAGTGCGTGAGGGTAGCCGACGGTTCGGCGGGAGTGCCTGCGGTGATGGCCCAGTAAGTCTTGTCGACTTTTCCCTCGCGAAACATTTCGTTGAGGCGGGTTAAGGCTTTGGAGGTCTTTGCGAATACCACGACCCCACCCACGGGGCGGTCAAGGCGGTGTACCACGCCGCAGAACACGTTGCCCGGCTTGGCGTATTTCTCTTTGAGGTATGCCTTGATGGTCTCGCTCAGAGGGGTGTCGCCGGTCTTGTCGCCTTGGACTATCTCGCCGGGGGCTTTGTTGACTATGATTATGTGGTTGTCTTCGTAGAGTACTTCCATTTCATTACGTTGCGTAAAGTTTTTGTATGGCAAAAGTACGAAAAATCCCGTAGAATACGGTTTCTTGTGCCATATTCTGCGGGATTGTTGGCTTATGGGAGTATAGCTCTTATTCTACGGTCCAGGTGTCGCCGGCGAGAATCATCTCTCGCAGTGAGTTGAAGCCTTTCTTGGCGCGGACTTCTTCAATCTGCTGGCCGACAGCGTCGTTGTAAGTGATGGAATCCACGTCGCGTATCACGCCCACGGCGAGCGGCAGTGTCTCGCCGTCCATCATGGCGAGCTGCTGGTGCAGGAAGTTGCTGGGTATCTTTGCGTCGTGGACGAGCACGTCGTCGATGGTGTAGCCGTCCTTGCCGAGTTCTACCGCCTTGATGTAGAATCCGTCACGCACGAGGCCTTTGTTCATATCCTTGCCGTAGAGCATCTTCTCTCCGTGGCGCAGGTGTATGGTGCGGTCGGCTCGTACCTCCTTGTCGGTGATGCGGCTGTGCACGCCGTTGCTGAATATCACGCAGTTCTGGAGTATTTCCACCACGGATGTACCTTTGTGGCTGGCGGCGGCTACCATGACTTCGCGTGTCGTTTCGAGTTCGACATCGATGCTGCGGGCGAAGAAGTTGCCGCGGGCTCCGAATACGAGCTCTGCCGGGATGAATGGGTCTTCGACGGTGCCGTAGGGCGATGACTTGGTCACGGTGCCGCGGTCGCTGGTGGGGGAGTACTGTCCCTTGGTCAGGCCGTATATCTTATTGTTGAAAATCAACATGTTGATGTCTATGTTGCGGCGTATGGCGTGTATGAAGTGGTTGCCGCCAATGGCCAGACCGTCACCGTCGCCCGAAACCTGCCATACGGTGAGCCCGGGGTTGGCGAGCTTCACTCCTGTAGCTATGGCGGCTGCGCGGCCGTGGATGGTGTGCATTCCGTAGGTGTTCATATAATACGGCAGACGTGACGAGCAGCCGATGCCCGAGATGACTGCGGTCTGGTGGGGGGCTACGCCTACAGCGGCCATGGCCTTGTGGAGCGAGTTGAGTATGGCGTGGTCGCCGCAGCCGGGACACCAACGCACTGACTGGTCACTCTTGAAATGGGCGGGGGTATATATGAGTTCTTCCATTGTTGTCTATCTTGTTGGGAACTGATTTTGGTTGATAACTGTTAGGATGGCGTGCGGCCTGTTATTTGCCGAGGATTTCGCGCACCTTGTCTACGATCTCGCTGACCTGGAACGGCTGGCCCTGCACCTTGTTGATGCGGTCGATGTGCGTAGCCGGGAAGCGGGCCTGCAGGTATTCGGCGCACATGCCGGAGTTGAGTTCGGCCACGATCACGCGCTTGTATCGGCTCATGATTTCGCCCATGTTGCGGGGCAGCGGGTTGATGTAGGCGAGCTGGGTAAATGCCATCGGTATACCGGCGGCGTTGAGCTCGCCGGTGGCGGTGCGAAGGTGTCCGTATGTGCCGCCCCAGCCGAGCAGCAGCGTGTCGGCATCCTTGTCGCCGAGCACTTCCTGCCGGGGTATGTCGTCGGCGATGCGGGCCACTTTCTCGCGGCGCAGTGCCACCATCTTTTCGTGGTTGGCTGGGTCGGTGGATATGGCTCCTGTCTCGCTGTCCTTTTCAAGGCCGCCCACGCGGTGCATGAGCCCTTCGGTGCCGGGCAGCGCCCAGTAGCGTACCAGCGATTTTTCGTCGCGCTTATAGGGCTTCCAGCCCTCGCGGAGTGATTCGGGCACGAAGCGCGGATGGATTTCGGGATATTCGTCGGCTTCGGGGACACGCCATGCGCTCGAACCGTTGCCGATAAATGCGTCGGTCAGCAGTATGACGGGGGTCATGTGTTCGATAGCTATACGTGCGGCTTCGAAAGCCATGTCGAAGCAGTTGGTGGGGGTAGTGGCGGCAAGCACGCAGAGGGGCGACTCGCCGTTGCGGCCGTAGAGCGCCTGCATCAGGTCGGTCTGCTCGGTCTTGGTGGGCATACCGGTCGACGGCCCTCCGCGCATAACGTCGATGATGACCAGCGGCAGCTCCGCGATGACTGCGAGGCCTATGCCTTCGCCCTTGAGCGCGAGTCCGGGTCCTGATGTCGAAGTGACTGCAAGGTCTCCGGCAAATGACGCTCCGATGGCCGAACATACGCCGGCGATTTCATCTTCCATCTGCACGGCCGTCACGCCGAGGTCCTTGCGCTTGGCAAGCTCATGGAGTATGTCGGTGGCGGGGGTGATGGGGTAGCTGCCCAAGAAAAGTGGGCGTCCGCTACGTTCGGAGGCCATGATGAGGCCCCATGCGGTGGCGGTGTTGCCGTTGATGTCGGTGTACACGCCCTTGCGGGGATTCTTGGTCTCGATGCGGTAGGTCGACACCGAGGCATGTATGTTGTGGCCGTAGTTGTAGCCGGCTTGGAGCACTTCGCGGTTGGCCTCGAAGATTGTCGGTTTCTTGGCGAATTTGCTCTGCAAGTGGTGTATGGCGGCTTCGATCGGACGGTCGAACAGCCAGCAGACGAGGCCGAGGGCGAATATGTTGCGGCATTTGAGTACGCTCTTGTTGTCCAAGCCCTTGTCGGCGAGGGCAGCCTTGGTCATGGAGGTGACGGGCACTTCTACCACCTGTGCGGTGATGCCGAGCTCCTTAAAGGGTTCGTTGGTCTGGAAGAGGGCTTTCTTGAGGTCGGCCTCTTTGAATGAGTCGATGTCGACGATGATTACACCGCCCTGCTTGAGAAATTTCACATTCTGCTTCAGTGCGGCAGGGTTCATCGCTATGAGCACATCGCATTTGTCGCCGGGGGTATGCACGTCCATGCCGACGCTTACCTGGAAGCCTGAAACGCCGCTGAGCGAACCCTGCGGGGCGCGGATTTCTGCCGGATAGTCGGGGAAGGTTGATACTTGGTTGCCTACGCCGGCTGATACGTTGGTGAATATGTTACCGGCCAGCTGCATTCCGTCGCCGGAGTCGCCTGAAAACCTGACGACTACCTTGTCGAGGACTTTGATGTCTGTTGTCTCCATAAAAGATTATATAGATGATTTCTTGTATGCCTATTGGTTTGTTGTGTGGCTCTCTGCGAGAGAGCTTTTGTGGTGGATAATTGCCGTGATTGGCGGAATTTGACCGACAAATTGTAACCTGTTGGATTGCTTTATCTTTCAAAATGGCAAATTTAAGAATTTTTATGCTTTCCGGCAAAAGATTTCATCCTCTTTGTGGCTGGTTTGCTTGAAATTTAACGCTTCAATGTTAGAAATACCTTGATGGCAATGTAAATTTTACCTACATTTGCGGTATGTTAACCAACTGTGCGTAAAAGCCGGTATGGTTTCGATCTGTTCCTGAGCTCTCATAAATTAAGTGCTTATGATTTACCCGAACACATCTAATAATAGCCGCCCCTTTGACTCCGATGCGGTGATCGGACGCATACGCCATCTCATCTCCGTCTCCCACCTGTCGCAGGCCGAGTTTGCACGGCGCATAGGGGTCGACCCCTCCAACCTCTCGAAGCATCTCTCAGGCCGTTTCCCTGTCACGGAGGGGTTGATTAACCGCATAGTCGCTGATTTCGGTGTCTCTAAGCCGTGGCTTCGCGATGGTGATGGCATCCCGTACCCCAAGCCGAGGCATGCTGTCGATTTGGTGGCTGAGGGCATACAGGCCTATGACGAAGCGTGGACGGCGGCCGAACAGTCCGCCCCCTCGCTGCTGCCGGTCTATGACATAGATGTGACCGCCGGGAGCGTCGAGCTGTCGCGGATGCTGACCGATGACCGCATAGTCGGGAGTGTCAACCTGCCGCAGCTCAACCCCGATGACATAATCGTCCGCGTCAGCGGCGACTCGATGTCGCCTACCATCCGCAATGGCGGCTACATCGCCATACGCCCCATCCGCGATGCTTCCATCATCTTTTGGGGGCAGATATATGTCGTGGTGCTCGACGACTACCGCCTTGTGAAATACCTCCGCCGCTGCCCCGGCGACGATTCTATGGTGGTCCTCCACTCCGACAACGCCGCCTATGACGACATGGAAGTGCGCCGCTCCGACATCCGCAACCTCTTCATCGTCGATGCAATCCTCAACTTCGACCTCCGCACCTAATTCTGTAGCATTATCAAAAAACTACTTTGAGTCGGCTCAGTTCATTATTGATTATAGTTATGGCAAACACAAATAATATGAATAATGACATATTTGCTGTTGTACCAGTCTCTGAATATGAGACATTGGTAGGGCAGATTGATAACCTATGGACGGTGGCGAGAAACCATGCCATGGATGCAGTAAACACCGAATTGCTTGATGCCAACTGGCAGACAGGACGATATATTGTAGAATTTGAACAGAATGGGAAAATTCGAGCCGAATATGGAAAATATTTGATAACGCGTTTGGCAAGGGATCTAACCGTCAGATGTGGTAAGGGCTTTAGCCGTTCTAACCTTATATATATGAGGAAGTTCTATATCTGTTTCCCAAAAAGTGAGACAGTGTCTCACCAATTGACGTGGAGTCATTACTTTGAACTTTTGAAATGTGAGAACGAAATGGAGATGCGGTTTTACCTTCATGAGGCCATAAATCAGAAATGGAAAGTAAGAGAGCTAAAGCGTCAGATTAAATCGTCGCTTTTCCATCGGCTTGCACTCAGCACGGACAAAGCCGGGGTGTTAGCCCTTGCCCGACATGGTCATCCGGTATTGACTGCTGATGATATTGTTCATGACCCTTATGTCTTGGAGTTCACGGGACTGCCGCACAAGAAACGTTATAAAGAAAGCGAATTGGAGAGAGCTCTCAAAGACAATATGGAAAATTTCCTCCTCGAACTTGGTAGAGGATTCGCTTTCATCGGTCGACAGTATGTGGTGCCTATTGGAGGACGGCAATTTAAGGTCGATTTGGTTTTCTACCACTGCATATTAAAATGTTATGTTCTGATTGACCTTAAACGCAATGAAATATCGCATGGTGATATTGGTCAGATGAACCTGTATCTCAATTATTTCAAAAATGAAGTCTGTATGCCTGACGACAATCCTCCAATAGGAATTGTTCTCGGAACAAAACGTGATGAGGTTTTGATGGAATATGCTCTTGAAGGTATTACCAACCAGCTATTTGTAGCTCGGTATCAACTTTACTTGCCTAAAAAAGAGGAGCTGCAAGCACAGTTAGACAAAGTGCTCAATGAGGTAGAGGGCTGAAGGTGTCTATAATAATGCAATCCTCAACTTCGACCTCCGCACATGCCCCCCACGAGCGGCTTTGTTATTTTATTGGCGCGGTTACGATAACTATTGCATATTACGAAAGTTATGTGTAAATTTGCACCGCCATTACAAGACGCGACGCCTTACCAGCGTCAAGTTTAATTAACTCTAAAACTCATAAACAACACAATAACGATGAAAAAAGGCATCCATCCCGACAATTACCGTGAGGTCGTGTTTAAGGACATGTCCAACGAAGAAACTTTCATCACCCGCTCTACTGTAGCCGCTAAGGAGACTATCGAAATCGACGGCGTGACATATCCCCTCGTGAAGCTTGAAATCACAAGCTCGTCTCACCCCTTCTTCACCGGCAAGCAGAAGCTCGTCGACACCGCCGGCCGCGTGGACAAGTTCATGAGCCGCTACGGCAACCGCAAGAAGAAATAATCAACCCCCTCCTCTTCGGAGAGTCTGATTCTGAATCATCGCATCGGCTTCCTGTATCGACAGGAGGCCGATGTCGTTTTTTTTTCGTAAATTGCCGTCAAAATATATAGCGTATGCAAGCAATACCACACAAGAAACCCGCAGAGACCGAACTGATACTTGTCAACATATCCGGCCACGACCGTCCCGGCGTTACATCGGCGTTGACCGAAATCCTCGCCCGCTACGATGCCGGCATACTTGACATCGGCCAGGCCGACATACACCACACCTTGTCGCTCGGAGTGCTGTTCAAGACATCCAGCGATGTCAGCGGCGACATACTCAAGGAACTGCTGCTCAAAGCTTACGAACTCAACGTCAACATCCGTTTCTCGCCAGTGGCCATCGACGAGTATGAGGACTGGGTCAGCCGCCAGGGCAAAAACCGCTGGATTATAACGATTTTGGGTCGAAAGCTCACCGCCCGCCACATAGCCTTGGTGACGGCTGAAATAGCGCGGCAGCAGCTCAATATCGACGGCATACAGCGACTGACAGGGCGTATGCCGCTCCGCGAGACTCCCGATGCCCCCGCTCAGGCCAAGGCTTGCGTGGAGTTGTCTGTTCGCGGCACCCCACTGAGCCATGCCGACATGCAGGCCCGGTTTATGGAGATAGCTCAGGCCGAGGAATTTGACATATCCCTTCAGGAAGACACCATGTACCGCCGGTGCCGCCGTCTGGTATGCTTCGATATGGACTCCACCCTGATAGAGACAGAGGTGATTGACGAGCTTGCCCAGCGCGCCGGGGTGGGCGACAAGGTCAGGGCTATCACCGAGAGTGCCATGAGGGGTGAAATAGACTTCTGCGAGAGCTTCCGCGAACGTGTAGCCCTGCTCAAGGGGCTGCCTGAATCCGTCATGCAGGAAATCGCCGAGTCTCTCCCTGTAACCGAGGGGCTTGAGCGCATGATGAAAGTGCTGAAGATGGCCGGTTACAAGACCGCGATTCTCTCGGGCGGTTTCACGTACTTTGGCAACTACCTCAAGCAGAAATACGGCTTCGACTACGTTTATGCCAACGAACTGGAGATAGTCGACGGAAGGCTGACGGGACGCTCCGTGGGTGATATAGTCGACGGACGGCGCAAAGCCGAGCTGCTGCGGCTTATAGCTCAGGTCGAGAATGTCAACATCGCCCAGACCATCGCCGTGGGCGACGGTGCCAACGACCTCCCCATGCTTGCCACCGCCGGTCTCGGCATCGCTTTCCATGCCAAACCCAAGGTCAAGGAGACTGCCGAGCAGTCCATCTCCACCATCGGTCTTGACGGTGTCCTCTACTTCATCGGATTCAAGGATTCGTTCATATCCTCCCCCGGCGGCAATAGTTAAGCGTTGTGCCATTATTGAGGGCATATGCCTCAACGATTTTGCCAATTGACATGTTATAGTCTCGTATGGATATATCTCAGATACTCATAGCTATAGGTCTCACGCTTGTAGCCGGTCTTTCCACAGGCATAGGCGGGTTCATCTCGTTTTTCACCAAAGCGGGTGACAGTCGTGTGTTGGCAGCAGCCTTGGGACTGTCGGCCGGAGTGATGGTCTATGTCTCGTTTATGGAGCTGCTTCCACAGGCCATGGAGCATATGGAACTGACGATGTCCCCTGTTTATGCGAAACTGTGGTCGTTGGTCGCGTTTTTCGGAGGCATGGCACTCATCGCGGCTATCGACTGGCTGATTCCCGAAGACGAAAACCCCCACGAAGTCCATTCGCTCTCGGAGCTTGAACAAGCCAACAGCCACCACCTCCGTCGCACGGGCATCATGCTTGCTCTGGCAATCACCATCCACAATTTTCCCGAAGGCATCGCTACGTTCGTGACCGCTCTCAATGGTGTTGAGATGGCTCTGCCCATCGTGGTCGCCATTGCGATACACAACATCCCCGAGGGCATTGCCGTCAGTGTGCCTATCTACCAGTCCACAGGTAGCCGCCGCAAAGCCATGACATGGACAGTGCTGTCTGGTCTGGCCGAACCGGTGGGAGCGGTGGTCGCAGCCATGTTCCTGTTGCCGTTCTGGTCGCCTATGATTGACTCGGTCTGTGTCGCAGCCGTGGCTGGCATCATGGTCTATATATCTTTTGACGAGCTTCTGCCCAACGCCGAGAGCCATGGCCACCACCACCTCGTGCTCGGTGGCGTAATCGTAGGTATGCTGCTGATGGGTGCCTCCCTCCTCATTCTATGAATACCCCATAATTAACCTTCATAAATCTCATAAGACCTTATCCGACCTGTAGGGTGCCCAAGCCTCCTAAGCCTCCTAAGATTCCTAAGCCTCCTAAGATTCCTAAGTCTATATCCGCCTTATAAGTCTTTCCCTATAAAATGTTACAGCCGCAGGCGCGTTGCGCCCACGGCTGTAACCGTATAACTAAAAGTCCTTTATTCGCCGGCTTCTGCCTTGGCGCGTTCGAGATACTTCTGCATGTCTACATTGATAGAGGGTCCGTAGTCGGGATATTCGTCGACTATTGCCTGATATACCGATGCCTCTTTCTTGTAATCCTTGAGTTCGCGGTACACTGTTGCCTCCTTCATCAGGAAGTAGGGGGTGTAGGCAGGATTGTCGTCGGAGATTTTTACAGCTTTTTCGTAGCAGTTGAGAGCTTCGTCGTATTTCTTGAGATTGACGTAGCAGTCGCCTTTGAGAGCCTGTGAGCTTGCTCCGATGAGGGTCTCCGAGGCTTTGTAGTCGTCAAGGTAGTTGATGGCTTCCTGCCACTGCCCCTGCTTATACAGGAGTATTGCAGCATTGAGCTTGGCGCGGTTGCCGCCTTCGTGGCCGTAGTCGGCTGCTACCTGCTTGTACTGTACCAACGCGAGAGAGTCGTTGCCTTCTGACAGGGTTATGTCGGCCTGGCCTATGGCATTGCGGGCGGCTTCGGCTCCGGGTTTATGGATGGCGTAGATGTAGAGAAGCACGATGCACACCACGGCAGCTACGGCTATACATATCCAGGCTATGATTTTCTGATTGTTCTGCACCTTCTGCTCTAAACCTGTGAGCTGGTCGTTGAGGTTGTCAATGGAGGTGCGTGTCTCGTTGTTATTGTTAGCCATGATTACTCTAAATGTTTTGTAGGGTGGTTGCTGTTGTGATTAGTGGTTGTCGTTGTAGAACTTGAGTATGTTGTTCTGCACCTTTTCCTTGCCGCGGAGTATGTTGGTCAGCTGCTGTGAAAGGGCTATCGCGCCACGGCTGCGGAGATACTGGGTCGAGCTTTCGGTGAAGTTGTAGGGGCGGCCTTCGTCGTTGACCGAGGTCACGCTGAATACCACTACACCCTGGTTGCCCTGCATGGGCCCTACGAGCTGGCCGGCCTTGGCTACTGATGCCTTGGCTGTGAGGGCGCTTTCGCCCATGCCGATTTTCGGTATCATAAACTGTCCGAACGACACCGATGTCGTGTCGGCCTGTGTGCCCATCAGGGCTGCATAGCCTGCCACGTCGTTGGCCTTGCCATTGTATTGTGCCATGAGCTTCTCGGCTTTTTTGTCATTGGTTATCTGGCGGACGATGAAGTCGCGTACCGAGGGGTCGGAGTAGGGGGCATACGCATCGTTGTAGATGTCGTCGAGAGCTACAGCCATGAAGTGACCGGCATCCTCGCCTCCGAGTACATCGCTGACTTGGCCTTTCTTGGCGTTCATAGCCCACGACACTGCGTTACGGCTATCCTCGATGCCGCCTACCTGGGGTGTAGATGCCGTGATGTTGGCGTTTTGGAGCACGTATCCTGCCTTTTCGGCATTGGCGCTGAATGTCTCGGATGTCTGGTTGTCGGCGAGGAACTTGTCAAGACCTTGCAGCAGCTTGTTGATGGTGGCGTTGCTGGGGTCTACGGTATAGCTTACCACTGCGTAGTCATACACGGTCACAGGTGCCTTGACCTGGTTGACGCGCATGATGCGTCCGCCCTGTGATGCGGTCAGGGTATCAGGAGTGAAATACGCTCCTTGGGCTGCGCTTTTGACTGTCTCTGTCAGCTGCGAAGCCTGGGGGTCGAGAAGCGAGAGCCACAAATCTTTCTGTGAACCCTGCACATTGCTGCCGGCGGCTACGGAGTCGAATGTGAGCGTGCCGGCGTTGAGCCCTTTGATGATTGAGTCGCGCTCGGCTTTGCTGCCGGCGATGGCTATGATGTCGATGTTGACCGAGTCGATGCCCGATGAGCGGCCTATCATCTTGGCGATGGTGTATGCATCGCCGCTGTTGCTGATGACCTTGACTGCGGAGTCCGATGCTGACTTAAGGAAATCCTTGATGCGGGTGTCACGCACTGAACCTAACGACGATGTCTGACGGTTGACCACGAAGTCCGTCATCTCGGCAAGACCCTGGGTCTCAGGCATGGAGTTGAGGGCTGCGATGGCTTCGTCTACACGCTTCTGGGCGGCGGCACGGTCCTCGGCCGAAGGCTGTATGGACACGTTGACGAAGCTTATCCGGCGCATCGGCTCGTTAATGGCAAAGCGCTTGTACTCTTTCTCGTAGCGGGCTTTGATTTCATCTTCGGAAATCTCGCCTATCTCGCTGTCGGGAACAGTGGTAAACGCTTTTTGGGCAAATACGATGTTGGCTACGTGGTTGTTGTCGTTGTAGATTGAACGGGCATCCAGCTCGTTGGCCACAAGTGTGCCGGCAAACAGGTTCTGGAACTTCTGCTGCAGCAGCGACTGCTCTACCTGCTGCTCGAGGTTGAGCCAATAAGCACGGAGCTGCTGGGCCTGCTGCTCGGTCATGCCGTATTTCGTTGGGTTGTAAGCCATGTCGTGAAGCTCGGATGCTGAGTTGACACCTACCTGCGAGCGTACCATCTGGTCAAGGTAGGCCGAGCCGTTGCCCACCATGGCGTTGGTAAGCTCTGCGTCTGACACGCTCAGGCCGAGGGCCTCGATTTCCTGCTTGTAGAGCTTCTCGGCTATGAGCTGGTCGAGCACCTGCTGTTGGAGCACTGCATTGTCAAGGTTGCGTCCGCTCTGCTGCATCTGGTGGGTAGCTGTTTCGAGACGGTCCTGGAACTCGCGGATGTCTATTTTCTGTCCGGCCACCTTGGCTATGGTGGTGCCGGTACCAAACAGGGTGCGTCCCGAGGTGAAGAAGTCGCCAATGATAAAAGCGATCAGGGCTGCACCGATAATGACCAGCAAGAGCACTGACTTGCTGCGGATTTTCTCTAAGGTTGCCATTTAAGCTGTTAGTCGGTTTATTTTGTGATTTATTTTGTGATTTTTTAAGTCGTTGGTGGTAAGTGAACCGTATTTCGCATTTAAACGCACAAAGATAGTGCTTTTTGACGGGTGTGCAAAATTGCAGATGCTTTTTTTGCCCAAATTTGACTGATTTATACGCTCTTATAGGACTCCTATGCTTCCTAAAAGTCCTATATCCTCTTCCAAGCTATTTCAGCCCGAAAGCCTCGCGCATCTGCTCCACCATGTCGAGCTTTTCCCATGTGAAGAGCTCCACCTCTACGTCCTTGTCGCCGGCTCCTTTGGAGTGGAAATGCTTGGTCACGGTCTGTGGTTCGCGTCCTACATGTCCGTATGCAGCCGTCTCCTCGTAGATGGGCTGGCGCAGTTTGAGCCGCTTTTCGATGGCGGCGGGACGCATGTCGACCATCGCGGCGACTTTGGCTGAAATCTCGCCGTCGCTCATGCCCACCTTGGCTGTGCCGCGGGTGTTGACATAGAGGCTCACCGGCTGCGCCACTCCGATGGCGTAGGCCACCTGTACGAGTGCTTCGCGGGCTACTCCGGCAGCCACTAAGTTTTTGGCTATGTGGCGAGCCGCATAGGCTGCGGAGCGGTCCACTTTCGAGGGGTCTTTGCCCGAAAATGCGCCACCGCCGTGTGCGCCACGCCCGCCGTAGGTGTCCACGATAATCTTGCGCCCGGTCAGGCCGGTGTCGCCGTGGGGGCCGCCGATGACAAACTTTCCTGTCGGGTTGACGTGGAGTGTCACATCGTTGCCTATCAGGGCTTTGATGTTGTCGGGCAGCTTGGCTATGACTCGCGGCAGCAATATCGTCTCCACATCGTGACGTATCTTGGCGAGCATCTCCTCGTCGGCCTGGATCTGGGTCTTGGTGCCGTCGGCGGTGACGAACTCGTCGTGCTGGGTGCTGATTACTATGGTGTCTACTCTGACGGGACGGCCTTCGGGGCTGTATTCCACTGTCACCTGGCTCTTGGCGTCCGGGCGCAGGTAGGGCATCTCTTTACCCTCGCGGCGTATGTCGGCGAGTTCGCGCAGCAGGGCGTGGCTGAGGTCTACGGTCAGGGGCATGTAGTTGGCGGTCTCGTCGATGGCGTAGCCGAACATCATGCCCTGGTCGCCTGCCCCCTGCTGCTCGGCATCTTCGCGCGTCACGCCGCGCGCTATGTCGGGGCTCTGCTCGTGGAGCGCACTGAACACTCCGCACGAACTGCCGTCAAACATCAGGTCGCTCCTGTTGTAGCCGATGCGGTTGATGACCCCGCGTGACACCTCCATCAGGTCTATGTAGGCGTTGGATGTGACCTCTCCGGCCACCACCACCTGCCCGGTCGTGACAAGTGTCTCGCAAGCCACATGGCTGGCGGGGTCGTAAGCGAGAAAATTGTCGAGGATTGCGTCTGAAATCTGGTCAGCCACTTTGTCTGGATGCCCTTCGCTGACTGATTCCGAAGTGAATAGGTAATTGTTGTTGCGGTCCATAGCTTTTAAAAATTTAGTTGATAATAAAACCTACGGCCGTTTGCATTTTTGGAGATGCATAATGCAGGACACATGTTCTGAATGTCCGTTTTTAGCATTTTTTCGAGTGGTTGCAAGCAGCCAAATCTTTCCACTGCCGCAAAGTTACTAATTTCTCCCCATTCGCCCAAACATCCCCCCCTCCTGCCTTATCCGATCTTGATGCCTTTCTCCTTAAGAATTAAAAAAGCATATAGGCTGCAGTTCATCGCCGACCGCAGCCTATATGACTATCAAAAAGAGGATGTTCTAACCGTTTACTTCACCATGACCTTTTCGGCCTTGCCGCCCGACACCTTGATGTAGATGCCCGGAGTCTGCGGCTCGTGGCTGACAGGGCTTCCAGTCAGGTCGTACCACCGTGTATCGCTACCGGCAGCAGCGTCGCCGGAGATGTCGTCGATACCCGATGCGTCAAGCACCTGTATGCCGGGTATGGCGCCGATTTCGCCGGCCATGTTCTCGGAGAGGAGTATGGAGTAGACACCGGGGGCGGTGTCATCGGCGAGAGTGCCTTCGAGCTTGACTGTCTTCTCCTCGCCGGCTTTAATAGTGGCGTTATAGGTGCCGAAAGCGTCAACCCAAAATCCTGACTCGGCTTCTATCAGGTCGGCCTCGATTTCTATCTCGCGGTCGCTGGTGTATGTGCTAAGCAAGGTCACTTCGATGCTGTAAGGCTCTCCGCATGTCAGTGTCGGCGGACAGTCGTAGCCGGTGAGATAGAGGCCGGGGGCTGCGCTGTCGGGCGAGATGGTGACCTCGTCGTCGCTGACTGTCAGAGCGATGTATTCACGTTTACCGTAAACCACCCTGATTTGTTCCCACTCTCCGTCACCGAGGCGGTATGTCGGGTAGGCTTTGTAGTCGCCGTTGGCCACGGTCGAGGGTATCTCTCCCTCGATGTAATACACTCCGTAGTGCGATGCGAGTTCGTGGTCCACGACGTTTTCACTCGTTATGTATATCGGCTCTGCCTCGCTGTCATCGTCGCTGGCGAGCATGAAGCCGAGAGTGAACGTGCCGGGCCAGGTGCCCAGATTGCAGAAAAGGTAGGGAGGCATGTTCTGCATCGGCTGTATGGTGACGGTGCGCTCCTCGGCTGAGGCGACGATTCCTGTCTGACAGCCTATATAAGGGGCAGGCTTCACCGACCCTGCCTGTGGCTTCTGCACTCCGAGCACGGCATCCTGGTCGCTGTTGAAGCCTCCGTCACCGCCGCCGGCTCCGAGAGTGTACGGGTCGAGAGCCGACAGCAGAAAGTAACCGTCGGACATGCCGCTCCAGCCCCAGTTGATGTGGAAATAGCCGTCGCTGCTGTAGCCGTCGCATATGAATGAGTGGCCTCCTTTGCTCCCCTGTCCTCCGTAGAGTATCGGACCTACGTTGGCGAGATTGTCATGCATCATCCGCTCCCACTCGTCCAGTGGGTAGAAATCGCGGTATTCCAAGCGGGCGGCTGCGTCGTAGCCGAAATGGTCCACCAACGCTACGGGCAGGTTGAATGTATATGCTCCCGAACCTCCGTCCTCAGCAAGTCCGTAATTCATCTCTACGCTGTAGCCGCAGGCTTTCATCAGCGTGGCCACGGCCTGACGCTGTGTCTCGCTGCCCGGATTTTCGGCAGTATACGTGTCGAGCATGTCGTCCCATGCCAGCGGAGCGGTGGCGAGGTCCATCGAGAGGGTCTCGCCGTTCCACTCGTATGACACACTCCCGGTGCCTACCGCCGGCCAGCGGTGGTAGTTCATGGCCTGGGCCATGGCGGTTGCGACGCACCCTGAGTATGTGCGGCTGCCGTTTTTCAGCGGACAGAGGTCGTTGTAGGGAGAGCCTTGGTCCCATGTCGTCTGTACCAACGGCTCTATGGCGGCCATGTCGCCGTCGGCATAAGTTCGGGCGGTATATGTGGCCGCGCCGTTGGCTGTCGCCCATGCTATTTCGCGGGCATACTGGTCGAGCCACCAGCGCATGGCCGGGGGCATCTGGTCTATGTCGGCAGGGGCGTTGTCGCTATAGCCAAGCAGCGGGGCTGCCACATCGTCCGCGCTGGCGAATATCGTGCGGCTTCCGGCGGCGAACACATAGTATGCAGCCTCGCCGGCGGCGGTGTGTCCTGTAGCCACGAGTTTCGGCTGGGCTTGGGGCGAGGCGGACTTGATGCGGTTAGGTGCGCTTGCCTGGAGCCTCGACAGGGCTTCGTCAGGGGTGAGCTGCCGCGCCGCAGCGGTCAGGCACGACAAAGCGATGAGTGAGAGTACGGTGGTGCGTAACATAGGCGTTCTCGTTTTTTTTTAGGTTTATTGTTAGAGTCTGTTTTTTAAGGCTTACTTATTTATTAAGGTTTATAGAGCGGTCACAGATGTTGAGCATTCGCCCGGCTTCCATCCATCTGGTCAGCACGTCACCTGTCAGTTCCATATAGGAGATGTCAGGTATCGTCTCGGATGTTACCAGCTCCCCTGTGGCGGTCAGGGCGTAGAGGCTGAATGTATATGTCCGGTCGATTTGGTAAGCCCCTTCGGGGTCTATCGCCGGGTAGTCGGTTTTGGGAGTGCCTTCGGCCTTCAGCACGGCTTTCGATGGGGCGGAGGCGACGTTGATAGAGACTGTTTTGTTAAACGGACCTGTCACGGTTTCGGTCTTCGTGCTGCCGTCGCTGTCGGTATAGGTAACTTCCATGTCGAAATATTTGTATACGTCCGCCGAACATTCCACTGTGTACACCGCCTTGTATGATGCCACGGTGGCGGGTTGTGTCGGTGTCTTGGGCTCGTCATCGTCGTCGCCACATGCGGTCAGTGCTGTTGTCATGGCGATCGCTGCGGCGATGCCGATGATTTTGTGTAGTGTTTTTGTCATAAATTAAGGTGGGTTTGATATATGGGTTGATGAAATGATGTGTCTCGGTTGGTTGGTACGATGCCTGTCCGTTTCTTGTGTTGCAAAATTGATGAAATGCCTTGTAACGGCATTGTGGTTCCTGCCGAAGTTTGTACGGATTTTTGTACGAATCGCGTTTTAGACATGGTTTAAGACGCTTTTTCTCTATCTTTGCGCCATGGCAGTAAAGAAGATACTATTAATAATAGCAGTGGCGGTGACGCTACATGCCGCCGCTTCGGCCGCTCCGCAGATTCCTGACTCCATGCTGACGGAGAGACGCCTTAAGGTCATGGTTGTCGAAAACCCCGACAGTGTGCTGCGACTGCTCGATGTCGCCGAGGCGCGCCGGCTCCCGTCCTTGCCCCAGTACCGCATCGACCTGCTGAGGGCGTTGGCATATAACGAGTTGCGCATGTTCTCACTCAAGGAGCGGTACGCGCTCAAGACCCTTGACGACGATTCGATAGAGCAGCATCCCCATGTGCGGCTCAATGCTATGGCTATGGCCGTCTCGGCATCCTCATTCTACGGCAATTACGACAGGGCATATGCCATGGCCATGGACGCCATAGAGCTTGCCCGCGACATCGGGAACAAGCCGGGCGAGTACAATATCCTCCAGTCGGTAGCCGACATAGCCTTCGATTTGGGCGACCGCGAGCAGGGTTACGCTTACCTTGATGAAATCATTACTTCGGGCTATGCATCAGGCAATGTCCGTGAGCTTGCCAACGTATCATCGGCTCTGGGTGCCAAGGTTATACAGCTCTATGCCGACGACCGTTATGCCGACGCTCTCGCCGAGAGTGTCCGCCGCATGGATGTCATAGGCCGCATCGACAGCATCGGAGGTGCGCCCCCCGGATTCACCGACCAGCAGCGTGCTTACACCTATGCCCGCATCGCGTCTTCGGCTGCCTATCTCGGCGACAGCCGCCGTGCCGCGCAAGCCTATGACGATTTCATGGCCACGCAGTATGCCTCCACCGACTACGGGCGGGCTTTCATTGTGGATTATCTGCTCGTGTCGCGCAGGTTTGACAAGGTGCTGGAGTTCACACGTCCGCTGTATGCCGTGCTGCAGGCCGGCGACACCATCAATGACGATTATTATGGTGTCCTGTTTACCAATGCCAAGGCATACTCCGGACTCGGAGATGCCTCGCGGGCATTGTCGTTGATGGAGAGAGCCTCGGCTATCAGGGACAGCTTGGTGCAGCGAGAGCGGCGCAGCCATGCTCAGGAACTCGCTGCGATGTTCGAGCTCGGAGAGAAGGAACTGGCTCTGTCGCAGGCGCGTGAACAGTCGGCTCGCCGGCTGTCCATGCTTTCGGTGGCTGTCGGAGCGGTCGTGGTAGCGGTGATTGTCCTCATTGCCCTCGTGGCTCATTATCGCGTGGTGCTTAAGCGTAACCGCATGGCTGCGCGGCAGATTGACGAACTGATGGCGCAGCGTTCGCTGCTCCGTGGCGATGCCGGTTATGGCGAAGCTCCACAGTCGCAGGAGGATTACAACCGCTTTGCCGAAATGGACAGGCGGATTATATCCGACCGCTTGTTTCTCCTGCCGGGATGCAATCGTGACATGATTGCCGACAAGTGCGGCCTGCCCAAACCTGCTGTTTCCTCGCTGGTCCAGCAGTTTGCCCACTGCTCGGTGGGTGAATACGTGTGCCGCCTTAAGGTTGAATATTCGGTGTCGCTCATCAAGCAGCACCCCGACTGGACCATCGAGGCTATCGGCTATGCTTCGGGTTTCAACAGCCGCAGCACCTACTACCAGCATTTCAACCGCGTGTTCGGCATTACCCCCGCCCAGTACGCCTCCCAGCAACACTCCTCTAAAAGCTGATTCTGCTAACATTATAGGTCTCATAGGATTCCTAAGCCTCCTAAGCCTCCTATGGCTTGTCCTTGACCGCAAAAAATTAAAGAGAGCCGGCTTCGCAGTCGGCTCTCTTTGTTCCACTCTCAGGTGATATTCTAAATCAGAGTTCTATATATATGTTATTTATGTGAGATATGCGTAGGACAAAATAATCTAATCGTTTCGTTTTCATTGCTTCCTAACATGCGGGAAATCTATTGGAAACCGCCCCGTGATTGTAGGAGACAAGGCGAGAGAGAATAATTTTATAAGAGCATCTTTCTATGTCGTATTCTGTGTTTGGCACACCTTTGTTCAAGGGTGCGATGCAAAATTACAATGGCTACAACCGTTTGACAAACAGTTGTAGCCAAATAGTAGCTGCTTGTAGAAGTTTATGGCTTGATTGATAGTGAATTAATGTTCCGAAATTATCCCCAAATAGTAGTTGTTGGTTGTGGTTTTAAGTGCGGGTTACAGCCCGATTTTCATCACTTTTTCCTCAAATTCATCGCGGTCGCCTATGGCTGCATTGCGCATTTTGACGCGATAGTTGTAGATGGTCGAGGTGCTTCGCCGCAGGAATATGGCGATACGCTCCGACTCGGTGATGCCGAGGCGCATCAGCGCGAATACGCGCATTTCGGTGCTGAGGGTGTCGGACGATGGCATCACCAACCGCTTGTCGGGCTCGATGAGTTCGTTGAAGCGGTCCACGAAGTCGGGAAACAGCTTGAGGAACGTCGCGTCGAAGTTGTGGTAAAACTCCTTGAGTTCGCGGTCGTGGAGCGTGGAGGAGTTGAGGTGGTCGAGCATCTGCTGCACTCCCTTGTTGCGCGCTATTGCGCGCAGGTTGTTGCGGTAGCTTTCAAGGCTGTTGATATAGTAGGAACACAGGTTGAGATACTGCAATATATAAGCATCCTTGGTGTTGTTGCTCTGGGTGAGGGTGCGGTTGAGGGCTTCAAGCCGCCTTGAAGCGATCACGAGGTTTTCGTAGAGCTGCGTTTTCTCCCGGTTGGCTTGGGATGCACGCTGCAGCTGCTTGTAGAGCATCCACAGCACCACTAAGAGTGTAGCGGCCAGGATGGCAATGCCTATGGTCGTGTCTGTCTGCAGGCGCGTGCGTTCCTGGTTGCGCTTGTCGTGGGCGGATATGATGGCTGGCATCATGTCGTTGAGGGTTCGGAGGTTGTTGTTGACATTGGCTGCATAGTGGTCCTTGGTGGCGAAAGTCAGGTAGCGGTAGGCGCGGTCTACATCGCCGTTGCCGAAGAGTATGGTCGCCAGCTGGTAGAGCGAGGTGTAGTCGCGCACCGGCGATGTAAGGTCGTGTATGGAGCTGTTGGCCAGAAGCTGCGTAGCCAGCACCGTGTCGCCGAGCGCGAGGTGTATCTGTGCCGTCACGAAGTCGACCATGGCCTTGCCGTGGCTGTTGTTGGTGAGCCTCTCCCTGTTGGCGGTAATCAGGTCGAGGGCTTCGCGGTGCCGTCCGAGGCTCCTTAAATAAGTGGCGGTGTTGTATATTATCCCTACGCTGTTGGGGTTGGAGTTGTGTATGAGCCATTCAAACTCTTTGTCCGCCCGGTTGCCTTTGGCAAACTGGTGGTTGGCTATTGCGTCGTAGTAGCCTTTTTTGATGTCGGTATAGCGAGCGGTGTCGGTCTGGGCGAGCGATTTGAGTGTGTCCATGGCCACGATTTCATTGCCTAAATAGAGCTCGGTCTTCGCTATGTTGACCTTGGCCTGAGCCATGGCATGACTGTCGCCTACTTTGAGGGCCGCGTCATATTTGAGACGTGCATAGTGCGCGGCGGAGTCGAAGTCGTATGAAAAGTAGGAGTCAAACAGACGGGTGTACAGACCTACGAGCTCGCGGTCGTCGACATCCTTGCGAAGCATACGCAGCTGGCTTAGGCGCTGTTCCTTGTCGGCTATGATGCGGTCATGCACCGACATGATGGAGTCTATGCGCTCGAACGCCTTCCGGGTTTCGGGAGGATAGTCGTTCTTGTCCTGCATACACCCGGTCATGGCAAGCGCCATTACGCAACAGGCGACAACACAAGCCGATGGCCTGAGAGGAAATATATGCCGTATCAGACAATCCCGAAAAGACGTGGAAGTCCTCTGTTTCATGATATTCAATAAGAAATTCAACGCGTGGTTAGGAAATTTGAACTCTGAATTTGACTGATTGAAGCTTGTTTCAACCACTTCAATGGTTATAACGTATGACAAAGATACGAAAAAACAGACATTTCTCCCACCGCTGACCACCGTATTGGCGTAAAAACACACATGCAAAGCCCTTAAACCTTGAAGACTCTAAAGACCTTAATGACTCTACCCGACCTTATCCTGACACATTATTATAATATTATTGTGAAAAAATCGCTAAATTTGCACATCTTTAGTGAATGCTCACTTATAAAATTTTAGTTGCTTAACCTTATGGACTTATTTGACACAATCAGCGCCGACATCAAATCGGCTATGCTGGCCAAGGAGAAAGTGCGTCTCGAGACTCTCCGTGGCATAAAGAAGGAGTTTCTTGAAGCAAAAACCGCCAAAGGGGGTGACGGAACTCTCAGTGACGACGCAGCCTTGAAAATCCTTGCAAAAATGTCAAAGCAGCGCAGAGAGACGGCTGTAATATATGCCGGACAAAACCGTCAGGACCTCGCCGACAATGAGCTGGCCGAGGCTGCCGTCATCGAAGAATACCTGCCTAAACCGCTGACCCCGCAGGAGTTGGAGGCCAAACTGCGCGAAATCATCGCCCAGGTCGGGGCTACCTCGGCCAAGGAGATGGGCAAAGTCATGGGCGTGGCCTCTAAGGCTCTGGCCGGACGTGCCGACGGCAAGGCCATATCGGCAAAAGTCCGCGAACTCCTCGCCTGACTCGGCCCAAAATAGGGTGTCGGCAAATTTTTTTCTGAACACTCTTAAGAGGTTTCCCCGATACAATTTCGTACAATAAGATTATACATATCAATAAAACATGCTTACCCTACAGCAGATTAAAGCGGATCCCGCACTGATAGTCGAGCGGCTTGCAGTCAAGGGGTTTGACGCTAAGGAGAAAATTGACGAACTCATCGCGCTGGATGACCGCCGCCGTGCGCTCCAGTTCAGCAGTGACAATATGGCGGCAGAGCTGAAGAAACACGCCGCCGCTATCGGTGCTCTCATGAAGGAGGGCAAAAAGGACGAGGCCGACAAGGCCAAGGCTCTCGTGGCAGAGCTGAAAGCATCGCAGGGTGCCGCAGCCGCCGAACTCGCGGACGTGGAACGCTGCAGCCGTGAGATACTCCTCACCATCCCCAACATCCCGTGTGCCGCAGTGCCCCACGGCAAGACTGCCGCCGACAACGTGGTAGAGAAGACGGGAGGCCCGATGCCCGACCTGCCCGAAGATGCGCTGCCCCACTGGGACCTCGCCAAGAAATACAACCTTATAGACTTCGACCTCGGAGTGAAAATCACAGGCGCGGGCTTCCCCGTCTATGTAGGCAAGGGTGCCCGCCTGCAGAGGGCGTTGATACAGTTTTTCCTCGACGAGGCCGGGAAAGCGGGCTATCTGGAAATCCAGCCCCCCTATGTGGTCAATGAAGCATCGGGCTACGGTACCGGCCAGCTCCCCGACAAGGAGGGTCAGATGTACTACGTCAATGAGGACAACCTCTATCTCATCCCCACCGCCGAAGTCCCTGTGACCAACCTCTACCGCGATGTGATACTTACCGATGACCAGCTCCCGGTCAAAAACTGCGCCTACTCGGCATGTTTCCGCCGCGAAGCCGGAAGCTACGGCAAGGATGTGCGAGGCCTCAACCGTCTGCACCAGTTTGACAAGGTGGAGATAGTGCGCATCGAGAAGCCCGAAAACTCCTACGCGGCTCTCGAGGAGATGAAGGACCACGTGCAGGGGCTGCTTGAAAAGCTCGGTCTCCCCTGGCACATACTGCGTCTCTGCGGTGGCGACATGAGCTTCACTTCGGCCATCACTTTCGACTTCGAGGTGTTCTCTGCCGCCCAGAAGCGTTGGCTTGAGGTCTCGTCGGTATCTAATTTCGAGACATACCAGGCCAACCGCCTCAAGTGCCGCTACCGCACAGCCGACAAGAAGACTGCTTTGGTCCATACCCTCAACGGCTCGGCTCTGGCTCTCCCGCGTATCATGGCTGCGCTCCTTGAAAACAACCAGACTCCCGAGGGAATCGTGGTTCCCGAAGTGCTCCGCAAATACACCGGATTCGACATCATCAACTGATTCTAAAGCCCGACAATATCAGACATGAACATATCACTCAACTGGCTGCGCCAGTATATCGACATAGACCTTGACGCGGAGAAGATTGCCGAAGTCCTCACGTCCATCGGCTTGGAAACAGGCGGGATAGAGGAGGTGGAGTCCATCCGTGGCGGTCTCAAGGGCATAGTCATAGGCAAAGTGCTCACATGTGTTGAGCATCCCGACAGCGACCATCTGCACATCACCACCGTGGACCTCGGCGACGGACAGCCCACACAGATAGTGTGCGGAGCCCCCAACGTTGCCGCAGGGCAGACCGTCGTGGTGGCTACCGTAGGCACCACGCTCTATGACGGCGACAAGGAATTTAAAATCAAGAAGTCCAAAATCCGTGGCGTGGAGTCGTTCGGCATGATATGTGCCGAGGACGAGATCGGTGTCGGCAAGAGCCACGACGGCATCATCGTCATCACCGACGATGTCAAGCCCGGCACTCCTGCCGCCGATTACTACAACCTCACTTCCGACTATGTGATAGAGGTAGACCTCACTCCTAACCGCATCGATGCTGCCAGCCATTTCGGTGTCGCCCGCGACCTCGCCGCATGGGATGCATGTCACCGTGACGGAGCCGCGCTGAAGCGTCCGGCGGTCGACGGTTTCCACGTCGACGACCCCGACGGCGATGCCATCCGTGTCAAGGTGGAGGATGCCGAAGCCTGCATACGCTACAGCGGCGTGACCATCCGCAACGTCGCGGTCAAGGAGAGTCCCGACTGGCTCAAACAGCGTCTGACTGCCATAGGCCAGCGTCCCATCAACAATATCGTGGATGTCACCAACTACATCCTCCACGGCTTCGGCCAGCCCCTCCACAGCTTTGATGCCGACCGCATCGCCGGAGGTGAAATCATCGTCAAGACCGCCCGCGAAGGTGAGACGTTTGTGACTCTCGACGGTGTGGAGCGCAAGCTCGACAGCCGCGACCTGATGATATGCGACGCCGAGAGGTCCATGTGCATTGCCGGCGTGTTCGGCGGACTCGACTCCGGCGTGACCGAGGCTTCGCGCAATGTCTTTATCGAGAGCGCATGTTTCCACCCCACCTATGTCCGCAAGACTGCCCGCCGTCAGGGACTCAACACTGATGCTTCGTTCCGCTTCGAGCGCGGCGTGGACCCCAACGGCACCATGTACAACCTGCTTCTGGCGGCTATCCTGATTAAGGAAGTGGCAGGTGGGGAGATTGTCGGCGAGCCTGTCGACATATATCCTCGCGAAGTGGAGCGGGCGAAGGTGCATCTTGAATACGGCTACCTCGACCGTCTCGTTGGCGCACACATCGACCCCGCCAAGGTCGATGCCATAGCCGCCTCTTTGGAGATGGAGATTGCCGGCCGTAGCGAGGATGCGGTCGACCTGCTGATACCCACCTACCGCGTGGATGTGACTCGCCCTTGCGACGTGGTGGAGGACATCCTCCGCATCTATGGATATAACAATGTGTTGCCTGGCGATGAGGTCCACTCGTGCCTGCAATACATGACCCCCACCGACAAGCATGCGCGTCTGACCGCCGAGATTGTCGCCATGCTTGCAGCCCGTGGCTTCAACGAGATAATGTGCAATTCGCTCACATCCGAGCGTTATTATGCCGACAATGAGGCTTTCCCCATGTCGCATTGCGTCAAGCTGCTCAACCCCCTCAGCTCCGACCTCGGAGTGATGCGCCAGACGCTGCTCTACGGAGGTCTGGAATCCATAGCCCGCAATGTCAACCGCCGCGAGGAGTCGCTGATGCTCGTGGAGAGCGGCAATGTGTATTTCTTAAACCCCGAGGCGGAGTCGACCGCCGAGCGGCCGCTTGCTCCTTACAGCCAGAAAGCCAAGTTGGGTATGTGGATTACCGGCAATGTGTCGCCGGGCAACTGGGTGCGTCCTGCGGCCGAAGCGACCTTCTATGACCTCAAAGCTTATGTCGAGGATGTCATGGATCTGCTCGGCATCTCTATGCGTGAACTCAAATGGGAGGTGTCGAAACATCCGCTCATGGCGGCTTGCATGACGGTCGGCAGCCGTAACGGCAAGCATCTCGCTACGCTCGGCATCGTGGCCCGCGCCCAGCTCAACATGATGGACATAAAGCAGCCTGTCTGCTATGCCGAACTTGACTGGGAGGCTCTGACCGCCATGGCGATGAAGCGCAATGTGACCGCGACCAACATAGCCAAGACCCATCCCGTCAAGCGCGACCTCGCCCTGCTCGTCGACAAGGCCGTGACCATGGACCAGATAGCCGCCGTGGTGCGTGACAGCGAGAAGCGTCTGCTTCAGGATGTCAGCCTGTTTGATGTCTACGAGGGCAAGAACCTGCCCGAGGGCAAGAAATCGTATGCAATATCGCTGACGCTCCAGGATGCCGAAAATACCCTCCAGGACAAGCAGATTGAAGCGGTGATGGGCAAGGTGACTGCCAACCTCGGCAAACGCCTCGGTGCTGTGCTCCGCTGACAGGGCTTACTTATTTTAGCAACATAAACCATAAACATAAATCAGATCAACTCACCACTACTATGGGAAGAGCTTTTGAATACCGCAAAGCGCGGAAACTGAAACGCTGGGGGAATATGTCGCGTACATTTACCCGCATAGGCAAGGAAATCACTATCGCTGCCAAAGCCGGTGGTCCCGACCCCGACACCAACCCCCGTCTGCGTGTGCTGATGCACAACGCCAAGGCTGCCAACATGCCTAAAGACACCGTGGAACGTGCTATCAAGAAGGCTGCCGACAAGGATTCGAGCGACTACAAGGAAATCACTTACGAAGGCTACGGACCTTTCGGCATCGCCATCTTCGTGGAGGCCGCAACCGACAACAACACCCGCACCGTCGCCAACGTCCGTTCATATTTCAACAAACACGGCGGTTCGCTCGGCACACAGGGCTCGCTGACATTCCTCTTTGACCACAAGAGCGTGTTTAAAATCAAACCCAAAGAGGGCGTCAGCCTTGAAGACCTCGAGCTTGAACTCATCGACTACGGTGTGGACGAATTGGATAACGATGAGGACGAAATCGTACTCTACGGTGCTTTCGAGGAGTTTGCCAACATCCAGAAGTACCTTGAGGAAAACGGCTTCGAAATCGTCAGCGCAGAGTTCGAGCGCATCCCCAACGACCTCAAGGAGGTGACGGAGGAGCAGCGCGCCTCAATCGAAAAGCTCCTCGAAAAGCTCGAAGAAGACGAAGATGTCCAGAACGTATTCCACAACATGAAAGAGGACTGACCCTTTCGGTCGGATCACACCTAAATTTAATTAAACCTTTTGAGGAGGCCGCATCATTGATGCGGTCTCTTTTCGTTTGCGGAGATGTCGCCCGAGGAGCGGTGGCGGCGGGCGATGCGTTTGAGGTGCTTGAGGCGGCGGCGTCCGGCGGCAGCAGCCCGGCGTTTGACTCTGGCTGTCTCTGAGGGGACGGCAATGTCGGTGTACACCTCCTTGGGGGAGTCGGTGGACGTGCCCCTTGTTGATATGTCGGTGGATATGTATGGTTGCCCGGATGCGGTTTCCTCCATGGCCGTGGCTGGCATGGCAGGTGCCGGGGTCGGTTGAGCGGCGTTTTCTTTGGCTTGACGGCGGCGGGCGGCAGCCTCGCGGGCGCGTTGGGAGCGTTCACGGGCTTTCTTGATGTGTGGCACGAGTAGCTTGACCACGACCTGCTCCACGTCGTTGAGCGGCTTGGCGTAGACATAGCCATGGATGTATTCGTGGAGGGCGGTCATGACTTTTGCAACGTCGATCTGCTTGCAGTATTTGCTGGCGGATTCGACCTGGCCTTTGATGCTGAGATAGAATTTGCGCGACACGGGTTTGTCCCACTTGGACTGGCGGCGGCGTGGTGAGGATTGGGGGTATTTCATCTGTTCCATAAAGCATTTTTGTGCAAATCTACACCTTGACTATACTGAAACCGTGCGAAAACATCAGTGGTGATGCCATGACGCAGATATCACATCTCGCTATAAAGCAAAAGGCCGTGGTCGGATTCCACAGCCTTTGTCTTGAGAAAAATTCACCATTACTGGCGCGTGAACGTGACAGTCACGCCGTCGTCGTTCAGGGTAAGTGTGGCGGGGTCTCCTTCGATGTCTACGTGGTCGAATTTGATGCCGTCGGTAGTCAGTTCTTTCTGTATGGCCTCTTCAAGCGAACCTGTGATGGCCGGCAAAAATTCGTCCATGCGTGCGGCCATGGCCACTTTCATGACTTCGGGTATGTCAAGTTCGACTTCTTCGGCAGGGATTTTTACGGTCAGGTTCTCCGGCTTGAACGTCAGGATCAGCACGCCGTCGGCAAGCGACCACTGCCCCGTGCCGTTGACGTGGCATTTGACATTGACTTTCATCTCCCGGCTGCCCATCTGCTGCCCTTTGAAATCTACGGTGGAGACAAAAGTGCAGTCGCCCTTCGAGGCTTCTGAGCCGAAATCTATATCATATACGGTGGTGATGGCGGCAGTGCCTTCCATTGCTTCTGCCGGAGCAGATACCCAGCGTCCTCCGAGGGTTGTGGGAACTTCGGCGACCATGGCCGACGCGCACAGCAGAGCTGCCGCAGCAAAGAAAATGTGACGTTTCATAGTTTAAATCAGTTGCGTTGAGTAAGATAAGTATTTGTTGAAGTGACAAAATCTTAGTGGGCTTCGAGCCAGTTGGCCCCTACACCGGCTGAGACCTCCAATGGCACACGGCCATGGTAGGCATCCGACATGTCGGCGGTGACAATCTGTTGCAGACGCTCCAACTCCTCAGGGACGACGTTGAATATCAGCTCGTCGTGCACCTGCATTATCATCCGCGACCGCAGCCCGGCCTCCTCCATGTGGCGGTATATGTTGATCATCGCTATCTTGATGATGTCGGCGGCAGAGCCTTGCAGGGGAGCGTTGACGGCGTTGCGCTCGGCATAGCTGCGCACCACCGAGTTGCGCGAATTGATGTCGGGCAGATAGCGTTTGCGTCCCATGAGCGTAGTTACGAAGCCTCGCTCCTTGGCTTCCTCGATCTGCTTGTCGATAAACTCGCGGATGTGGGGATAGCTCGCGAAATAGCCCTCGATAAGCCGCTTGGCCTCGGCTCGGGGTATGCCTAACCTCTCCGACAGACCGAAAGCCGATATGCCGTAGATGATGCCGAAATTGGCGGTCTTGGCGTTGCGGCGCATACTGTCGGTCACGTCGCCGATGGGCACCTGGTACACCTTGGCGGCGGTGGAGCGGTGGATGTCTTCGCCGGCATTGAAGGCGTGGACCATGTCGGGGTCGCCCGACATGTCGGCCATGAGCCGCAGCTCTATCTGGGAGTAGTCGGCGCTCATAAACAGGCATCCCGGGTCGGCTATGAACGCCTTGCGTATCTCGCGTCCGTCATCGGAGCGAATGGGAATGTTCTGGAGGTTGGGGTTGGCCGACGAGATGCGTCCCGTGGCTGTGACAGTCTGGTTGTAGGTGGTGTGGATTTTGCCGGTGGCAGGATTGACGAGCTGGGGCAGCGCGTCGATATAGGTCACGAGCAGTTTGCGCAGTGCGCGTATTTTAAGTATCAGGTCCACTAACGGCACCGTGTGGCGGTATTTCTCCAATATCTCTTCGGTGGTGCTGTAGAATCCGCGTTTGGTCTTTTTGGCGGCGGGGTCTATCTTCATCTCTCCGAAAAGAATCTCCCCGACCTGCATCGGGCTGGCGATGTTGAATCTGCGACCTGCCATGCGGTATACCTCCTCCTCCATAGCTGTGAGCTGGGCGGTGTAGCGCAGAGAGAGTTCATGCAGCTCGTCGGCGTTGATCCGCGCCCCGGTCCATTCCATTTCGGCGAGCACTCGCACCAAGGGCAGCTCTATGTTGTCGAGCAGAGGGAGCTGGTCGCGGCTGATGATTTCGCCTTTGAGCGGTTCGTAGAGCCGCAGGGCCGTCAGCGCGCTTTCGCAAAACAGCTCGCAGGCATCTTCTGTCGCCATTGGCTTGTAGCGGCGCAGCGAGCGGACGTTGTCCGTGTAGTCGATGGTGATGTAGTTGAGGTAACGCGCGGCCACCGTCGGCAGACGGTGACCCGTCTCGGGTTCGAGGATGTAGTGGGTCACTGAGGTGTCGAAGTAGTCCGCCCTCCAGTCGATTCCCTCGCGTTTGAGCAGCAGGTAGTCCGATTTGATGTCGTGGCTTACTATGGCCACCGTCCCTTGGCCGAAAAGCGTATTGAGTGCGTCCATCAGCTCTGCGCGGGATTTCCCTTCCGGCACAGGGATGTAGAAGCCGTCGCCGTCGGCAAAGGCGATGGCTAATCCGCGCCACAGGGCTGTCATCGCCTGGTCGCCTATGGCGTAGAAGTCTACTCCGATGCGCTCCTCTTTGGATGCCCGATCCACCACGGCGGCCACTGCAGCGGGGTCGGTGACTACGGTGAAACTGTGGGCGATGCCATTGAGGGTGTCGCCAGCAGGCAGTATGTCCGATGGAGAGCCGTCGGGATTCTCGATGTCGAACAGCGAACCCATCGAGCCTTCCTCCTTGGGCGTATCGGCCTTGGCGGATGCAGCGCGGTCGTTAAGACGGTTGAGGAACGTGCGGAACTCCAGTTCCCTGTACACCTCCTTCAGAGCGTCGACATCTTCTGGTGTGCGCACCAACGCGTCTATGTCGATGTCGAGCGGCACATCGGTCTTGATGGTAGCCAGCGTTTTGGAGAAGCTGATTTGCTCGGCATTGTCCCTGACCTTGCGACCCACAGCACCCGGGATTTCGCCGGCCTTGTCGAGCATGGTCTCTACATCGTGGTAGGCGGCTATGAGCTTCTGTGCGGTTTTCTCGCCTATGCCCGGACAGCCTGGTATATTGTCTGACGCATCGCCTTCGAGCGCGAGCAGGTCTATCACCTGCAGCGGGGAGCTGATGCCGTAACGCTCGCATATCTCCTTGGGCCCGCGTATTTCGAAGCCCTCGCCTCGCAGCGCCGGGCGGTACATCCACACATGGTCGGTCACCAACTGGCCGTAATCCTTGTCGGGTGTCATCATGTAGGTGTCGTAGCCCTTCTTCTCCGCCATGCGGCTCAGGGTGCCTATCACGTCGTCGGCCTCGTAGCCCTCCACCTCTATGACGGGGATGTTGTAGGCGCGGATGATGCGTTTGATATAGGGTATGGCTATGGTGATGTCCTCGGGCTGGGCTTCGCGGCCGGCCTTGTACTGGTCATACATCTCGTGGCGGAACGTCGGTCCGGGCGGGTCGAAGCATACGGCTATGTGAGTGGGGTTTTCCTTGCGGAGCACCTCGTCGAGAGTGTTGCAGAAGCCGAATATGGCCGATGTGTTGAGTCCCTTGGAGGTGATGCGCGGGGCGCGTATCAATGCGTAGTAGGCCCTGTAGATGAGGGCGAATGCATCAAGCAGAAACAGCTTTTTATTTTCCATAAAGTAACTAAAGTTACTATATCGTTTTAATTTGAATAGTTACTTAAAGGCAAAAGTATAAAATATCCCACCATTTTTCAGACCTTTGGCAAAGTTTTTGTAATTTTGTGCCGAAAAATAGCCTTGATGAATCCTTTAGAGTCTATACAAGCGACTATAGCCGAACCATTGGACCTGCTCAACGCCCGTATATCCGAGGCGTTGATGTCGTCAAATGCACTCATGAACAAGGTAGTCGAAGGCTATCTTGCGACCAAAGGCAAGCAGATACGCCCCATACTCGTGCTGCTGTCGGCGAAGCTGCTCGGCGGCATAAACGACGATGTCATTAAGGCCGGCGCGGCGGTGGAGATGCTCCACAACGCCTCGCTGATACATGACGACGTGGTCGACGATACCGACCGCCGGCGTGGACTGCCCACCATCAACAGCGTCTGGGACAACCATATCGCAGTGCTCGTGGGCGACTTCTTCGTAAGCACCGCCCTGCAGCAGGCGTTGTCAACCGGCGACATACGCATAGTCAAAGCCATGGCGGGGCTCGGCAAGATGCTTTCGCTCGGCGAGATAGACCAGATTTATAACGCACGATTCCACCGCCTGACCGAAGAAGCCTACTTCGAGGTCATATCGCGCAAGACCGCATCGCTATTCGTGGCTTGCGTGGAGATGGGTGCCTATGCGTCAGGGCTTGAGGATGACGACCCTCGCCTGGCCGTGCTGCGAGGATTCGCAGAAGCGTTGGGACGCTGCTTCCAGATCAAGGACGATATTTTCGACTATTTCGACGACCCTCGCATCGGTAAGCCTACCGGCAATGACCTGCGCGAGGGCAAGGTGACGCTGCCCCTGCTTTACGCCCTGTCGCGCAAGGAGCATCCGCTTGCCGAGGCCATGTCGGCTCTGTGTGCGCAGGAGGAGCTTGACAATGACGGCATCGCCGCCCTGATAGGGTTTGCCAAAGATGCCGGTGGCATAGAGTACGCCTACAGCGTGATGGAGCGTCTGCGCGACGAGGCTGTAAGCTCTCTGACAGCAGTATTCCCCGCCGATGACGAGTCGGTCAAGGCTTTTGTCTCCATTTTCGACTACATCATCCACCGCGATTATTAATCGCGGCAGGTGGATTACCCTCAAATAATATCCTTTCCCACATGAAGAAAATCATACTTACCGGCGACCGCCCTACCGGGCGTCTGCATCTGGGCCACTATGTAGGCTCGCTGATGCGGCGCGTCCAGCTGCAGGAGTCGGGCGAATTTGACAAGATATACGTGATGATAGCCGATGCGCAGGCTCTCACCGACAATGCCGACAACCCCGAGAAGGTGCGCGACAACATACTCAACGTGGCACTCGACTATCTTTCGGTAGGGCTCGACCCGCAGAAGACCACCATATTCATACAGTCGATGGTGACCGAGCTGACCGAGCTGATGTTCTACTACATGAACCTCGTGACCGTCAGCCGTGTGCAGCGCAACCCCACGGTCAAGACCGAGATAAAGATGCGCAACTTCGAGGCCAACATCCCTCTCGGCTTCTTCAGCTACCCGGTCAGCCAGGCTGCCGACATCACGGCTTTCAAGGCCACTACAGTACCCGTCGGCGAAGACCAGGCCCCGATGATAGAGCTGACACGCGAAATCGTCAACCGCTTCAACCACGTCTACGGCCCGGTGCTCGTGGAGCCTGAGATCGTGCTGCCCGAAAACGCCACCTGCTGCCGTCTGCCGGGAACCGACGGCAAGGCCAAAATGAGCAAGAGCCTCGGCAACTGCATCTATCTCTCCGACACCTCCAAGGAGCTCAAGAAGAAGGTCAACAGCATGTACACCGATCCTCAGCACCTCAACATCGAAGACCCCGGGCATCTTGAAGGCAACATCCCGTTCATATATCTGGACGCTTTCTGCCGCCCGGAACACTTCCAGCGTTATCTGCCCGATTACGCCAACCTCGACGAGCTTAAGGACCACTACACACGCGGCGGCCTCGGCGACGGCACAGTCAAGAAATTCGTGTTTGCAATCCTTGACGAACTCCTCGCCCCGATACGCGAAAAGCGCGCTTACTGGGAGCAGCATCCCGACGATGTGGCGGATATACTCTATAACGGCACTCAGGAGGCCCGCGCCGTGGCGGCAGAGACCCTTGCCGAAGTGCGCCGAGCCATGAAAATCGACTATTTCGACTCCTTCTTCAAGAAGAAGTGAGCGGGCCGACATAAACAAGGGGGCCCGCCATAGCGGGTCTCCCTTTCTCATATCTCATATTACCACCATACACAAACTTCTAAAACCTTAAACTTTTATGAAACACTTACTTGCCTTGCTGCTCGGCGGTGCGGCTCTGTCCATAGGGCTGGCATCATGCAGCAACACCAAGGCTTCGGCCGACGACGAGGATGTAATCGTGCGCGACAGCACATTTACCGAAGTCATCCATCCCGATTGGACGCGCAATGCCGTCATCTACGAGGTCAACTGGCGGCAGTATTCTGACAGCGGCAAGATTGCCGGCGTAGCGAAAGAGCTGCCACGCCTCAAAGAGTTAGGCGTGGACATCCTATGGTTGATGCCTATCCATCCCATATCAGAGGTCAACCGCAAAGGCGAACTCGGCAGCTATTATGCCATAAAAGATTACAGGGCTGTCAATCCCGAACTCGGTACTACTGAGGATATGAAGTCGTTCATCGACAAGGCTCATGAGATGGGATTCAAGGTGATACTCGACTGGGTGGCAAACCATTCGGGTTGCGACAACGTATGGGTCACCGAACACCCCGACTGGTACGAGCGCAATGATAAAGGCGAGATGTACGGCCCGTTTGACTGGACCGATGTGTATGTGTTCGACTACACCAATCCTGAGATGCGCAAGGGCATGATCGATGTCATGCTCTACTGGCTCAAAGATATGGGCGTGGACGGTTTCCGTTGCGACGTGGCCATGGAAGTGCCCACCGACTTCTGGAACGAAGCCCGCGTGGAGCTTGAAAAGGCTAACCCGGAGGTGTTCATGCTTGCTGAAGCTTCGCAGCCCGACCTTGAGGAGAAATGCTTCGACATGGCGTACAACTGGCCGATGAAGGATCTTTTCAGCGCCATCGCTGCTACTGCCGGTCAGTACACATTCGTAGGCCCTAACGAAAAGGAACCCCGCAAATTCCCGGCTACCACGGCTGTAGCCATCGACTCCCTGCTTGCCGCCCAGGCCAAAGACTATCCCACCGACTCCTATATGATGAACATGATTACCAACCATGACCTCAACTCGTGGGAAGGTACGGAGTTTGAGCGTCTCGGCAACCTCCAGGGCGCGTTTGCGGTGCTGACGTACACTCTGCCCGGTATGCCGCTGATCTACACCGGCCAGGAGACCGGTATGAACCGTGCATTTGAGTTCTTCGTAAAGGATGTACCTCCGACATGGGAACCGCGTAACGAATACTTCACATTCTACAAGACCCTCAACAACCTCAAACACACCGAACCGGCTCTGCGGGCAGGCGTACTCGGCGGCAAGATGGACCGTTACCCCACCACCGATCCCGACCTCTATATCTTCTCGCGCACAGCCAAGGGCCGCACCGTCACCGTATTCACCAACCTTGGTAACGAAGAGGCTAAAATCGAATACACCGGAGCCAAACCCGCCAACACTGAAGGTCTCGACATCTTCACCGGCAAGGTTTCGGCATATCCCACGAGCCTGACCCCGGGCCAGTATGCCGTCTACACCAACAACTGATGTTTTTTCAGTCCCGGAGAGTCTAAGACTTTCGTAGCATAAAAGAGCCGTATCGCAGACATCTCCCCCGAGAGGGAGGGCGTGTGTGATACGGCTCTTTCCTGTGGAGCATTGCCAACAACGTTATTACTAAGAACATTGTTACTAATAAAGTCCTTAGCAATGACCGTATTGCTCACACGACGGTAACCGTTGGCTTTCCTGTATGGAGCCGGGTGAGAGATGTGGAGACTGTAAGGGCTCTTTAGAGGCCGGATAAGTCCACTTTGTAGAAAGTCGGAGCGGTTTGCAGTCAAGGACGCACGAGCCGTGCGTCCCTACAGGGAAGATGGTGTCCCGAGGTTCTGCAACACCACACGCGCAGAAAGGGCTGGGTCAGGGGTTGGCCGGAGGGCAAAGCTCCATTATCCGGGATACGACAGCGGAGGGCTGGATGCGGTGGAGGCACGGATAGCCGCCGATGCGGCACGGCTTGTCGCCGAACACCGAACATGGACGGCACTCCAGTCCATCGACTTGGATATACTCGTTGGGGCGAGGGCTGTCGGGTGATTGGTAGGGGGCGAAGCCCGTCACGGGCGATGTCGCGCCCCAGATGGATAGGGTGGGGGTGCCTACGAGCGAGGCGAAGTGCATGTTGGCGGAGTCCATGGTGACCATCAGGTCGAGGTGGCTCATCAGCGACAGCTCGGCTTCGAGGCTGAGTCCGCTTCCGGCGAGCGATATGACGTTGCCGTGGTCTGCCGCCCAGCCGCCGAGGATTTCAGCCTCGCGTCTGCCGCCCCCGAATAGGTATATGCGAGTGTCACTTTTCGCTGCGAGGAGGTCGATTACCTGCTTCATCAGCTCAGGGGGGTATATTTTGCCCTCGTGGGCGGCGAATGGAGCTATACCTATCCAGCGTTCGCCCTTGTGGCGATGGCCTGTCAGATGCTCGAACAGGGTTTTGTCGCCCTTGCCGTCAGGAAATACCGAACGGAACGCGGCGGCAGGCTTGATCCCATGTATTCGGGCGAACGGCGCGGCGTAGCGTATGAAATTGGACGAGACTTCGCGTGGAGCTTTAGAACTGTGACGGATGATGTCGCGCTTGGCCTTGCGCGCCTTGTCGAAACGCAGTGTCTTGTAGCCCCGCAATAGGCATACCAACGACAACAGACGCGACCGCATCACGTCATGGAGATCCACGAAGTAGCGTCCGTCGTTGCCGTCGCCTTTATCTTTGACGGCATCCACAGCATCGGCAAGGGTGCGGTAATCGCTAAGCGGATTGCCTTTGAAGTCGAGACCTATGACTTCGAGATTACGTGGCGGATTGACGAATATGCGCGTCATGCCCCGTTTGGTCAGCATGGTGAAGCGGTAGCTCGGATTGGCCTGTGCCAGTCCGTAGACGACCGGGATGGTCATCGCCACGTCGCCGATGGCTGAAAAGCGGGATATGATGATGTGCATTGAGCCGTATGTGTGGGTGCGGGGCTTGGTGTATGTGGGTATCGACAGGGCAGCCCTTATTTCTTCTGGTAGAGGACGGGGTTGGTGTCGGTGTCGTTGTACATCTTCATCTGGCGGTAGACTTTCATGTACTTGCGTCCGGCGGCGATATCGTCAAGGAGGGCATCGATGGCTGTGGTGAGGTCCACGCGCTGCTCGAGGAGGACGTTGAGTTTGGCGCGGCATTTGGCGACGTGTTCTGGAGTGGCATCGGTGCGGTTGACTTCGCACTCCATGTGGTATATTTTCAGTGCGAGGATGCTCAGGCGGTCAAGCGCCCAAGCGGGGCTCTCGGTGTTGATGGTCGCATCGGCTACGGGCTTGACACCGGCGTATTTCGTGCGGAAAAATGTATCGATTTCCTCTACCATGTCGGTGCGGTCCTGGTTGGAGCGGTCGATGCGGCGTTTGAGCGCGAGGGCGGCCACGGGGTCGATGTCGGGGTCGCGTATGATGTCCTCGAGGTGCCACTGCACAGCGTCGATCCAGTTTTTCTCAGCGAGGGTATGCTCGATCGATCCGGCCTCGAAGGGGTTGTCGAATTTGGCGTCGACATCGTCGGTGATGTGGTATCGTGAAGTGGTGTCGGCAAAGATGCGGTCACATTTTTCTGCAAATTTCATAGTATGGTCGGTAGGGTTTTATGGGTAATGTTATATATATGGAGATTGATAATGGTTGGTCAGAATTCCTGTCTGATTTCGTATTCGTTGCGCCGGGGGGAGTTACGTACCACCAATTCGCCGACGAAGCCCGCCAGAAAGAGCTGGGTGCCGAGAATCATGGTGGTCAGCGATATGTAGAAGTAGGGTGAGTCCGTGACGAGGATGTAGTGGTTGCCGTGGTACATGTTGTAGAGCTTGATGGCTCCTACGGCTATGACGGCGATAAGGCCGATCAGGAACATCAGCGAGCCGAGGAGTCCGAAGAAGTGCATCGGTTTTGCCCCGAATTTGCCGGTGAACCAAAGCGTCGCCAGGTCGAGGTAGCCGTTGACGAAGCGGTCGAGCCCGAATTTGCTTGTGCCGTATTTGCGGGCTTGGTGGTGCACCACTTTCTCACCTATGCGGGTGAACCCTGCATTTTTGGCCAAATATGGCACATAGCGGTGCATGTCGCCGTAGACTTCGATGTGCTTGACGACCGTGCTGCGGTAGGCTTTGAGTCCGCAGTTGAAGTCGTGGAGGTTGTGGATGCCGCTGACACGCCGGGCTGTGGCGTTGAACAGCTTTGTCGGTATGGTTTTAGACAGTGGGTCGTAACGTTTTTGCTTCCATCCGCTGACGAGGTCGTAGCCATCCTCGGTAATCATGCGGTAGAGCTCCGGGATTTCGTCGGGCGAATCCTGCAGGTCGGCATCCATGGTGATGACCACCCGTCCGCGGACGCGTGCGAAGCCGGTGTTGAGAGCCGGCGATTTGCCGTAGTTGCGGCGGAACGACACTCCGCGGACATTGGGGTTGGTGTTGCTCAGACGCTTTATCACGTCCCAGGAGCCGTCGGTGGAACCGTCGTCGATGAAGAGTATCTCGTATGAGAAATTGTTGTCGGCCATTACGCGGGCTATCCAGGCTTCAAGCTCGGGCAGCGACTCGGATTCGTTGTAGAGGGGTACTACTACGGAGATGTCGGGGGCGGCTGAGGCCGGAGTGAGGGTGCCTGTATCGGGGGATGCTGATGTCGCCATCGCGGGTGTCGTTAGAGAGTGGTATTGTTTGTTTTTTGTGCGGTTAACGGATGCCGGAGGTCTGGCGGGGTCTGATGACCCTGACAATCAGGGTGGCGAGGAGCGAGATTACCGAGCCTGAAAATATTTCAAACCACAGCATCTGGATTACCATCTGTATGGGTGAGGGGAGGAGTCCCTGGGTCAGTATCGACTGGAGTATGTCGGCTACCTGCTGACCGTTTTCGACCGACTGGTAGAGGTCTATCATGTGGCGAACCTGGGAGCTTAGCCAGTCGGGGTCGATCCAGCGGATGTAGACGTAGGCGACGAGGCCGGAGATGATGCCTCCGCAGGCAAAAGCCATGATGCCCTGCATCCACAGGCTTGAGAACTGCGACATGCCGCGGTCACGGATCCATGTGCGCCTGAGCATCATGAACACCATGACGGGTATGGCGGCAATCAGGCATGTGGACAGTATGCCGAGCATCGGCACTTCGAGGGCGAATGCCGTGGTGAAAAACAGGACGCTCAGATATGCTCCGAGTATAAATCCGTTGTCGGCACCCTGTTTGTACGGGTTGGTTAGTCGTTGGTCGGTTTCCACAAATTTAATCGGCGTTGTAAGCGGGTATCGGGATAAGGTTATTGCTACCCACTCACAAAGATACGAAAAAAAACAGAGTGCGGCACACTAATTTGCGCGGCACTCTGCCTTTGCTTAATTCCCTGACGGGTGTCGATGCCGCAGCCCTAATCGGAAAAAGTGTGACAATCATCGTTTTTTTCGATTAGGAGGTTAAATCTTATGCCGGAAAAGCAGATACATCGTATGAGTCGGATGCAATCTTATAATGATGTATAAGGGATGTTTGCATATCCCCTGCAAGAGCTGGCGGCGCAAGCCGCCAGCTCTTGCAGGGCTGATTCGCAGTTGGTGGCGCATGTGACGGAGCTTGCGCTCCGCCCTACTGTTTTTACGCTCCTGCGGAGCTTTAGGGGGCGGCTGCACCGGGTGTGAAGTGACCCCCAAAAGTTGGACAGGTTACACACTATCCGTTTATTGAAAGAGTTCGGTATTGTACCGGACTCATTCCTTTTAACCGGGATTTGATTCTG
>ERZ779874.92-NODE-92-length-100823-cov-60.357485_pt1 | contig 100823 bp, 88 predicted proteins | sample MGYA00511031_ERZ779874 | MGnify/ENA primary metagenome ERZ779874 (study PRJEB29588, sample SAMEA2156850) | human gut metagenome | biome: human gut; feature: human-associated habitat; material: faeces | place: Denmark | collected 2008/2010 ...
AAATTCTTGAGTTCTGACGGAATATTAGTATATTTGCTCATGGCTTTGAGATGTGAAATTAGTCGTTTGGGCACTACTAATTTACTCAATTTCTGTTATATACAGAATTTCTCAAAGCCTTTTTTATTTACTTCTCATCGAAATATTCTAAATCCGAAACTTGAGTATTTAATAAAGGCAAGTTATGTTTCACCTCACCCTTTCCCCCGAACTCAAGTCGCACTGCCCCGAATACCGCGGTGCGGCTGTCCTGGCAAACGTCACCAACACACCTTATTCCGAAGGACTTTGGCAGGAGATAGACTCTTTCACCCAAACCTTGCGCGCCTCGGAGACAGCCGACAGTATCAAGCAGCAACCTGCCATTGCTGCCACGCGCGAAGCCTACCGCCGATTGGGCAAAGACCCCAGCCGCTACCGCCCCTCGGCCGAAGCCCTGCGCCGCCGACTGCTACGCGGACTGGAACTGTACAGAATTGATACACTGGTAGATCTGATAAACCTCGTCTCGCTGCGGACAGGCTACAGCATAGGCGGATTCGATGCGGACAAGATTCAAGGCGCAGACCTCTGCTTGGGAGTAGGACAGCCCAATGAGCCGTTTGAAGGCATCGGACGGGGCATGCTCAACATCGAAGGACTGCCTGTGTTCCGCGACGCTGCAGGAGGCATCGGCACACCCACCAGCGACAACGAGCGTACCAAAATGGGGTTGAGCACCCGACGCATACTGGCCATCATCAACGGATATGACGGAAACGGACAGCGGTTGCACGAAGCCGCCAGCATGACACAGGAGCTGCTGGAAAGATATGCAGGGGCAAACGGAGGGAAGATCGTATTCTTCGAATAAGAAAAAAACGATACGTCTGCACCAAGTATGCAAACCTTTCACTACCTTTGCGGAAAATAGAAGAAGTAAAAAACCGCGAATGATAGAAAAACTGATTGTACTCGAAGATATCGACCCCGTCATCTTTTACGGCGTAAACAACGCCAACATGCAGCTGATAAAAGCCCTTTACCCCAAACTGCGCATCGTGGCGCGCGGCAATGTCATCAAGGTGCTGGGCGACGAGGAGGAAATGTGTGCCTTCGAAGAGAACATCGTCAAGCTGGAGAAGCATTGTGCCGAATACAACTCGCTGAAAGAGGAAGCCATTATCGACATCATCAAGGGCAATGCGCCTCAGGCGGAGAAGAGCGGCAACGTCATCGTGTTCAGCGTGACGGGCAAACCCATCATCCCCCGGAGCGAGAACCAGCAGAAACTGGTGGATGCCTTCCACAAGAATGATATGGTGTTTGCCATCGGCCCGGCCGGATCGGGCAAGACCTACACCGCCATCGCCCTGGCCGTGCGTGCCCTGAAGAACAAGGAAATCAAGAAAATCATCCTCAGCCGCCCCGCCGTGGAAGCAGGCGAAAAGCTCGGCTTCCTGCCCGGCGACATGAAAGACAAAATAGACCCGTACCTGCAACCGCTCTACGACGCCTTGCAGGACATGATACCCGCCGCCAAGCTGAAGGAATATATGGAGCTGAACATTATCCAGATAGCTCCGTTAGCCTTCATGCGCGGACGTACACTGAACGATGCCGTCGTCATCCTCGACGAAGCTCAGAACACTACGACTGCCCAAATCAAGATGTTCCTCACCCGCATGGGCATGAATACCAAAATGATTGTAACGGGCGACATGACGCAGATTGACCTTCCTTCCTCTCAAACCTCCGGCCTCGTACAAGCCCTGAAGATACTGAAGGGTGTAAAAGGCATCAGCTTCATTGAGCTGAACAAGAAAGACATCGTCCGTCACAAACTGGTAACACAGATTGTGGAGGCATACGAAAAGTTTGAGAAAGAACAGAAAGCTGAACGCGAACGCCAGAAAGAAGAGAAGAAAAGCCAAACGACTAACACTAATCAAAATACATAACAGTTATGAAACAAGCGTTAACTAAAACTGATTTCAACTTTCCGGGACAGAAGAGTGTCTATCACGGAAAAGTACGTGACGTGTACAACATCAACAGCGAAAAGCTCGTCATGGTAGCAACCGACCGTATCTCGGCCTTCGACGTCATCCTGCCGAAAGGTATCCCCTTCAAGGGCCAGATGCTGAACCAGATTGCCGCCAAGTTCCTTGATGCCACGACCGACATCTGCCCCAACTGGAAGCTGGCTACACCCGACCCGATGGTGACCGTCGGCGTGATGTGTGAAGGTTTCCCTGTAGAAATGATTGTTCGCGGTTACCTCTGCGGCTCGGCCTGGCGTGCTTACAAGAGTGGTGTTCGTGAAATCTGCGGCGTACGTCTGCCCGAAGGAATGAAGGAGAACCAGAAGTTCCCCGAACCCATCATCACTCCGACGACCAAAGCCGAAATCGGTGAACACGACGCCGACATCTCCAAGGAAGAAATCCTGGCCAAGGGTCTGGCTACTCCCGAAGAATATGCCCTGCTGGAGAAATATACACTGGCCCTCTTCAAGCGCGGTACAGAGATTGCTGCCGAGCGTGGCCTCATCCTGGTAGATACGAAATATGAATTCGGCAAGCACAACGGCCAGATCTATCTGATGGACGAAATCCATACACCCGACTCCAGCCGCTACTTCTACAGCGAAGGCTATGAAGAGCGTTTCGAGAAAGGCGAACCCCAGAAGCAGCTCTCCAAAGAATTCGTACGCGAATGGCTGATGGACAACGGCTTCCAGGGCAAGGAAGGCCAACAGGTTCCCGAGATGACCGACGAAATCGTGACCTCTATCAGCGAACGCTACATCGAACTGTACGAACACATCACCGGCGAGAAATTCGTTCGCGAAGCTGCTGAAGACATTGCTGCCCGTATCGAAAAGAACGTAACGGAATACCTAAACAAGTAATACAAGAGCACACCTGCTCCTGACTACACTTAACGCGGATTACGCGGAATAGCACGAATGTCACTATCTCTATTCCATGTAATCTGCGTCTGTTTTACCCAACCAGCAAGACTGTCAACGCAACATCACCACACGACGCAAAATAAGCTTTTTGTATTGTCTCTTCATATCATCAGGCAAGAAAGACTGGTCTATCAGTTCAAACCACTTAGGTAGGGCTCGACTGAATCGGCGAGCCAGATTTTCAATCACTTTTTCTTCTACTCCCGAAGCTGTAATAGCCTTGTAGAAATCCATCTTACGCAAACGATTCTTCTTCCCGTTAAGAGTAAGAGCGAGCTCCTCCGTATCTTCGGGAATCACCAGCGCAGTAGACAACATGTCATAAGCCGGAGTAAGCGTATATCCATTTATCAGATTGTAAAGCGAAAAGTTTTTAAGGTGCATGTCAGCATTACCTGTTATCCAACAAAAGACTACCACTTCCCAGAAATTAATAACATCGAGCTGTGGTGTAAAAGAGTAACGACGAATAAGCTTGGCTATCTGCTCGTAAGAGCCCTTATACTTATACTCTGTAAGCCGTTCGGACAGTTGGCACATGTCTTCCATAGCCACCTTATGACCATCGGGCAGACGGTCGATACGGCGGGTAATGTAACACAATTCACCATCGCTGAAACGTATCAAACTATGAGGTACTACATTGATTTTGGCAGCTTCGGCCAAGTGCATGGTAACATCTTCCAATTCAGGCAAAGCACGATAAGACTGCGTCTGCGGCTTCAAAATAAAACGTCCCCACAATCCTACTATGGTAAAGCGATCAGGTTCATTACGCCCACCTCTGTTAATATCAAGAGAAAGTTTAGCTTGCACCCCAGTAAGGGTAGTTTGGCTGCGTACTACTTCACGAGCTAAATCACCCAGTTGACTGCGCACGTAAGGCAACTCAGGAGCCATACGGACACCAAAAAACTTGCGAGCACAAGCCGGATGAAAATCTTTCATTCCCTCACTTAATTCTTTATAACAATACAGGCATCGACTCATGACTTTTCCTCCTCTGTTTCATTATCTGGTATCACACTGACAGCTCCAATACAATCTTTACAACAGGCTAGCAGAAGCGACATGCGGTCACGTTGATTAATCTTCCAACTCCGCTCGGCAATGTCCAGCAACCAGCCTTCGGGTATTAGTCCATCAAAGAATGGAAAAAGCACCGTATCATGATAAGGCTTCTCCGTCAATGGTAGTGTAAGGCTAACAGCTGCTGCATCAGACAAAGCCAAATAACTAGCGTCGTACGTGAAAGTAAAACCGTTTTCATCTTCTATCAACCTGCCAGCTAACCGGTCGTACAGATATACCTTAGCCCGTTTCATAACCTATCCTCCCTTGTTTTTACATCAACCTCCACAGGCCCTACCTGACGGCCAAACAAACTGAGCACTTGATTCACTTTATCCATCCGCAAGGTCTGTTTACCCTGCTCCAAATCGCGAACAAAACGTAACCCTACACCCGACTTATCTGCCAGGTCCACTTGCGTCAAACCAAACTGACGACGCATTTCCTTTACAAAATCTGCAATTACTGTATAAGTCATATCTATACCCTTTCGGGTACAAATATAATAAAATTCTTCACTGATTATACCTGTATGGGTATAATTAACCAAAAGCTACACAGATTTATACCCAAACGGGTATAAGTAAGCTTCTATATCCAAATATTCTTATAGCTTCTTCAAATAAAGAAGATAACGAATATACTGGAAAATATGCCACAAGTTACACACTGAACTACTTATTTTCTTAACTTTGCGCAAGAATATACCTATTTTTATGGATTATCCTCAGGAACATATTAAGCCATACGGTGAAGAAGGTACAAAAGCTGTACAGGTGGAACGCATGTTCAATCATATCGCTCCAACGTATGACCAACTGAACCACACCCTCTCAATGGGTATCGACCGTAGTTGGCGTAGAAAAGCGATCCATACACTCCGTCCCTATCACCCCCAACAAATACTGGACATAGCTACCGGTACGGGCGATTTTGCCATCCTGGCCTGCCGTGAGCTACAACCACAGTCTCTTATTGGTGCTGACATTTCGGAAGGCATGATGGAAGTAGGCCGTGAAAAGGTACAGCAGGCAGGCCTCGCAGATAAGGTATCTTTCGCCCGCGAAGATTGCACAGCATTGTCTTTTGCAGATGCCACGTTCGATGCAGTAACAGTAGCTTTCGGTGTCCGTAATTTTGAGCATCTGGATATTGCACTTGGAGAAATGTGTCGTGTACTTCGCCCTAACGGACATTTGGTTATCCTTGAGTTATCTACACCCGACCGCTTTCCCATGAAGCAACTATTTACTCTTTACTCTAAAGTAGTAATGCCGCTTATTGGCAAACTGATATCCAAGGACAACAGCGCCTACACTTATCTACCCGAAAGTATTCGCGCTTTTCCGCAAGGCGAAGTGATGCAGCGGTCTATACGCAACGCCGGTTTCAGCCAGGTACGTTTCCGGCGATTAACATTCGGTATCTGTACCCTTTATGTAGCAACCAAATAAATCTACCTTTTAATTATGGACAAATACGGTTTAATCGGTTATCCGCTGAAGCATTCATTCTCCATCGGATACTTCAACGAAAAATTTCAGTCTGAGAATATTGATGCTGAATATGTAAACTTCGAAATACCACGTATCGAAGACTTCATGGAAGTCATCGAAGAAAACCCCAATCTCCGCGGCCTCAACGTCACCATTCCCTATAAAGAGCAAGTCATCCCCTACCTAGATGAACTAGACAAGGATACTGCTAAGATAGGTGCCGTAAACGTCATTAAAATAATTCCCCAAGCTAAAGGAAAAGTAAAACTAGTAGGTTACAATTCTGACATCATTGGTTTTACGCGTTCCATTGAGCCCTTATTATTGCCTCATCATACCAAAGCCCTTATTTTAGGAACAGGAGGAGCCTCCAAAGCAGTTTTTCATGGATTAGCCAATTTGGGTATCCAATCTACTTTCGTATCACGTACTAAAAAAAGAAATGATATATTAACCTACGGAGAACTGACGCCTGAAATTATGCAGGAACATACCGTCATCGTGAATACGACTCCGCTAGGCATGTATCCCAAAGTAGATTTTTGTCCTGACATTCCATACGACCAACTAACATCGAAACATTTGCTTTACGACCTATTATACAATCCTAGCGAAACTCTCTTTATGAAAAAAGGTATAGAGCAAGGGGCCACCGTAAAAAACGGATTGGAAATGCTGTTACTCCAAGCTTTTGTATCATGGGAAATATGGAATAAATAGCTGAATAAAGAATGAGAAAAGCCATCAAATACAGCCTGATAGCTGTCATAGCCATAGCAGCCCTACTATTATGTGCCGGATACTACATGCTAGGATATGCCCTGAAACCTGAAGAGCTGGTTAGCCGCAGTCGTAACATTGAAAGTTCGCTTGAATATATGCGGCAAACTTATCCCGAAGTGGGACATTGGATCGACAGCCTACAAGCAGCTGAAGCTTTACACGACCTCTATATTGAAAATGATGAAGGCACTCCTTTACATGCCCTTTATGTGCCAGCAGCCGATTCAACCAATCATACGGCAGTCATTGTACACGGATATACAGACAATTCCATCCGAATGATGATGATAGGTTATCTGTACAACCGTCAATTGGGATACAACATTTTACTACCTGATCTCTATGGGCACGGACTAAGTGGAGGTACTGAAGTACAAATGGGCTGGAAAGACCGACTCGACGTACTCCGTTGGACAGAAGAAGCCAATCATCTTTTTGGAGGAAACACAGAGATGGTAGTACATGGCATTTCAATGGGAGCAGCCACAACAATGTGTGTATCAGGCGAAGTACAACAGGGAATATACCAACAACCTTTTATCAAATGTTTTGTAGAAGACTGTGGCTATACCAGTGCTTGGGATGAATTTAAAGGCGAACTAAAAAATCAGTTTGGTCTACCTGCCTTTCCACTACTCTATGTAGCCAGTACATTATGCCACATAGAATACGGCTGGAGTTTCCAAGAAGCATCTCCATTGGAGCAAGTAAAGAAATGCACTCTCCCCATGCTCTTCATTCATGGCGATGCCGATACTTTCGTACCCACATGGATGGTACATCCACTGTACGAAGCCAAACCAGCTCCAAAAGAACTTTGGATTGTGCCTGGAGCCGAACATGCCGTAGCTTATAAAGAAAATACTGAGGCTTATACCCGCAAAGTCCACGATTTTGTTGGGACATATATTCACTAAAAGAACGAATACATATCTTCATGAAGAAAATTATACTTTCTATCTTATTCTGTCAGCTTCTTTGTTTGACGACATGGGCACAAGTTGTTTATACTCCAGAGAATCTACCGAAAGTACACCTAGTAGACAAAACTCGCTATGTATGTGACCCCGAGAACATACTCAATGTGGCAGCTCGCGACAGCATTGACCGCATGCTTTATGCTCTGGAACAGCAAACCGGTATTCAGACTGTAGTGGCCGTAGTTCCCACCATTGGCGAGGCAGACTGCTTCGACTTCTGCCATCAGCTGCTTAATTCATGGGGAGTAGGACAGAAAGGTAAGGACAACGGACTCGTAATCCTGCTCGTTACCGACCAACGATGCATCCAGTTCTATACTGGTTATGGGTTGGAAGGCCCCCTACCCGATGCCATCTGCAAACGCATCCAGACACGCCATATGATACCTTATTTGAAGGAAAACCGATGGAGTGAAGGCATGGTGGCCGGCATCCGTGCTACCTGTGCACGCCTGGACGGTTCGATGGAGAACGACCTGCCAGCCGACGGAGATGACGATGGTGCAGGTAGCGTCTTTCTGGTACTTTTCGGTATCGTAGCGGTAGGTGTTTTCCTCGCAGTCATAGCTATGCACGCAGCTTCCAAATGTCCCAAATGCGGCCAGCACAAATTGCAGCGCAGCTCCAGCCGCCTCATTGCACTTCGCAACGGTGTCAGAACGGAAGACGTAACCTACACCTGCCGTAACTGTGGCCATCAGGTGATACGCCGCCAGCAATCTTACGATGACAATTATCGCGGACGGAGAGGAGGAGGCGGAGGTCCTTTCATCTTCGGAAGCGGAGGTGGCGGAGGATTCAGTGGAGGTAGCTTCGGCGGAGGAATGGGAGGAGGCGGAGGTGCCGGTTCCCGATTCTGACCTTCCCAAGAATTTGCTATTATTTTATTAATCTATCAAATTACTGAACAATATGAAAAAAGTAACGATTATCATCATTGTAGCTGTAGTGGCCGTTATCGCCATTTGGGCCATCAGCGGCTACAACAACCTCGTCGGCATGGACGAGAACGTCAGCAACCAGTGGGCTAACGTAGAGACGCAGTACCAACGCCGTGCCGACCTCATCCCCAACCTGGTGAACACGGTTAAGGGGTATGCCGCTCACGAAAAGGAAACGCTGGAAGGCGTCATCGCCGCCCGTAGCCAGGCCACCCAAATCAAAGTGGACCCCACGGACCTGACGCCCGAGAAGCTGGCCGAATATCAGAAGGCACAGGGCCAGCTGGCCACCGCCCTGGGCAAACTGCTTGCCATCACCGAAAACTACCCCGACCTGAAGGCCAACCAGAACTTTCTGGAGTTACAAGCCCAGCTCGAAGGCACAGAGAACCGCATCAATGTAGCCCGTAAGAACTTCAACGACGCGGCCAAGGCCTACAACACCACCATCCGACGCTTCCCCAAGAACATCCTTGCTGGTATGTTCGGCTTCGACAAGCGCGCCTACTTCGAGGCAACTGAAGGTGCTGAGCAAGCTCCACAAGTGCAATTCTAAAATTACCTATGACACAAGTCTGTGTTTTATCATTTAGAAACGGCTGTTTTCCCATAAAGAAACGGCCGTTTTCTTTATGAGAAAACAATCCTTTCTACTAAAAGCAACACCCTTAATTTCTATATGGGAAAAAACAACAAGCAGAATATCTGGAAAATGCCTGCCGCATAGTAGGCTATCTGCCGAATAATTGTTACTTTTGCATATTCAATTGAACAAAAATACATTATCTCATGAGTAATCAACGATACATGATGCGCGGCGTAAGCGCATCGAAAGAGGATGTTCACAACGCCATCAAGAACATCGACAAGGGCATTTTCCCGCAGGCCTTCTGCAAGATTATCCCCGACATACTGGGCGGCGACCCGGAGTATTGCAACATCATGCACGCCGACGGCGCAGGCACCAAGTCGTCGCTGGCCTACCTGTACTGGCGGGAGACGGGCGACCTCTCGGTGTGGAAAGGCATCGCGCAGGACGCGCTCATCATGAACATCGACGACCTGCTCTGCGTGGGCGCCGTGGACAACATCCTCGTCTCCTCCACCATCGGACGCAACAAGCTGCTGGTGCCGGGCGAAGTCATCTCCGCCATCATCAACGGCACGGACGAACTGCTGGCCGAGCTGCGTGAAATGGGCGTGGGCGTCTATGCCACGGGCGGCGAGACGGCCGACGTGGGCGACCTGGTGCGCACCATCATCGTAGACTCTACCGTGACCTGCCGCATGAAGCGCGCCGACGTCATCAACAACGCCAACATCCGTCCGGGCGACGTCATCGTGGGCCTCGCCAGCTACGGACAGGCTACTTACGAGAAGGAATACAACGGTGGCATGGGCAGCAACGGCCTGACCTCGGCCCGCCACGATGTCTTTGCCAAGTACCTGGCAGAGAAATATCCGGAGAGCTACGACAAGGCCGTGCCCGACGAACTGGTATACAGCGGCAAGCTGAAGCTGACCGACAAGGTAGAAGGCAGTCCGCTGGATGCAGGCAAGCTCGTCCTCTCGCCCACCCGTACCTATGCGCCGGTTGTCAAGAAGCTGCTCGACGCCCTGCGCCCCGAAATCCATGGCATGGTACACTGCTCGGGCGGCGCACAGACCAAGGTGCTGCACTTCGTGGGCGACAACTGCCGCGTCATCAAGGACAACCTCTTCCCCGTACCTCCCCTGTTCCGCACCATCAAGGAGCAGAGCGACACGGACTGGGCCGAGATGTACAAGGTATTCAACATGGGCCATCGTCTGGAAGTCTACCTCTCGCCCGAGCATGCCGAGGAAGTCATCGCCATCTCGAAGTCGTTCAACATCGACGCACAGGTCATCGGCCGCATCGAGGAGAGCGACAAGAAGGAGCTGATCATCCGTTCGGAGTTCGGTGAGTTCAGGTATTAATAAAAGATATTAAGCGCTATGGGCTATGTAGTCATTGTTCTGATTGTGGTGTGTGTATTCGCTTGGGGGCAATATTACCGGAGCAATACCCGCCGCAAGAGGAAATAAAGACACGGTAAAAGAGATAAATAATACTCCAAGGTCATGAAGAAAACTCTTGGAAAGCTCATTCTGTATGTCATACTGTGGGTAGTAGCAGGTGCCGCACTGAGCGTTGTAGCTACACGCATCGGTTCAGACTATCTGCACAGCCTGGCTGTCATAGGTCCGCCCATGGTGATAGGTTACCTGTCCAGTCTCGAAGACGGAAAGGAGAAGGGCCGCCGGTTGCGGTGGTGGCGATTGGTACTACTGATAGGCATAGTCACCACTGCGTTTTGGCTGCTTGAGAAATTAGTGTAACAAGAACAACTCTTCAAGATAAGAATTATGGAACGAGAACACCAAGGTTGCCTGATAGGTATTGGCATGGTAGCCGTCTGTGGAGCTATCCTTTTTGTGGCTTACAAGTGGGATATTCCATTCCTGAAGTGCGTCTGCTACCTGTTGCCGGCTCTCATCGGATCCTACATAGGCAGCCAGTATTTCAGCAACGAGGAGCAGCGGGTGAAGAACCGCTTCTCGCGCCGGACGTGGAGTTGGCTTGTTGTCGGTTTTTTCCTGCTGGCTGCATTGCTGGCGTGGCTGTTTGAGGGGAGGTTGTGGTAAACATTATTCTGCAGGCTTTGGTATGAATAACAAAGAAAGGACTGACGGACTTCGGTTGCCCGTGGCAGTAGTAATCATTTTGGTTCTTGCCGTTCTGGGTATTACACTCAGCCAAGTGGCTGACATAATAGACTATTGTCAGGAAGAGGAGCCACCTGTTCTCCGCATTGTGATGCGCAGCATCTCCACATTCGGTTGGGCCCTCGTTGAATGGTATCTGCTTAACGAGATGTGGCAATATTATAGACGAAAGAAAAAAACTGAGTCGGAAGAGACTGATAACATATAATATGAAGATGAAACATTTAGTAAAAGTCATTCTCGTGGCCGTTGTCATCCTTGCCTTCTGCTTCGGACTTTATGTCCTCAGCGACCGGTGGGATGCGCCTGTTCTCCGATTCCTGAACTACACCATCATCGGTGCAGCTACTGGAATCTACTCTGGTCCCCATCTTGCTCCCGAAGCCGATAAGGCGAAGTATCGCATGACTCCCAAGAAATGGATATTGAGCATCGCAGGCGTAGTCGTGTTTGCGGCAGTGCTGGCGTGGCTGATTGAGAGGAGGTTGTGGTAATAATAGAATAAAACGAAATAAATGGCAGAAAACAACACCATACTGGAAAAGCTCGACGGCCTCGTGGCCCGCTTCGAGGAAGTGTCGACACTGATTACCGACCCGGCAGTCATTGCCGACCAGAAGCGGTACGTCAAGCTGACGAAAGAATACAAGGAACTGGGCGATCTGATGGACGCCCGCAAGGAATACATACAGGTATTGAACGGCATCGACGAAGCCAAGGACATCATCGCCAACGAAAGCGATGCCGAGATGCGCGACATGGCCCGCGAGGAACTTGATGCCTGCCAGACGCGCCTGCCCGAACTGGAAGAGCACATCAAGCTGCTGCTCGTTCCGGCCGACCCGCAGGACAGCCGCAACGCCATCCTCGAGATACGTGGCGGTACGGGCGGCGACGAAGCGGCCATCTTTGCAGGCGACCTCTTCCGCATGTACTCCAAGTACTGCGACATCAAGGGCTGGAAGCTCGAAGTGTCCAGCGCCAACGAAGGAGCCGCCGGCGGCTTCAAGGAAATTATCTGCTCCGTTACGGGCGAGAACGTGTATGGCACACTGAAGTATGAGTCGGGCGTACACCGTGTACAGCGAGTGCCTGCCACGGAGACACAGGGCCGTGTGCATACCTCGGCCGCCTCGGTAGCCGTACTGCCCGAGGCCGAGGAGTTCGACGTGGTGATCAACGAAGGCGAAATCAAGTGGGACACCTTCCGAAGCGGCGGTGCAGGCGGCCAGAACGTGAACAAGGTAGAATCGGGCGTGCGCCTGCGCTACAACTGGAAGAACCCGCTGACGGGGGTCGTAGAAGAAATCCTCATCGAGTGTACCGAGACGCGCGACCAGCCCAAGAACAAGGAGCGTGCCCTCTCGCGCCTGCGCACCTTCATCTACGACAAGGAGCATCAGAAGTACATCGACGACATCGCCTCCAAGCGCAAGACAATGGTCAGCACGGGCGACCGCTCGGCCAAGATACGTACCTACAACTATCCGCAGGGACGCATCACCGACCACCGCATCAACTACACTATTTACAACCTGGCCGCCTTCATGGACGGCGACATACAGGACTGCATCGACCACCTCATCGTGGCCGAGAATGCAGAACGGTTAAAAGAAAGCGAATTGTAATACAGTTAAAAACAGAAGATATGAACAAGCAACAACTCTTTGAAAACATCAAGAAGAAGCAGTCGTTCCTCTGCGTGGGACTCGACACGGACATCAAGAAGATTCCCGAACACCTGCTGAAGGAAGAAGACCCCATCTTTGCCTTCAACAAGGCCATCATCGACGCTACGCAGGACCTCTGCATTGCCTACAAGCCCAACCTGGCTTTCTACGAGAGCATGGGCGTAAAGGGATGGATTGCCTTCGAAAAGACGGTGAACTACATCAAGCAGAACTATCCCGACCAATTCATCATCGCCGACGCCAAGCGCGGCGACATCGGCAACACGTCGGCCATGTATGCCCGCACCTTCTTCGAGGAACTGGACATCGACTCCGTGACCGTAGCTCCCTACATGGGCGAGGACAGCGTGACGCCGTTCCTGACGTACGAAGGCAAGTGGGTCATCCTGTTGGCACTGACCAGTAACAAAGGCTCGCACGACTTCCAGCTGACGATGGACGTAGACGGCGAACGCCTCTTCGAGAAAGTACTCCGCAAGAGCCAGCAGTGGGCTAACGATGAGAACATGATGTACGTGGTAGGTGCTACGCAAGGCCGTATGTTCGAGGATATCCGCAAGGTTGTGCCCAATCACTTCCTGCTCGTTCCGGGCGTAGGCGCTCAGGGCGGTTCGCTGGAAGAAGTCTGCAAGTATGGCATGACGAAGGAGTGCGGCCTCATCGTCAACTCCAGCCGTGGCATCATCTACGTGGACAAGACGGAGAACTTCGCCGCCGCCAGCCGCAAGGCCGCACAGGAAGTGCAGGCACAGATGGCCGAGCAGCTGAAGGCTATTCTGTAATCCACACGGACGTGTGCTGAGAAAAAAGATGGCACACAGATAACACAGATGGGACAAGATTTACACAGATATAATTTTAATCTGCGGTCATCTGTCCCATCTGTGTTATCTGTGTGCCATTCTCTTATAGATTCAGATACTCCCTGAAGAAGCTCTCAATCTTGTCGAAAGGTATTACCTGCAGGTTGTCGTACAGGTCGGTGTGGTTGGCGCCGGGGATGATGAGCAGTTCCTTGTTGTCGCCCGTCAGCTTCTGGAAGGCATCCCGGCTGAAGTAACACGAATGGGCCTTCTCTCCGTGAATCATCAGAACAGCGCTGCGTATCTCGTTGCTGTAGGTCAGGATGGGCATGTTGAGGAACGACAGCGAAGAAGTCTTGTTCCATCCGTCGTTCGAGTTGAGCGAACGCTTGTGGTAGCCGCGCGGCGTCTTGTAGTAGGCGTAGTAGTCCTTCACGAACTGGGGCGCGTCGGCAGGCAGCGGGTCCACCACACCACCGGCACGTTCGTAGGAGCCGTTGCGGTAGTCGGCCGTGCGCTGGGCGTTGAGCTGGCGGCGGAGTTCGTAACGCTGGTCGGCATCCATCGAGTCGAAGTAACCGTTGGCCGTGACGCGGCTCATGTCGTACATGGTCGAGGTGACCGTCGCCTTGATGCGCGTGTCGATGGCGGCAGCGTTCAGCGCCATGCCACCCCAACCGCAGATGCCAAGGATACCAATGCGCTCGGGGTCCACATCGTCTCGGGTAGACAGATAGTCCACCGCCGCACAGAAGTCTTCCGTATTGATGTCGGGCGAAGCCACGTAACGGGGTTGGCCACCGCTCTCGCCTGTAAACGAGGGATCGAAGGCCAGAGTCAGGAAGCCACGCTCGGCCAGCGTCTGCGCATAGAGGCCGGACGACTGTTCCTTGACGGCTCCGAACGGCCCGCTCACGGCAATGGCGGGGAGCTTGCCTGCAGCCTGCTTCGGCACGTAGAGGTCGGCCACAAGCGTAATGCCGTATCGGTTGTGGAAAGTCACTTTACGATGGTTCACTTTGTCGCTCTGCGGGAACACCTTGTCCCACTCGCTGGTCAATTCCAATTTATCCATATCGTTTTCTGTTTGAGGGTTACACTTGTCCGTAACGTTTGCCGCACCAGCGGCGGTGAGGCCTGTCAGCAGGAAAGCCGCCAGCAGGCAGGGGATGATTTTCTTTCTGTTCATATCTTACACCTTATTATATATACTACCTTATTCGTTGCCCAAAGCGAGGGTCACACTGATGTCTCCGTCGCCCAAAGCGGCTTTCAGTTCACTTTCCGACACCTTGTCAATCTTGCCGAGGCGGGTCAGTGAATAGCTGTTGCGCCCGTAATAGATGACGAAATAGCGGCCCTGATACAGAATCAGGTCACCCGGCACGGTCGAAATCGGCTCATCGTTGCGCGGCAGGGTGGTTCCTATCGGGCCCACCTTTTCCATCCGTGCATAGTCTTCCATTTCGATGGTGAGGTCTCCCCCGGCCAGCAGCGCTTTCAGCGCACGGGTCGAAGAGTTGTCCACCAGCGTAGCGGTGAATGTCTTTCCGCCCACTTTCAGTCTGATTGTACTTGTTTCCATATGCTCTTGATTTTCATTTTCCGATTCATCGTCCTCCGGCCGGGCGGGCTGTTCGGGTACGGGAGGCTCAAGGTCCAATTCGGGTTCCGACGTACAGGCCGCCGCCATCCAGGGCAGCAGCAGGAGGAGAGGAATCAACAGACAGGTCTTCATGATGAAAAAACGTTAGGGTTTCCGGATGCAAAGATAGGAAGGCAGACGTTTTCCCTTTGTATACGGATTACGGGAGGAATGACGGAGATTACGGATAGATGTAGCGGTTTCTTCAGCATTCTCCCCACCTCCCCCTTGTTTATCTCCTTGAAATCTCCTACCTTTGGGCGTAAACATAAAAGTATTTGACCATGAGCTACGAAAACAACATCACCGCCCCGTCGACTCCGGGGGCGACTGACATACCCAAAGACTATATCTACTGCACCGCCACCGACGGAGCCTGTCCCCGCGCTCCGCAATGCTTGCGTGCCATTGCCTACCGCCAGCTGACGGCAACGGAGGCTCCGGCCAAGCTCGGCCCCATCCGCATCGTGCACCCTGCCTGCGTCGCCCGTGCGGCAGACGGATGCGATTACTACCGCGACAGCACACCCGTGCGCTTCGCACGAGGCATGACGAATATGTTCGAAGACCTTCCCCTCAAGCAAGCCCGTATCGTTCGCCGCAAAGTGATGACCTGCTTCTCCTGCGAAAGTTACTTCTACCTGAGCCGCAAAGGCGAACGGCTCATTACTCCCGCCGAGCAGAAAGCCATCAGAAGCGCCTTCCGTTCGGCCGGAGTGGAGACGGCTCCCCAATACGACGGATATGAAGAAGGAGTAGTCTGGTAATCAAACACTTCCTTCTTTATTTTACTTGAACGATTTTAAAGCGATGCTTTATCAGCATTAAAGCAGTACTTTAATACGCTTAAAGCATCACTTTAAACAGACTAAAGCAATGCTTTAAAGGCTTTAAAGCAGATTATATCCTGATGGTATGTCATCTAAGAAACTTACGCATAGATATCCATTAAACTTTTTTACACATAAAAGTTCCGATTTTAATTTAAACCATCGCTATATTTGTAAAAAATAACAGAAAGCCATTGAGAAACAACAACTATTCGCTTAATTAACAAAACCATTTACGTATGAAAAGATGTATTTTTAGCCTTTTTACTCTTTTTGCTTATGTAATCCTTGTATCGTGTGGCGGCCCGTCACAAAAGACACCCTCCAAAGAGTCTATGGAGAAGTCCACAGCACTCGTAAGCATTAACGAACAGAACCAGGTGAATGCTTTCTTACAAGAGCTATACGACAAATACGTATTCGGGAACGACGGGTTTGGCGATTTTGAAGATGTTACAGAACATTTCTCCCCAAAGATTCTTACTATATTGCGCAATGAGTTTGAATATGATGGTAACGGCTATGCAGTTTGGCTTTTCCGTACCGGGGAGCAGGATGGCCCGGAAGATAAATCAGAGGTAACATCTATATCGACAAAAGGTGATGGTTGGTATACTGTATCTTTCAGCGACATGGGCATCAAAGGGAGTTGCCGTTTTCAAGCAAAAACAGTTGACGGGAAAGTGTTTGTTTCCAAATTTGAAAATGGATATCTGAAACAGTAATAAATGTTATAATTGAGCGTTATAAATCTGATGACTTTAAATGAAAAAAAGCATTTATCTATTTACCTTATTGCTATTGTTTGCCGCATGTCGTCAGAAAACTTCTGAACAGCAGACATCCTCCCCTATCATTGTTGAACAATTCAACGAAACCGTTCTCGAGCTGGAAGACATCGCCGCGGAAACACGCATCATCAACTTGCACAACGACACGGCGGGATATATCGGAGCCGTCAAGGATGTCTGCGCCATCGATTCGTTCCTCTACGTGCTCGACGGGACAACCGCCTGCCTGTCCCAATTCCGCCAAAGCGACGGTTATCAGGTGAAAACTATCCGGCAGCAAGGCGCCGGACCTTTGGAATACATACAACCCGTAGCCCTCTCGGCAGACAAGACTTGCCTCTATCTGCTGGACTTGCCCGGGATGGCTATCCTGACCTATGACAAGGAACTGAATGCAAAGCAGAAAATCAAGTTGACGTTCCCCTGCATGGATTTCGTGAAAGTATCCGACGGTTTCCTGTGCTACAACCCTGCACCGACGGAGACATTGGGGCAGATTGTCTATATCAATTCGGAAGGAGACGTACAAAACCACTACCTGCGGAATACGGTTTCCATGAAAATAGGCTCACAGGCCAAAGTATTCAATAAGGACGCCGAAGGCAACGTGTACATCACTCCCTTCTTCTCGCGCACCACATACCTTTGGAACGGACAAACGGAACAGCCGGACACTTTAGTCACCGCGGACTTCGGATCGTCGAACCTCCCCGACAACTATTTCGAAGGGAACGCCAACCCCTACGAAGACCGCTACGCCCTCCCCGCCCATTTCTTCCAAACGCCCCAAGCGCAGGTGCACAGCTTTCTGTATCAGGGCAAACGCTACTACAGCTTTGTCTATCCCGACAAGGTAGTCAGCGGCATCGTTGCCTCAGAATCGGCCCTGCCCTTCTTCCCCCAATGGCAGGTCGGCAACTGCCTGGTGGGAAGTTGCGCATCGGAAGAACTGCAGTCCGACCCGGACAGCAAGAAAACGGGAGAAAGCCTGTTGCTGTTCACATTGAAATAGGTAACGGCAGCATTCCCGGCCGGCGCATTTGGTTTCTTCCGACAAAGCCCGTACCTTTGCGAAGAAAAACCACAGAAACCATGAGCTACGAACGCAAAATCATCAACGACCCCGTCTTCGGGTTCATCAATATACCGAAAGGGTTGCTCTACGACCTCGTGTGCCATCCACTGCTACAACGCCTGACGCGCATCCGCCAGCTGGGCCTATCGTCCGTGGTCTATCCCGGCGCCCAACATACACGCTTCCAGCACTCGCTCGGCGCCTTCTACCTGATGACCGAGGCCATCCAGCACCTGACGGCCAAGGGCAACTTCATCTTCGACAGCGAGGCCGAAGCCGTCAAGGCCGCCATCCTGATGCACGACATCGGCCACGGGCCCTTCTCGCACGTGCTGGAAGACACCATCGTGCGCGGCGTTTCCCACGAAGACATCTCCTTGCTGTTGATGGAGCGCATCAACCGCGAAATGAACGGGCAGCTGACGCTGGCCATCCAGATATTCAAGGACGAGTATCCCAAGCGCTTCCTCCACCAGCTGGTCAGCGGCCAGCTGGACATGGACCGCCTGGACTACCTGCGCCGCGACAGCTTCTACACGGGCGTCACCGAGGGAAACATCGGCTCGGCGCGCATCATCAAGATGCTCGACGTCAAGGACGACCACCTCGTCGTCGAGGAGAAAGGCATCTACTCCATCGAGAACTTCCTCATGGCCCGCCGCCTGATGTACTGGCAGGTGTATCTGCACAAGGCCTCCGTGGCCTACGAGCGGATGCTCATCGCCGCCCTGCTCCGTGCCAAGGAGCTGGCCGCCAAGGGCGAAGACCTCTTCGCCTCGCCCGCCCTGCGCTTCTTCCTCTACAACGATGTGGACCGCACGCGCTTCTACGACGACCCGGCCTGCTTGGAAAACTTCATCCGTCTGGACGACAACGACATCTGGACAGCTCTCAAAGTATGGAGCGACCATCCCGACAAGGTCCTGTCTACGCTAAGTACGGGCATGGTGGACCGCCGCCTGTTCAAGGTGGAAATCTCTACCGAACCCGCCACCGAGGAACGCAAGCAGGAACTGGCAGCACAGATAGCTGCCGCGCTGGACGTGACGCCTGCCGAAGCCGCCTGGTTCGTCTCCGTCCCCCGCATCGAAAAGAACATGTACAACCCTGCCGACGACAGCATCGACATTCTCTATAAGGACGGCACCACGAAGAACATTGCCGAGGCATCGGACATGCTCAACATCCAGCTGCTCTCGAAGAAGGTAAAAAAATACTACCTTTGCTACCTGAGGCTGCATAGATAAGTATAAAATATTCACCCAAGGACAAGGAAATATAAAAAAAAAGTCCGTTATTTGTGTTTTGAAAACCATTTAGCAAGAAACAGACATGGAATTTTCAGCCAAACAAATAGCTGCCTATATACAGGGAGATATCGTAGGAGACGAAAATGCGACCGTGCATACCTTCGCCAAAATTGAAGAAGGAATCCCCGGCGCCATCTCTTTTCTGTCCAATCCGAAGTACACTCCCTATATCTACGAGTCGAAGGCCAGCATCATCTTGGTGAACAAGGACTTCGAACCCGAACATGAAATAAAAGCCACCCTTATCAAGGTGGATAACGCTTATGAGAGCCTTGCCAAGCTACTTACGCTCTACGAACAGAGCAAACCGCAACTGAAAGGTATCGACCCGTTGGCCTACGTAGCCCCCACAGCCAAGGTGGGAGAAAACGTCTACATTGCTCCCTTTGCCTACGTAGGCGATGGAGTAGTAATCGGCGACGGCACTGCCCTGCATCCGCATGCCACTGTCTGTGCCGGAGCCCGCGTAGGTAGTCATTGTATCCTCTATCCGGGCGCAACCGTCTATCACGACTGCCGTGTAGGCAACAACTGCATCCTGCATGCCGGATGCGTCATCGGCGCCGATGGCTTCGGATTTGCCCCAACGCCTGAAGGATACGAAAAAATTCCACAAATCGGCATCACTATTCTCGAAGACAACGTTGAGATAGGTGCCAATACTTGCGTAGACCGCGCCACCATGGGAGCCACTATCGTACACAGCGGTGTGAAGCTGGACAACCTCGTCCAGATAGCCCACAACGACGAGATAGGTTCACACACGGTGATGGCCGCACAGGTAGGCGTCGCCGGTTCGACCAAGATAGGCGAATGGTGTATGTTTGGCGGACAAGTAGGCATCGCCGGTCACATCCATATCGGCGATAAAGTAACGTTTGGTGCCCAGTCGGGCGTGCCCAGCAGTACTGAAAGCAACCAGCGACTGATAGGCACACCGCCTATGGAAGAAAAGCCCTACTTCAAGTCGCAGGCTATCTTCCGCAAGCTGCCCGACATGTATTTCGAGCTAAATGCGCTCCGCAAAGAATTGAATGAACTGAAACAACAATTAAAGAAATAATCCATGTTGAAACAAAAGACTCTGAAAGACAGCTTTTCGCTCAGTGGAAAAGGCCTCCACACAGGCCTCAACCTGACCGTAACCTTCAACCCGGCTCCTGAAAACCACGGATATAAAATCCAGCGGACCGATCTCGAAGGACAGCCCGTCATCGACGCAGTGGCCGAAAACGTGGTCGAGACGACACGTGGCACTGTACTGGCCAAAAACAATGTAAAGGTCAGCACCGTAGAACATGGCATGGCAGCCCTCTATGCTTTGGGTATAGACAACTGCCTGATACAAGTGAACGGACCTGAATTCCCTATTCTGGACGGAAGCGCCCAATATTATGTAAAAGAAATAGAACGCGTAGGATTCGAAGAGCAAAACGCCGTAAAAGACTTCTATATCATCAAGTCGAAGACGGAGTTCCGCGACGAAAAGACCGGTTCGTCCATCATCCTGTTGCCCGACGAGAGCTTCAGCCTGAACGTACTGGTTTCCTATGATTCAATCATTCTTCCCAACCAGTTTGCCACGCTGGAAGACATGGGCAAGTTCAAGGATGAAGTGGCAGCCAGCCGCACCTTCGTCTTTGTACGCGAGATTGAGCCTCTGCTTCAGGCAGGTCTCATCAAGGGAGGCGATTTGGACAACGCCATCGTCATCTACGAACGCGAAATGTCGCAGGAAAACTTCGACAAGCTGGCCGACGTGATGGGAGTGCCCCACATGGACGCCAAGCAACTGGGCTACATCAACCACAAACCACTGGTATGGCCCAACGAATGTGCCCGCCACAAGCTACTCGACGTCATCGGCGACATGGCACTGATCGGTAAACCCATCAAGGGACGCATCATCGCTACGCGTCCAGGCCACACTATCAACAACAAGTTTGCCCGTCAGATGCGCAAGGAAATCCGCCTGCACGAGATACAGGCTCCGACATATGACTGCAACCGTCCGCCTATCATGGACGTAAACCGCATCCGCGAACTCCTCCCCCACCGCTACCCCATGCAGCTGGTAGACAAAGTCATCGAGATTGGTGCCAATTACATCGTAGGCGTGAAGAACGTCACAGCCAACGAACCATTCTTTGTCGGCCACTTTCCGCAAGAACCAGTCATGCCAGGTGTACTCCAGATCGAAGCCATGGCACAGACAGGCGGCCTGCTGGTTCTGAACTCCGTCGACGAACCTGAACGCTATTCTACCTACTTCTTAAAGATAGACGGCGTGAAGTTCCGCCAGAAGGTAGTGCCAGGCGACACACTGATATTCCGTGTAGAACTGTTGGCTCCTATCCGCCGCGGCGTATCCACCATGAAAGGATACGTATTCGTAGGTGAGAAAGTAGTCTGCGAAGCTGAGTTCATGGCACAGATAGTAAAGAACAAATAAAATTAATAATGAAGAATGAAGAATGAAGAATTTCTTTGGAACACGCCTCATTGTGCAGCCTGAATTCTTCATTCTTCATTCTTAATTCTTCATTCATATTATGATCAGTCCCTTAGCATACATCCATCCCGAAGCGAAGATCGGCGAGAACGTGGAAATTGCTCCTTTTGTCTTCATTGACAAGAATGTAGTCATCGGTGACAATAACAAGATAATGGCCCACGCCAGTATCCTGTATGGTAGCCGCATCGGAAACGGTAACACCATTTTTCCCGGCGCTGTCATCGGTGCTATTCCGCAAGACCTGAAGTTCAGGGGCGAAGAAACAACTGCCGAGATAGGTGACAATAATACCATCCGCGAAAATGTGACCATCAACCGTGGCACAGCAGCCAAAGGACGTACCATTGTAGGTAACAATAACTTGTTGATGGAAGGGGTTCACGTAGCCCACGATGCTCTAATCGGTAGCGGTTGTATCATTGGAAACTCCACGAAAATGGCTGGAGAAATCGTTATTGACGACAACTCCATCATTAGCGCCAACGTCCTGATGCACCAGTTCTGTCGCGTAGGCGGCTATGGTATGATTCAGGGAGGATGCCGCTTCAGCAAAGATATCCCACCCTACATCATCGCCGGACGTGAACCGATCTGTTATGCAGGCCTCAATATTGTAGGACTGCGCCGTCGCGGTTTCTCCAACGAGACCATCGAGGCCATCCACAATGCCTACCGCCTCATTTACCAAAGCGGCCTCAACACGACCGATGCCCTGAACAAAATAGAAGCGGAGATGGAAATGACACCCGAAATACGTTACATCGTCGACTTCATACGAAGTTCAGAACGTGGTATTATTCCTGGAGGAAAATAATAAACTAACAAACTCTAGTAACCAACAAACTCAAACTATGATTTATAGATTTACCCTTATCTCTGACGAATCGGACGATTTTGTCAGAGAAATACAAATCGATCCGGAAGCCACTTTCTATGACTTCCACAAGGCTATTCTCCAATCTGTTGGATATACGGATGACCAGATGACATCCTTCTTCATCTGTGATGAAGATTGGGAAAAGGAGAAAGAAGTGACCTTGGAAGAAATGGACGACAACTCCGAAATAGACAGCTGGGTGATGAAAGAAACCCGCATCGACGAATTGGTAGAAGACGAAAAACAAAAGTTGCTCTACGTGTTCGATTACATGACTGAACGCTGTTTCTTCATCGAGCTTAGTGAAATCATCACCGGCAAGCACATGAAGGGTGCCAAATGTACCAAGAAAGAAGGCGATGCTCCCAAACAGACGGTAGACTTCGCTGAATTCGAAGCCAAGAACAATGCGGCCCTTGACCTCGACGAAAACTTCTACGGCGACGAAGACTTCGATATGGACGACTTCGACAAAGACGGCTTCGGCGGTTTCGACGAGGGTAGCGGCGGCAATCCTTACGACGAAGACAGATACTAAATGCAATGAAGAATGAAGAATTTCCTCTTTGCGGATGAATGAAGAATTCATCCCATTGCCCCAAATTCTTCATTCTTCATTTTTAATTCTTCATTCCCCCTTGACTCTCCTCGTACTCATAGGCCCCACCGGCGTAGGCAAGACGGAACTGAGCCTGCGACTGGCAGAAGCGTTCGACACATGTATTGTGTCGGCCGACTCACGTCAATTGTACGCAGAGCTGAAGATAGGTACCGCCGCCCCGACCGAAAAACAGCTCCGGCGGGTGAAGCACTACATGGTGGGCACGCTGGGCTTGACCGATTACTACAGCGCCGCCCAATACGAAGCGGAAGTCATGAAACTTCTTGAACAGCTGTTCAAAGAAAAAGAAGTCGTCGTACTGACCGGCGGTTCCATGATGTATGTGGATGCCGTCTGCAAAGGCATCGACGACATCCCTACCGTAGACAATGAGACGCGCGCACTGATGCTCCACCGCTACGAAGAGGAAGGCCTCGACCGCCTCTGCGCCGAACTCCGCCTGCTTGATCCCGAATACTACCAGATAGTTGACCTGAAAAACCCCAAGCGTGTCATCCATGCCCTCGAAATCTGCTACATGACGGGGAAAACCTACACATCCTTCCGCACCCAGCAGATCAAGCCCCGCCCCTTCCGTATCGTCAAGGTGGGACTGACCCGCGACCGCGAGGAACTCTACGACCGCATCAACCGCCGCGTGGATCAGATGATGGCCGACGGCCTGCTGAAAGAAGTCCGCCGCGTCTATCCGCACAAAGACTACAACTCATTGAACACCGTGGGCTACAAGGAACTCTTCAAATACCTGGACGGTGAGTGGACACTGGACTTTGCCGTGGAGAAAATCAAACAAAATTCCCGCATCTACTCCCGCAAGCAAATGACCTGGTTCAAGCGCGACACCGACATCCATTGGTTCCACCCCGAACAAGAAACGGAGATACTGACGTACCTCCGTTCTCAAATCTAAAATTACCTGTACATCTTTTATTATGGCAACGCCTGCACCGTCTGTCTCAAACGGATGTCTTGGCTCGATGCACCGACCATAAACTCAAATTCACCCGGCTCTACCGTCCAGCGCATGTTGCGGTCCAACAGCTGAAGGTCTTCGGGAGTGAGGTGAAAAATGACTTCCTTCGTTTCACCCGGCTGCAAAGAAACGCGTTCGAAACCACGGAGCTGCGAGTCGTAGGTAATGACACTACTCACCTTGTCACGCACGTAAAGTTGCACCACTTCGTCGCCTGCCCGCTTGCCAGTATTGGTCACCTTCAAACGAACGGTATAGTCACCCTGAGTAGACTGTTCGAGCGGCGTCACCTCAAGGTCGGAATAATCGAAAGTGGTATAGCTCAAACCGTAACCAAAAGGATAAAGCTCGCCTAAGACACGTGTTGAACCTGCGCCATTGGGCCCCGAAGAAGGCTGTGCACCATGAGAACCCGGCTTAAAGGGGAAGTTCAATTCAATCTGTCCCACACTCTTTGGGAAGGTCACTGTGAGCTTACCGCCCGGATTGTGCTCGCCAAAAAGGGTCTCGGCAATCACCGTTCCGCCCTGACAGTTAGGGAACCAAGTTTCCAAAATAGCGGGGATATGCTTGTCAGCCCAATTGATGGTGAGTGGCTGGCCGTTGATGAGTACCAGCACGACAGGCTTGCCTGTAGCATAGAGGGCTTCGAGCAATTGCTGTTGACGGCCCGGCAAGTCGAGCGAAGTACGCGAACGGCTTTCACCCGTGCGGTATTCATCCTCGCCCAATACAGCGATAATAACGTCACAATCTCCAGCCTTCCGTACAGCCTCAGCCATATCTGCCTTCTCTTCATCAGTCAGCGGAGAGGGCAGAATTTCGGTAGCGGGCCACCCTTTGTCTACGATATCACATCCCTTGGCATAAACCACTTCGGCCCTGCCTTTCAGATAGGCACGGAGGCCGTCGAGCACGGTTACCTTTTCCAAGCGATTAGGGCCGTAACGACTCTCCATGAAGTTGCTCTCATCGGCTAACGGACCAGTAACGAGCACTTTACGAATCTTCTGACGATCCAGCGGAAGGAGGTTATCTTCGTTCTTCAGCAGAATAAGCGACTGTTGCTGTATCTGCTTGACAAAATCCATGTTGCGGTCCACACCTCCCACCTTGTCCGAAGCTTTCGTGTCCTCCACATACGGATGGTCGAACAATCCCAGGCGAAATTTCACACGCAGCACTTCGGCCACACGTTTGTCGATGGTAGCCATCGATATCTTCTTCTGCTCCAGCAGACGACGAATGGGCAGGATGAAGTCGGCCGGTTTCGTGAAATGGGTACGCACGTTCAAACCTGCTTCGAGCACCTGGCGCACAGCCTCGTCATAGGTATCGGCCACGCGATGCTTGGTCTGGACATACTCCACCGCCTCGCTATCGCTCACCACATAGCCGTCAAAGCCATATTCCTCGCGCAGCAGTTCGGTAAGGAAATAGTAACTGGCCGTCACAGGCACACCATCCCAATCGTTGTAGCTGCTCATAACACCCATCGGATGAGCCTCCTGAATAACTTTCTTGAAAGGATAGAGATAGAGTTGGTGCAATTCGCGTGGCGCTACATGCGGATCAGTACGGCAATTACCATCGCGTCCGCCCTTGGGCACACTATAGACGGCATAATGTTTCAGCGTCGAAGCTACGCCCTGCGACTGGATGCCCTTTACCATCTCCGCACCCAGCGAAGCAATCAGATAAGGATCTTCGCCGTAGCACTCCAGCGTACGGCCCCAGCGGGGATCGCGCACCACGTCGAGGATAGGAGCATAGACATTAGTATAGCCCAAAGCCCGCGCCTCTTGCCCGGCGATGGTACCTGCTTGATACACTAAATCACGGTTCCACGTACTGCCGATGGCTATCGGTGCAGGCAGAGGTGTAGCCTTGGTGTGGTTCAGGCCGTGGATGCCTTCGTTACTGAAGTCCACGGGAATACCCAGCCTCGTTTCTTCCACAAACCAACGCTACACACGGTTGATGGCTTCGGCATGGTTGCTGAAAGGATAGAGCATCTGTTCCACTCGGTGCGACTTGCCGCCTACGCCGTTGAGCATCTCGTCGATGTTGGCGATACCATCCTTCCACACCTCCGACTTCCATCGTTCTGTAGGAAGAGAGTCCTTCAGTACACGCCCGTAACCGTAGAGGGTGGCCAGCTGGCAGGTTTTCTCATTGACGTTCATCTGGCGAAGCAAGTCGTCCACCCGCTTGTCCACTGGCTGCGTAGGGTCCTCGTAAACATCCTTCACGCCGTTCTTGTTGAAATCAATCCACCCCTTGTGGTAGATGGACTTATTCTGTGCCTGCTGGGGCAGGGCCACACAAAGGCCCAGCAACGCCGCCAGCATCGTTCGTTTGTTCTTCATGCTTTTCTCTCTATATATCTTTTCATTACTTGTAACACTTCCACATCTCTTTCCTGTCCAGCTTGCGATAAAGTGCCTGCATCTCCTGCCTGTCCACCCGACCCTTGCGGCGCCAACCTTCCAATACAGGCTCCGCCAGGCGGAAATTCTCTTCTTCAAGGGGAGCCAAGCGCTGCATGTAGCCACTACCCTCAGCATTATATAGCAAAGCCCAGTGCATATAACGATCGCTACCCATACCCCACTTCAGAGAAAACACCTGATCCTTTAAATGCAAAGAAGCATCAGACAAAGGTGAGGTACCCAACGTCTTGTCCATTGTTACCATCGATGGTAATTCCTCGTCTACCCACAACGGAACGGCCACGCCCGTAGGCGGATAGCCCAACACCGTCCACATCGTCGTCAGTTCAGCAGCCTCGCCCGGCTTCACACCTTGTACTACAACAGAACAGGAGGTACTGCTACGCGAAATAAAGTCTTGCTCCACAAACCAGCCTGAAGCTTCCGATCCAGTGAAAGGAGACTGGCGAAGGTCAATGCCTAGCAGGCGGTTGTGAAAAGAGCGGGACAGATCGTTAAAAATATGCTGGGGACTGACAGCTTGCGCACGTGCCAAAGGATCTAACACCCGCACGGCCTCCTTGTAGCGCACCACGCCTGCTCCAGGCCCGTACTGTCCCGACTGGGAAAAGTTGGTGCGAGCCACATAACCGTCAGGCGCCGTAGCAGGGTCGTTGGCGTCGTATATCTCATAGGTATAGTAATCCACCTCAAACATCATGGCACCTCCTTGGGCATCTATTGCCCCAAAGTTAGCCTCTATCCGACTGGGCTTGGCGAGAGTGTCGAGGAAGTGGCGGAAATCGTCTACCGTGGCACAAACCTCAAGTGCCCGATAGATGACACGGCCGTTGGCCTCTCCCCGCTCCTCGCCGTCCTTCACGTCCACGAGGTTATAACTCTGCGTATTCATCAGCGCAAAACCTGCCGAATTGGTCCCTATCCACGCTTCGTGCTTCAGGTGGAAGTCTGCGCTATTGACCACGGCAATGAAGTCGTACTTCTCGCCGCGGACATATTCCACGTGGTTTTTCAGAAAATCAGTGTCGCGATGTTTCCATAACAGGGGACGGCCATCGGGCGTCGCCTTTCCGGACACGACGGCCGAAGTGCAGGCCCAGGCCGGTAACACTGCACCTGCCAACAAGCAAAACAATAAAAGAATGTTTTTCATAACAATACTGAATTTATATTCTTGACAGACAAAGATAATGTTTAGATTCGGAAAACAATGCGACAACACAAACAAATCACAAGCAACAGACGTGAAACTTGTGTGAAAGCAGGATGTTTCACCGCATCCAACTGATAATCAACTGAGTGAAACCACCGTGAAAGCGTGAAGTTTCTGACGGGAAAGACAGTTACTACCAATGTGAAATCTCGATGAAATGGGCAATTTTGGAAAAAGAAGGATAAAAAAGGCGGCAATGTCTCACTCCCAAAGCAGCAAGATTTCGACTAAAAACCAACCTTGTCTCCAACCGACAGACAGGAACCTGCCAACTGTAAACATCAACTTGACGAACGTAAACATCAACTTGACGGAAGTAACTATGGACTTGACGAACGTAGTATGTGTTGAGACCGAACAATGCTTGTTTCCCATGAAAAAGCCGCCGAAAGAGGATAAAGACCTCGTTTCAGCGGCTTCAAATGGCGGTTTCCCACGCTATCCCAAATGTAAAGTTTTCGCTAGTTTCCTGTCAATAAGAGAGAAAGATGACAAGGCAAATACCAGTTTCTCCAACTTCTTTTTCAAGATTCCCTTCTGATAACCTTTCCATATCTCCAGTATCTTCCCGTCGGGAGCTATCAGTACAAAATAAGGGATGCCGCTCATTTTGTAACGCGACGCAAGCGTCCGTCCGCCCGTTTTCAGTTCGTTCCACTGGTGGCCGGGCATCTCGTGTTCGGTCAAAAAAGTAGTCCACCGCTCTTTGTCGTCGGTACAAATACCTACCAACGCCAGCTTGTCCACATAGATTTCGGCTATCTCCTTCAGCTCCGGCTCTGCCATGCGACAAGGACCGTAAGCCACGCTCCAAAAGTCGAGCAGAATGTAGCGTCCTTTCAGTTCGGACAAGTGATGCTTTCTGCCGTCAGCGTCATAAAGAAGCCCGTCCACCATCTCGTCACCTTCATCCACCGTAGGAGCGGGAAAAGCATACGACTCCATCAGTTTCCCCCTCTCCGTATTCTGCCAATCGAGGGGGAGACGGGCATAGAGCTGCTGGAAGTCGGGACGACAGGAGGCCAAGAAGTCTTGTTGGCCTGTGGCATACCAGGCGATTTCCAGAAACTTGTCCAACCAAGCTTCTGTTACGGGTATCGTCTTCAGATAGGAAAGTCCCTTGCTGACAATACGATTGTTCAGTTCACGCAAGCGTTTCAAAGATAAGCTGTCCCCTCGCTCGGTTTCTGCGTCCAGACGGAGGATTTCTTCCACTTCGGCGGCAACGCAGGCCTCATAACCCAACATGTCTTTCTGCAGACCGACGTTGGTCGTCACCGTCCACCGGTTCAACCATTTGTCCTCGCCCTGAAAGTCGATCCAACCGCCAGGCTCCACCCACAAGTCGAGTACCCAGTTGGGAAAACCTTTTCCCCAACCGAAAAACCTCAGATGACGAGGGCGGGAAATCGTATCTTCATAGACCATCAGTCCGTCCTGCAAGGGAAACTCAGCAATGGTTTTGCCGGCGCCCATGTGGGGATTGAAATCATAAAGTACCCCCTTCACACTGTCGGGCATGTTCTTCAAGTTCCAACGGATGACGAATTTCCCATCGGACGGGGAAGCTCCCCACACGGTTCCACAGCAAGCAATCCAGACAAGCAGCCACGCCAAGTACTTCATCATAGCTATGCTCATTCTTGCTCCAACTTCACTACCAGAATAGGTGAAGCCTTCATCCGGGCCTCCTTCATGCCGACATAGCCCACCTTGAGCATGGCATCGTTAGGGGCCGTGAGCGTGAATTTGCCATCCACGTCGGTCACAGTACCGTTGGTCGTACCTTCAATCGTGATACAGGCACCGATAACGGGCTCGCCCTGCGAGTCCACCACCTGCCCACTGACCTTCAGTTCGCCGTCCTTTGCGCTGGCAGCAGACTTGGTACGTATATAGAGAACACCGTTCTTGCCCGCCTCGCCATAAAGGGAAGTAGCAGCCTCATCCTTCAGCACGGTAATGGACTCAATCTCGTCCCGCGACAAAGACTTGAAGGTGGCTTCATCCACTAGTTTGTCATCTATTACTACCTGCGCCTTCATGGCACTATCCGACACGCGGATGGTGGACACAGTGCCTGCCAAGGGTTTCGGTTCTTCCTTCTTCAACGTGACCAGCATTACGGCTTTCTTACTCTTGTCTGTCGTATATTGAGCCACATCAGTCGGTTCCTTCAGGATACTGAAAGAGTGGATGCGGTCGGGATTGAGAGCCCCGAGGATTTCGGGAGTCACCTCCTGACCATCGATTACTATCAACATATCCGCATAATCAGCATGGGTACCTTTTACTATAATCACATCGTTCTTTTTGTCCGAAGCCTCCGACACCACATCCTCCAGCTTGAATAGTACAGGAACAGTATATTTCACCGTCACCGCCTTTCCCTTCTGCATGCCCGGCTTCCACTTAGGCATGGAGCGAACGAGGCGGACAGCCTCGGCATCGAGCAGGCGGTCAACGCTGCGCAGCACACTCACATCGCTGATGGCACCGTTCTTGTTGATCAGGAACTGGACAACCACGCGTCCTTGCGTGCCTGCCTTCTTGGCTTCGGCGGGATAGCGCAGGTTCTGCTTGATATACTCCGTCAGCCCCGTTACGCCCCCGTTGGGAAACTCGGGCATCTGCTCCACCACCTCGAAGACGGGCTCGTCGGGCATCAAGGTATCTTTCACCGCGACGGAGGCAGTTTCTACCTGATTTGTTTTCATACTTGCCACCAAATCATTAACTTTGGCGCTTGAAAGCTCGTCGGCTACAGCCGACACTTCGGGACGGGCAAAGGCCGACACGGCCAGTGCCGCCAGCGGGAGTACATAGAGGTACTTCACCCGCGCCCACGGATTGGACTTTTCTTTTAACATCATAGTGATACGTTTTTTAAGTGAACTGTGATTAAAGCTGTTGGCCATAGAGTAGAGCCTTGTGCCGACAGCTTTTTTTATTAACAACATCTGATATTTCTTTGCGTCCACGCCCTCGCGCAACACGGTATCGTCGGCCTCGTACTCGTGGATGGTCTGCAATTCTTGCTTCAGGAGCCATGCGGCGGGGTTGAACCACTGCACGAAAATGCAGAGGTCGGCCAACAGCAGGTCCCATGAGTGGTGGTTGCGGATATGTGCCAGCTCGTGGATGAGTATCTCGCGACCGTTCTCCTCTAGGTCCTTGCGCGAGAGGACAATGTAGCGCATCCAGCTGAAAGGGGCGATGTCACGATTGTGCACCACCAGCCTTACATTCTCCACCCTGCCCGGCAACCAGTCAGCCAGCCGCTCCAGACGGCCACGACGAAGCAAGACACCCAGCCGACCCAGCGACCAGAGGTTACGCACGGCAAAGAAGACAATGCCCGCCAGATAGACCAGCAGAGCCACGCGTACCCACAGGGCCGTAGTGGGTTGGGACACGATCTCACCCTCCGCCTGCACATCGGCCAGCAGGAGGAGTTGCTCCAACGTGAGCATCGTCTCGTGGACAGGAGCGGGACGATTCACACTGACCTCCACCAGCGGCAGTACGGACGAGAGCACCAGCAACCCCAGCAAAGCAAAGCGGTTGAAGCGATGAAACGTGTCGCGGCTCATCAGCAACTTATAGAACAGGTAGAATACCGCCAAGCAGGCAGCAGACTTGAGTATATAAACTAAAAAAATTCCCATATTCATTTGTCAACTTAAAACGTTCCTAATGCTTTTTCCAACTCCTGCTTCATAACCTCCGTGCCTGGGAAACCTACATGTTGGTACACCACGCGGCCTTCCCTGTCCAGTATCAGGTAGGCGGGGATGCCTGTGAACTGGTATTTCTTCAACAGGTCGGCATTCTGTACGTTGGTCAGGTAATAATGCTCGCCGTGAATATCGGCAATCATCTTCTTCCATAACACCTGCGGAGAGGTTTCGTCGGTCACGAACACAAAGTCCACCTCCTTGCCCTTCAGTTCCTCCTTCATCGGCTTCATGCTCTTCATGGCCTGACGGCACGGGCCGCACCACGTGGCCCAAAAGTCTATCAACACCACACGTCCCTTGTGACGGGCAGCAATGGCCGGCAACAGGCTGTCGCCCCTGACGGAAGCGTCCAGCGTAGCAATGGTGTAACCGTCGCCTTCATTGGCAGACTTTTTCAGAGCCTCTGCGTATTCGTGGTGTTTGGTCAGGACATATTCGCGGATGGCAGACGTCTGCAAGCTGTCCACCTTGGCCAGCAACGTATCGGGCAGCGGAGCCATACGTCCCAGATAGCGGCGCGCCATCTCGTTCAAGGCCGTGCTTTCCATATCCTTGCACCAGGCATGGTCTGCGGCAAGGTCGTGAGCCTCACTCAAGGCCGACACAATGCTCGAATAGCGCGTAGTCATCATCATGGCCGGTGAGCGGAGGGAGTCAAGTGCCATGATTTCGTCGCGGAAGCCAGGCCCTTCTACCAAGTTGCCCCGCTTCTGCCCTTTAGCCCGTGGAGCATAACCTATGATGTACTTGGCAGAGGAAACGTTGCTGAATGTAAGAGCCTGCAATTCCAAGTGCAACAACCTCTTCACAGGCTCACTGAGCGAAGCATCGTTCTCCAGCCACTGATTCACCCGTGCGTAATAAGCCAATACCTTCTCTTTCAGTTCGTCCACCGACAAGGTACCGATATCATCCAGTTCGTCGGTCGCATCCAGGCTATAAGGGCCGTTGGCCAAGACTGTGTTCAGCCCGTCGTAATCACCCCCGAACCACACCTTCTGCACGTCCTTGTATTCTTCGCCAAAGAGATGCGTACCCGCCATCTGCATGGCATAATAGTTAATGGTCATCGTCACCTCGCTACCTGGCACCACAAAGACCGAAAACTTCCGTCTGCCCACGTAGAATGACTTCAACCCCGGATGGGTCAGGTAGTCGTCTATCACACAAACGCCGTCCTTCTCTTCGACTGAAACAGGCAGGAACGACTGCGCGCCCCATTCGCTCAAGCCATAACGGATATTGCCCGGAGATACCTTGCCCAAGAAACGGACGGTGATGCGGAACTTTCCAAAGGCAGGCTCGGCCGTCGGCAGAGGGCGATCATAGTCAGGCCGATGACTGATCAAACGTTCAGGCACAACGATTTCGGGCTTTTTGCCGTCCAAATGTATCTGATTCAGCTTCCAACCACGGTCCACATTTTCCTGAAAGTCAAACGTGGCGACATCGAGCGGAAGTGGCTCGAATGTCCACTGCATGCTGACTTTCCCGTTAGCGGCTACCTCCAAATCCTCCGCGGTCGAAATGCCTTCAGCCTTCTTCAAGGCATATTGCTTGCCTCCGGCCGACAAAGTGGCCGAAGGGGACAACCTGATTTCATCTCCCATGGCTCCGGCATAATAGTCCACGTCGACCACCGTACGATCATCATAGAGAGATACACGGTTCACTTCCAGCCTTGTCTCCCCACCCAGGAAGTAAGGTTTCTCCACCACCTTCAGTTGTGCGTACCCACTTAACCAGCACAGCACGGACAACATTATCAATAATATCTTTTTCATACGGATTCTATTCTAAATTATCCAACTGATCATTGTTTCTCGCCCGACACCTGCCGGATAGCCTCCAGCAGTTCATCGCGCTTCTGCTGGCTGGTGCCTATCACGAGCTTGCGCACCACGCCTTGCTTGTCGAGTACCACCGTTGTGGGCGTCTGCTGCACGCCGAACATATTCCACAACGCGGAGTCGCCTGCCACCTGATGGAAGCGAAAGCCACGACGCTCTACAATCTTCTGTATCTGTTCGGGCGTATTCCAGGTGACGGCCAGATAGTTCACGTCGGGACAGGCATCCATCCACCCGTTCAACTCGGGCATCTCGCGGATGCAAGGGCCGCAACCTGTGTACCAGAAGTTCAACACCAGCGGACGTCCCTGCGTATTGCCATCGGTCCAGCGGGTGCCGTCCGTGGCCTGCACACTGAAGGGCTTGATGCGCTCGCCCTCGTTCAAGGCCATCTTGGGGACGTAATCGCTTATTGACAGGAACTCTTTGTTCTCTTTCGCCTTCTCCAGCCAATAGTTGGCATCCTTCACTTCCAACAGGGGAACGGCATATTTCTTCGATTCTTCGCTCAATTTAATACCCGTCACCAGCATCATCGTTCGTCCGTCGTCGCTCTTCAGAATAGACATCTGGTAAGTGGCTCCCTGAAGTTCGGAGGGCGATTCGGTGAAGAAACAGCCGTCCACCAACAGCTTCGGCTCCTTTTTGCCGTCCGACTGCCCCCACGAAAGCAAGACGAAGCCACAAAGCAACCCCATTATCAAGAGCAAGCGCTTCCTCATAACTGCCCCTCCTCGACCTTCTGTATCAGTTCCTTGAGCTCCTTCAGCGAGATGTCCTCCTCCTTCACCAGCGACGACACGGCGCCCAGGTAGGAGTTATTGAAATACTTGCTGATGACGCTCCGCAAGGTACGGCGGCTGAAGTCGTCGCGGCTGACGGTGGCATAATATTGATAGGTGTTGCCATAGGCCTTGTGCGACAGGTAACCTTTCTCTTCGAGCCCGCGCACAATGGTGGACAGGGTATTGAAATGAGGCTTCGGCTCGTCATAAAAAGCTAGCATTTCTTTTACGAACAGCGGGCCTTTTTCCCAGAAAAAGCCCATGATTTCTTCTTCTTTTGCGGTCAGTCCTTTCATAATTACCTTTTGTTTTCCGCAAATAACGAAAGAATTTAGTTCATAAACTAATTTTTCTCGTTAATAAGAACTAAAAGATTTAGTTTGCTTGAGGAAAGGAAAGAAAACAGTGCTTTCCAAGGACGAAAGCACCGTTTTGCGAGGACGAAAGCATTGCTTTCCATCCAAGAATGAAATACCTACAAATGGGGATTGCGCCATCCACCAAAAAATCGTTAATTTGCGGCCGAGTAAAGAACAACCGCTGCCATAAGGCAGTTATAACAGTAACAAGCATTTACGCCCATGAACGAACCTCATAAATACCGCGCCACAGACAAGATGAGCGACCTCATCTGCGACAATTACTCCCTACTGATGGTGATGAGCCGCTTCGGCTTGTCGCTGGGCTTCGGCGACCGTTCGGTGAAGGACGTCTGCCAGGCACAGGGAGTGGACTACAAGACCTTTCTGGCCGTAGCCAACTTCATCAGCCACGAACCCTACACGTACAGCGGCGAGGAGGACGACTTCTCGCTCACCGCCCTGATGGACTACCTGAAGCGGGCGCACACGTACTTTCTCGACTTCAACCTGCCTGCCATCCGACGCAAGCTCATCGAGGCCATCGACTGCTCGGGCACCAACGATGTGGCCTTCCTCATCCTGAAGTTCTTCGACGAATATGCCAAGGAGGTGCGCCGCCACATGGAGTACGAGAACCAGGCTGTCTTCACCTACGTGGACGGGCTGTTGCGAGGCCACTTGTCCGACACCTATGACATCGCCACCTTCGCCAGCCACCACAACCAGATAGACCGCAAGCTGACGGAACTGAAGAACATCATCATCAAGTATTACCCCGAAAAGGAGAACAACAACCTGCTGAACGCCGTCCTGTTCGATATCTTCAATTGTGAGCAGGACCTGGCGTCGCACTGCCAGGTGGAGGACTATATGTTTGTGCCCGCCGTGGCGCAAATGGAAAGGAGACTGAAAGATGAGCACCAATAACCAGTCGTTGAAGATAGTCGTGGCCGAAGCGTCCATCATCATCCGCAGTGGCGTATCGGCCGTATTGAAACGCATCCCCAACCTCGACATTCATCCCATCGAGGTGAACTCGGTCGAGGCGCTGAGCCACTATGCCCACCTGCACCAGCCGGACATGGTCATCATCAATCCTTCGTTCGACGGATGGTTCAACCTGCCAGCCTTCAAGGCCGAACATCCCCGCCTGACGGGTGTGAAGTACATCGCCCTCATCTCGTCGGTAACGCACAACAACGTGCTGAAGGAGTACGACGAGCGCTTCTCCATCTGCGACGACCTCGACATCATCGCCGCCAAGCTGAACGGCCTGCTCCGTGGCGACGAGGAGGAAGAAGAGGAGAAGGACAACGAATCGGACACGCTGAGCCAGCGCGAGAAGGAAATCGTGACTTGCGTCGTGAAGGGCATGACGAACAAGGCCATTGCCGACAAGCTCTTCCTGAGCATCCACACCGTCATCACCCACCGCCGCAACATCGCGCGCAAGCTGCAGATACACTCGCCTGCCGGCCTCACCATCTATGCCATCGTCAACAAGCTAGTGGAGCTGAGCGATATCAAGGAGAAACTTTAAAAATATTCCTTCATCATAAATTACGCAGATTGATACAGATATCTATAATTGCCTGCATCAATCTGCGTTAATTTGTAATAGCTCTAAAAAAAAATCCCGCTCCACGATATCACATCGGGAAGCGGGGATTTATTTACCTTAATAAAAGTGGTTACGTAATTATGACTAACTAATTCATTCAAATCTGATGTTGCAAAGATAGCGCATCGGCATGGATAGTACAATCACTAAAATTAGGTATATTACCAGAAAGGAAACAATGAATTAGGTATCACACAAACTGTCTATTTTGACTGAGGCACTTTTGCTTTTGTTCTTTTCGCACCTTCAAAGCGTTATTTATCGACTCAGGCTGCCCTATCTTACTTTTCTTTATTATATATTTAGCATCGAAAACCAACTATAATCCACTTTTTGACATGAAAAACCTTATTCTTGCCGGCAGCTTGTGCACAGCCGGCATTGCTCTCACATCCTGCCTTTCCACACATGAGAAGGATAAACAGGCAACGCCCGACAGGCCAAACATCATCTTCATCCTGGCCGACGACATGGGATACGGCGACCTATCCTGCTATGGCAACAAATACGTACAGACGCCCAACATCGACAAGTTGGCTGAAACTGGTACGCGCTTTGAACAGTGTTATGCAGGAAGTGGCATTAGTTCACCATCAAGATGCGCATTGATGACAGGAAAAAATACAGGAAATACCCGTATACGCGATAATATGTGTACTGCTGGAGGCATTGCCGGCATCAAAGTGAATCCTGGCGGAGACTCCACGATCGTACGACGAGCCAATCTGCTACCCCAAGACACGACAATCGCCACCGTGCTCAGCGCAGCAGGTTATCGTACATGCCTGGTTAATAAATGGCACTTGGACGGCTACGACAAAGGTGCGTCTCCCAACCATCGAGGCTTTGACGAATTCTACGGATGGACCATTTCTACCGTCCATAGCAATTCGCCCTACTATTATCCCTACTATCGTTTCCATGGCGACTCACTTATCAATATCCCTGAAAATGCAAACGGGAAACATGGTATACACAATAACGACTTGAGCACCAATGATGCCATTGCCTTCATTCGCAGAAATAAAAACAATCCCTTCTTCCTATACCTTGCCTATGATGCACCTCATGAGCCTTATAACATAGACCAAACAGCTTGGTATGAAGGGCAAGAGACATGGACACCAGACACCAAACGGTACGCTTCCCTCATCACACACATGGATGCTGCCATCGGCCGGTTGCTAGACGAGCTGGAGCAACTCAATTTACGAGAAAACACGCTGATTATCTTTGCATCAGATAATGGAGCTGCTATTCAGGCCCCTCTCGAAGTGTTGAATTGCAATGCCGGTTTCAAAGGACGGAAAGGAATGCTCTATGAAGGCGGAATACGCGTCCCCTTCATCGTTAACCAGCCCGGCAAGGTCCCTGTACAGAAACTCGAAAACATGATCTATTTCCCAGACATGATGCCAACACTTGCTGCTTTGACTGAAGCTACTGCCTATCTGCCCAAGGACCTCAATGGTATGAATATTCTCCCTCTTTTCTATGGTCAGCAGATAAACACAAACGACCGAATGCTTTATTGGGAATTCCCAGGCAAGCAACGTGCAGCACGCAAAGGCGACTGGAAATGCGTAACCATCAAACCCGACCAGCCTTTAGAGTTATACAATTTAAAGGAAGATCCATCCGAAACAACCAACTTGGCCGACAAATACCCTGAAATGGTACAAGAGTTTGACCAAGCCATGCAAAAGATGCATGTACCTTCACCTTATTGGCCTCAACCTGGCGAAACATTCTGAACATCTATTCCAGACGATTAATAAAAAAAGCGGAGATATACTCAACGTACGTCTCCGCTTATTATTAATTTGCTTTTCAACTAAATGTGCTTTATCTCTCGCTTCCATATCCCATGGAGAGCATTTCGCTTTCGCCCATAATGGACAAAGCATTTATCAAATAAACCAATAATTTTTTCATAATCAAAACCCTTTCTTTACTAATAGTTGAAACTGGTTTTCAATTCTCTTTTTCAATTGGGGAATGTAAATGCTTAGAGCATTACATAACCCCAAATGTTCTTGTCGGCCTTTCCGACATTCTTAAAGATTTTCTTTAACATTTTCATTTTGTTATCCTCCTAAAACAATTTTGTTATCCTATTGAAAACTTACCGAAATCTCATTGATTTCATGTTTTACAACACAAAATTAGTGCCTTTATTTAAAATCGCAAGCGTTCAGAAGGCGAAAAATATGTTTTATAGCATATTTCTTGACCTGCATCAATTTTTCTAAAGTTCACACATATCATTCTCTGCCAAAATGTATTTTTTGTCATGCGAGGCAGACAGATTGGCAGAAAAAAACCGCATCCCTATACGGAGGAATGCGGTCCTTATACCTTATATTATATAAAAGACTTATTTCTCAGGAGTCTTGGCCAGCGTAGCAACCAAGAAATCGTAGAACTTCGCTACTGTTGGGATATAAGCACGTTCGTCAGGTGAGTGAGGAGAACGCAACGTTGGGCCAAAGGAAATCATATCGAGATTCTTATAGGTAGCGCCAATGATGCCACATTCCAATCCTGCATGGATGACCTTTACAGCAGGTTCAACTCCAAATTGTTCTTTATAAGACAACTTCATGGCCTGCAAAATAGGAGAATTTACATTAGGTTGCCAGCCAGAATAGGCTCCGCTGAACTCTACCTTCATACCAGCCATCGAGAAACAAGAAGCCAAACTGTCGGCCAGAAAATCCTTCATCGTGTCACACGAGCTGCGCGCCAAAATACGCACTTCCGCCTTTCCGCCGGCAATGATGACGATGGCTAGATTGGAGGAAGTTTCTACTGTATCGGGCACAGTCGGTATCATACGCATCACACCGTCCTGACAAGCCATCAGCACATTGATCATGTTGTCCTGAATTTCCTCTGGTACTACAGTAGCAGGTACGTCTGTTTCCTCCATCTTCAGGCTGATGTTGCTCTCGATAGTCGTGTACTCATCGTTGATCTGAGCTTCATATTCTTGAATGTATTCATTCAGCCCATCCATATCTTCTGGGTTGAACAGCAAAACGGCATGTGCCTCGCGTGGGATGGCATTGCGCATGTTACCACCCTCGAAACTAGCCAGCTGGCAATCGAACTCGACCAGCAGGTCGTGTACCACACGAGCCAGTAACTTATTGGCGTTGCCTCGTCCCTGATTGATTTCCAAACCAGAGTGTCCGCCACGAAGCCCTTTCAAAGTCAGCTTGCGGGCTACAAAACCTTCGGCAGGTACCTCTTCCTTATACTCCAGCATGGCAGTGATGTCGATACCACCCGCGCAGCCGATGTAGAGTTCACCTTCATCCTCCGAGTCGAGATTGAGCAGGATATCCCCCTTCAGTGTACCTTCCTTAAGGCCGAAAGCACCATACATGCCCGTCTCTTCATCCTTCGTAATGAGCACTTCCAAAGGACCGTGCTTCAAGTCCTGAGCCTCGAGCACCGCCATGGCAGCTGCTACGCCCAAGCCATTGTCGGCACCCAAAGTCGTACCTTTAGCCTTCACCCAATCGCCATCCACATAGGTTTCGATCGGATCTTTTGTAAAATCATGTACTGTATCATTGTTCTTCTGCGGCACCATGTCCATGTGGGCCTGCAGGATGACCCCTTTGCGATCCTCCATGCCTGGAGTAGCCGGCTTACGAATGATGACATTGCCGACCTCGTCGACAAACGACTCCAATCCAAGTTCTTTGCCGAAGTTCACCAGAAATTCGGTCACTTTTTCTACATGCCCTGACGGGCGGGGTATCTGGGTCAGTGAATAAAAATGCTTCCACACATTCTGCGGAGCAAGCTGTAAGATTGTACTCATAATGAAAAAAGAATTAGTTTTTCGCAAAGATAAGACTATATTTCAAGAAAACATCTTTCCCAATAAAGATTTTCGCCCACCTGAAAATATCGGCCGATACAAGCTTTCCCATTCACGCCCCGACAGACAAGCGACCTGCCATTTTCCGAACAATCTGCACATTCAGTTCCCTACTGCCCGTAATGATAAACAGAAAGCACCGTTTTACCTGCACGAAAGCACTGCTTTCCACCTCACAAAGCAATGTATTAGTTTTATTAACATAAATCGATGCGTTTGTCCAAACGACGAAACGCGCGCCATCCATTGTTTTTCCGCAAATTATTTCCGACATCCGATTTCTTTTTGTTACTTTTGCATTCTATTATAACATACCATAGCAATAGAAAGATGGATACGGACCTGACTACATATAGCTTGCTGAACAGCATCACTACCCCTGAAGACTTGCGGAAACTGAGGGTAGAACAGCTGCCCGAAGTCTGCAAGGAATTGAGACAGGACATCATCGAAGAAGTGTCGCGCAACCCTGGACACTTTGCCGCCAGCCTGGGTACTGTAGAACTCACCGTGGCCTTACATTACGTCTATAATACGCCTTACGACCGCATCGTGTGGGACGTGGGGCACCAAGCCTATGGGCACAAGATACTGACGGGACGTCGCGACGCCTTCTCGACCAACCGCCGCTTCAAGGGCATCAAGCCCTTCCCTTCGCCCGAAGAGAGCGAATACGACACCTTTGCCTGCGGACATGCGTCGAACTCCATTTCGGCCGCCCTGGGCATGTGCGTGGCCGCCCGGCAAAAGGGCGAAACCAATCGCAGGGTGGTGGCCGTCATCGGCGACGGCAGCATGAGCGGCGGACTGGCCTTCGAGGGGCTGAACAATGCCTCGTCCACGCCGAACGACCTGCTCATCATCCTGAACGACAACGACATGGCCATCGACCGCAGCGTGGGAGGCATGAAGCAGTACCTCTTCAACCTCACCACGAGCAACCGCTACAACCAGCTGCGCTTCAAGATGTCGCGCATCCTCTTCAAGATGGGCATCCTCAACGAAGAGCGGCGCAAGGCTCTCATCCGCTTTGCCAACAGCCTGAAGTCCATGGCCGCCCAGCAGCAGAACATCTTCGAGGGCATGAACATCCGATACTTCGGGCCCATCGACGGACACGACGTGAAGAATCTGGCCCGCGTGCTCCACGATATCAAGGACCTGAAGGGCCCCAAGATACTTCACCTGCACACCACCAAGGGCAAGGGCTTCGAGCCGGCCGAAAAAGATCCCGGCGTGTGGCACGCGCCCGGCAAGTTCAACCCCGACACGGGCGAACGCATCTTGGCCGACACCAGCCACCTGCCGCCCCTCTACCAGGACGTCTTCGGCGAGACGCTCGTGGAACTGGCACGGCAGAACCCACGCATCGTGGGCGTGACGCCCGCCATGCCCACCGGCTGCTCCATGAACAAGCTCATGGAAACCATGCCCGACCGCGCCTTCGACGTGGGCATCGCCGAGGGACACGCGGCCACCTTCTCGGGCGGCATGGCCAAGGAAGGGCTGCAACCCTTCTGCAACATCTACTCGAGCTTCATGCAGCGTGCCTACGACAACGTGATACACGACATCGCCCTGCTGCGCCTGCCTGTAGTACTCTGTCTGGATCGTGCTGGCTTGGTGGGCGAAGACGGCCCCACACACCACGGCGTATTCGACCTGGCTTACTTCCGCCCCATCCCCAACCTGACCATCGCCTCGCCTCTGGACGAGCACGAACTGCGCCGCCTGATGTACACCGCCCAGCTGCCCGACAAAGGGCCGTTCGTCATCCGCTATCCGCGTGGACGGGGCGTACTGCTCGACTGGCGCTGCCCGCTGGAAGAGATACCCGTGGGCAAAGGACGCCGCCTGAAGGATGGCACGGACATAGCCGTCGTCACACTGGGTCCTATCGGCAACATAGCAGCACGCGCCATCGCGCGAGCCGAAAAAGAGCAAGGATTGTCTATCGCCCACTACGACCTGCGCTTCCTCAAGCCACTGGACGAGGAGATGCTCCACGAGATAGGACAACACTTCCAACGCATCGTCACGGTGGAAGACGGCGTCATCAGCGGAGGCATGGGCAGCGCCGTGCTGGAGTTTATGGCCGACCATGGTTACAAGCCCGACGTGCGCCGTATTGGCGTGCCCGACCAGTTCATCGAACATGGTACAGTGGCCGAGCTCTACCACCTGTGCGGCATGGACGAAGAAGGCATCTGCCACCAATTATCAATGAACAATAGACAATGAATAATTAACCATTAATATTCTGATTGTAAAGTGAAAATCATCATAGCTGGTGCCGGCGCAGTAGGCACACACCTGGCCAAGTTGCTCTCGCGCGAGAAGCAAGACATCATCCTGATGGACGAAAACGAAGAACGCCTCAACGCCTTCGGATCGAACTTCGACCTGATGGCTTTCAACGACTCTCCGACATCCGTATCTGGCCTGAAGGAAGCCGGCGTAGAAGATGCCGACTTGTTCATCGCCGTCACTCCTGATGAAAGCCGCAATGTCACGGCTTGCTTGCTAGCAGCTAATCTTGGCGCACAAAAAACCGTTGCCCGCATAGACAACTACGAATACTTATTGCCAAAAAACAAAGATTTTTTCCAAAAATTGGGTGTCCACTCACTGATCTATCCAGAGATGTTGGCCGCCAAAGAAATCGTAGCCTCTATCCGCATGAGTTGGGTGCGTCAATGGTGGGAATTCTGTGGAGGAGCCCTGATCTTGATAGGTACCAAAATGCGTGAAAAGGCAGAAATTCTAAACATACCTCTACACCAATTAGGAGGTCCTGACCTTCCCTACCACATCGTAGCTATCAAACGAGGCAACGAGACACTTATTCCACGAGGCGACGACGTCATCAAGCTTCATGATATTGTCTATTTTACCACTACACGCAAATATATCCCCTACGTACGCAAAGTAGCGGGCAAGGAAGATTATCCTGACGTACGCAACGTTATGATCATGGGAGGAAGTCGGATTGCCACACGAACAGCACAATATATCCCCGATTACATGCAAATGAAGATCATCGACAACGACCTGAGCCGATGCAATCGCTTGAGCGAAATATTAGATGATCGAATTATGATCATAAATGGAGATGGTCGCGACATGGACTTACTGTTGGAAGAGGGATTGAAGAATACAGAAGCTTTTGTGGCACTGACAGGCAATTCTGAAACAAACATCTTGGCTTGTCTGGCCGCCAAACGTATGGGTGTACGTAAAACTGTAGCAGAAGTAGAAAACATCGACTACATCGGCATGGCTGAAAGCTTAGATATCGGCACTGTAATTAATAAGAAGATGATAGCCGCCAGCCATATCTACCAAATGATGCTTGATGCCGACGTAAGCAACGTAAAGTGCCTGACTGTAGCCAATGCCGATGTAGCCGAATTCACAGTCAAGGCAGGCTCCAAGATCACCAAACATCCAGTTAAAGATTTAGGTATGCCCAAAGGAGTCACTATCGGCGGCCTTATCCGTCAGGGCGAAGGTGTCGTCGTAACAGGTAATACCCTAATACAACCAGGAGATCATGTTGTTGTTTTCTGCCTAAGTATGATGATCAAGAAAATCGAGCATTACTTTAGTTAAGTTTGACATAGGATAAAAAGTGTAAAAAAAACCATTTTTTGTCATTCCGAGATTACAAATAGATAAATTCTTATTTGTAATTTTGCAGACCGAAAATGAAAAGGGGAGAAACGTCTCCCCATAACAAACACTAAAATCTTGTCAGATTTATGAATTTTACCTTCTTAGTTACCGTCGTGTTGACGGCTGTCATTTTCGTGGGCGTAGTCATCGCCATTTCTCATGCGATAGCGCCCCGCTCGTACAATCCACAGAAGATGGAGCCCTATGAATGCGGTATTCCTACCCGAGGCCGTTCATGGATGCAGTTCCGCGTAGGCTATTACCTCTTCGCTATTCTTTTTCTAATGTTTGAAGTAGAAACGGTCTTTCTTTTTCCATGGGCTATCACTGTGAAACAACTGGGACCGCAAACTTTAACAGGTATCCTCTTCTTTTTCTTTGTATTAGTGCTGGGACTGGCTTATGCCTGGCGGAAAGGAGCACTCGAATGGAAGTAACGAAGAAACCCGTCATCAAGTCCATCCCTTACGAAGAATTTCAGGACAACGAAACACTCGAGAAAATCATTCAAGAACTGAACGCCGGCGGCGTGAACGTCGTAGTAGGAGCATTAGATACGCTTATCGACTGGGGCCGCAGCAATTCCCTCTGGCCTCTGACCTTCGCTACCAGCTGCTGTGGTATCGAGTTCATGGCCGTGTGTGCCGCCCGATACGACATCGCACGCTTCGGTTTCGAAGTGACCCGCAACAGCCCCCGACAGGCCGACGTCATCCTCGTGAGCGGTACCATCACCCACAAGATGGCCCCCGTACTCCGACGTCTGTACGACCAGATGGCCGCCCCCAAATACGTAGTGGCCGTGGGCGGATGCGCCGTCAGCGGAGGCCCCTTCCGCAAGTCCTACCACGTGGTGCAGGGCGTGGACCAGATACTGCCCGTCGACGTCTATGTGCCCGGCTGTCCTCCGCGCCCCGAAGCCTTCCTCTATGGCATGATGCAGCTGCAGCGCAAGGTGAAGATTGAAAAATTCTTCGGAGGAGTGAACAGAAAAATGAAAAACGAGGAAAAGAAGAACGAAGAATAATATGGAAGAAAAGACACTATACATCGAACCCAGGCAGCTGCACGACGAAATGCTGCGCCTGAAGAACGAACAGAAAATGGACTTTCTGGAAAGCCTGACGGGCATGGACTGGGGAGTACCCGACGAAAAGGACGCGGAAGGCGCGCTGAGAGGCCTTGGCGTAGTCTACCACCTAGAATCGACCGAAAACGGTCAACGCATAGTGGTAAAAACCTCGACCCTCGATCGCGAGCAACCTGAATTGCCTTCGGTAACCGACATCTGGCGCGGAGCCGAATTTCCTGAACGCGAAGTATACGACTTCTTCGGCATCCGCTTTGTGGGACATCCCGACATGCGACGCCTCTTTCTCCGCAACGACTGGGTAGGCTATCCCTTGCGCAAGGATAACGACCCACAGAAGGAGAACCCCCTGCGCATGACCAACGAAGAGACCGTGGACACCACCTATGAAATAAAAAACACACAAGACGGCGAGACGACCGAAGAGGAAACGGTGCTCTTCGGCGACGACGAATATGTGGTGAACATTGGCCCCCAACACCCCGCCACGCACGGCGTGCTGCGCTTCCGTGTGTCGCTCGAGGGCGAGAACATCCACAAGATTGACGTGAACTGCGGATACATCCACCGCGGCATCGAGAAGATGAACGAAAGCCTGACCTACCCGCAGACACTGGCCCTAACCGACCGTCTGGACTACCTGGGCGCCATGCAGAACCGCCACGCGCTGTGCATGTGCATCGAGAAGGCCATGGGCGTGGAGGTGAGCCGCCGCGTGCAATACATCCGCACCATCATGGACGAGCTGCAGCGTATCGACTCGCACATCCTGTTCTTCTCCTGCCTCTGCCAGGACCTGGGTGCCACGACAGCCTTCCTCTATGGTTTCCGCGACCGCGAGAAGGTGCTCGACATCTTTGAGGAGACCTGCGGCGGACGCCTCATCCTGAACTATAACACCATCGGAGGTGTGCAGGCCGACATCCATCCCAACTTCGTGAAGCGTGTCAAGGAATTCATCCCCTACATGCGCCACAACCTGAAGGAGTATCACGACATCTTCACAGGCAACATCATCGCCCAGCAGCGCCTCAAGGGCATCGGCGTGCTGAGCCGTGAGGACGCCATCTCCTTCGGAGCGACAGGAGGTACAGGCCGTGCCAGCGGATGGGCCTGCGACGTGCGCAAGCGCATGCCCTATGCTGCCTACAATGAAGTGCAGTTCAACGAGATAGTCCGCACCGAGGGCGACTGCTTTGCCCGCTACATGGTGCGCATGAAGGAGATTGAAGAGAGCCTCCACATCATCGAGCAGCTCATCGACAACATCCCCGAAGGCCCCTATCAGGAAAAGATGAAACCCATCATCCGCGTGCCTGAAGGCAGCTGGTATGCCGCCGTCGAAGGCAGCCGCGGCGAGTTTGGCGTCTACCTCGAGAGCCGTGGCGACAAGACTCCCTACCGTCTGCACTACCGTGCCACAGGCCTGCCGCTGGTGGGCACCGTGAACACCATCTGCCGCGGAGCGAAGATTGCCGACCTCATCGCCATCGGAGGTACGCTGGACTATGTGGTGCCCGACATCGACAGATAATCAATGGAGAATGGAAAATGAAGAATGGATTGCCTGTTGCCCATTCTTAATTATCAATCATCAATTATCAATTAAATAAATGTTTGACTTTAGTATTGTAACAAGCTGGATACACCAAATGCTGACCTCCCTGATGCCCGAAGGGCTGGCGGTCTTCATCGAGTGTGTCGTCATAGGCGTGTGCATCGTGCTGATGTATGCCATCCTCGCCATCATCCTCATCTATATGGAGCGCAAGGTGTGTGCCTTCTTCCAGTGCCGCCTCGGTCCGAACCGTGTGGGCAAGTACGGTTCCCTGCAGGTGTTCTGCGACGTGTTCAAGATGCTCACCAAGGAAATCTTCACCCCCAAAGGCGCCGACCGCTTCCTCTACAACCTGGCTCCCTACATGGTGATTCTGGCCTCCTTTCTGACATTCGCCTGCCTGCCCATGAACAAGGGATTGGAAGTGCTCGACTTCAACGTAGGCATCTTCTTCCTGCTGGCCGCATCGAGCATCGGCGTGGTGGGTATCCTGCTGGCCGGATGGAGCTCCAACAACAAGTTCTCGCTCATCGGCGCCATGCGAAGCGGTGCGCAGATTGTCAGCTACGAGCTATCTGTAGGAATGAGTATTCTGACAATGGTAGTACTGACTGGTACACTTCAAATATCGGAAATCGTAAGTGGACAAGCCGACGGATGGCTCATCTTCAAAGGGCACATTCCTGCAGTCATCGCTTTCATCATCTACCTCATCGCCGGAAACGCCGAATGTAATCGCGGGCCTTTTGACTTACCCGAGGCCGAAAGCGAACTGACTGCCGGTTACCACACAGAATACAGTGGCATGCACTTTGGCTTCTATTACTTGGCGGAGTATCTGAACCTGTTCATCGTGGCCGCCATTGCCGCTACCGTCTTTCTGGGCGGATGGATGCCGCTGCACATCGCGGGACTAGACGGCTTCAACACGGCGATGGACTACATCCCCGGCTTCGTTTGGTTCTTCGGCAAGGCATTTTTCGTCGTGTTCCTCATGATGTGGATGCGATGGACGTTCCCCCGCCTGCGCATCGACCAGATCCTTACACTGGAATGGAAATACCTCATTCCCCTGTCCATGCTCAACTTGCTGCTCATGAGCATCGTGGTGGCATACGAACTGCACTTTTAAAAGTATCAGGTATTAGGTATAAAAATTATCAATCAGCAATAATGGAAAATAACAACACTTATTTCAGCAGCTTCTTCAAGGGCATCAAGAGCTTGTCCATCGGCCTGAAGACCACCATGCGTGAGTTCTTCACGCCCAAGGTAACGGAGCAATACCCCGAAAACCGCAAGGAGCTGAAGATGTTCGACCGCTTCCGCGGCACCCTCGTCATGCCCCACAACGAGCAGAACGAGCACCGCTGCGTGGCCTGCGGCCTGTGCCAGATGGCCTGCCCCAACGGCACCATCCGCGTGACAAGCGAAACCGTCGAGACAGAGGACGGCAAGAAGAAAAAAATACTTGCCAAGTATGAGTACAACCTCGGTTCGTGTATGTTCTGCCAGCTCTGTGTCAATGCTTGCCCACACAATGCCATAACTTTCGACCAGCAGTTTGAGCACGCTGTATTCGACCGTTCAAAACTTATTCTCACCCTCAACCACCCGGGAAGCCATGTGGAAGAGAAGAAAAACTAACCATTAACCCCTTAAAGAACAATGGAAATAACTCTTGAAACTGTCATATTCTACTTCTTGGCGGCTTTTATCACCGTTTTCTCACTGTTGACGGTAACCACCACTCGTATGGTACGCTCGGCAACCTATCTTTTGTTCGTACTTTTTGGAACAGCAGGAATTTATTTTCTATTGGGATATACTTTCCTGGGCTCCGTACAGATTATGGTATATGCGGGCGGTATTGTCGTACTCTACGTATTTTCGATCTTGCTCACCAGTGGCGAGGGCGATAAAGCCATCAAACTGAAGCGAAGCAAATTTATAGCCGGACTAGGTACCACCATCGCAGGAGCTATTATCGTGCTTTTCATCACCCTGAAACACAAGTTTCTGGCCACAACCGATCTGAAACCAATAGAAATCAGTTTCAGCACTATCGGCCAACAAATGTTCAGCAGCGACAAATATGGGTACCTGCTACCTTTTGAAGCTGTCAGTCTCTTGTTACTGGCTTGCATCGTGGGTGGACTACTAATTGCACGAAAGAGATAACAATAAAAAAATTACGACTTATGATACACATGGAATATTACCTGATCGTGTCGGCCATCATGTTCTTTGCGGGTATCTACGGATTCTTCACCCGCCGCAACACACTGGCCATATTGATTTCCATCGAGCTGATACTGAACGCTACAGACATCAACTTTGCCGTGTTCAACCGCTTTCTTTTTCCGGGAAGCCTTGAAGGTTATTTCTTCGCCCTGTTCTCCATCGCCATCTCGGCTGCGGAAACAGCTATCGCCATTGCCATCATGATCAACATCTACCGCAACATCCGAAGCATTCAGGTGAACAATCTGGATGAAATGAAATGGTGATTCTGATGGTTTAGGTTTTAGGTATTAGGTTTTAATTTTCAATTTTAAATTATCCATTATTATGGAATATACAATTCTTATTCTTCTCCTTCCGTTCCTCTCTTTCCTCACGCTGGGGATTGGGGGCAAATGGATGACACACCGCACGGCGGGCCTCATCGGAACCGTAGTGCTGGGCGCGGTGGCCGTACTCTCCTATCTGACGGCCTGGAGCTACTTCAGCGCGCCGCGACTGGCCGACGGGACATATGCCACGCTAATGCCCTACAACTTCCACTGGCTGCCTTTCAGCGAGAACCTGAGCATTGACATGGGTATCCTGCTCGACCCCATCTCGGTAGTGATGCTCATCGTCATCTCGACCGTCAGCCTGATGGTACACATCTACTCCTTCGGCTACATGAAGGGTGAACGGGGTTTCCAACGCTACTATGCCTTTCTGTCGCTCTTCACCATGTCCATGCTGGGCCTGGTGGTAGCCACGAACATCTTCCAGATGTACCTCTTCTGGGAGCTGGTGGGTGTATCGTCCTATCTGCTCATCGGATTCTATTATACCAAACCTGCCGCCATCGCCGCTTCGAAGAAAGCGTTCATCGTGACGCGCTTCGCCGACCTGGGCTTCCTCATCGGTATCCTGGTGTATGGTTACTATGCAGGCACCTATACATTCACCCCCACTGAGATGGCTTTGGCCAAAGGTGGTGCCATGCTTCCGCTGGCCTTGGGGCTGATGTTCATCGGCGGTGCAGGCAAGAGTGCCATGTTCCCCCTGCACATCTGGCTGCCCGACGCCATGGAGGGTCCGACGCCTGTCAGTGCCCTCATCCATGCCGCTACGATGGTGGTAGCGGGTGTCTATCTGGTGGCCCGCATGTTCCCGCTGTTCATCGCCTATGCGCCCGAGACACTTCACATCGTGGCCTACGTGGGTGCCTTCACTGCATTCTATGCAGCATCAGTAGCCTGTGTACAAAGCGACATCAAGCGCGTGCTGGCCTTCTCCACCATTTCGCAGATCGGCTTCATGATGGTGGCTCTCGGCGTATGTACCTCGGCCGACCCTCACGAAGGAGGCTTGGGTTACATGGCCGGCATGTTCCACCTCTTCACCCACGCCATGTTCAAGGCCCTGCTCTTCCTCGGCGCGGGCAGCATCATCCATGCCGTCCACAGCAACGAGATGTCGGCTATGGGAGGTCTGCGCAAGTATATGCCCGTCACGCACTGGACGTTCCTCATCGCCTGCCTGGCCATTGCAGGCATCCCGCCGTTCTCGGGCTTCTTCTCGAAGGATGAGATTCTGACCGCCTGCTTCCAGTTCAGCCCTGCCATGGGATGGATTATGACGATTATCGCCGCCATGACAGCCTTCTATATGTTCCGCCTCTACTTCGGCATCTTCTGGGGTAAGGAAAACAAGGAACTTCATGCTGAACACACACCGCACGAAAGCCCGCTGAGCATGACCTTACCGCTGATGGTACTGGCTGCCATTACCCTTGTGGCTGGTTTCATTCCTTTCGGACACCTAGTTTCGTCAAACGGACTGGCCTACGACATCCACATTGACAAAAGCGTGGCCAGCACAAGCATCGCCGTGGCTGCCCTGGCCATTGCGATTGCCACTCCGATGTACCTGTATGAGCGCCAGCCTTTGGCCGACGCCCTGCAACGTCGCTTCCGTGGCCTGTGGACAGCTGCCTACCACCGCTTCTACATTGACGAAATTTATCAGTTCATCACGCACAAGATCATCTTCGGATGCATCAGCCGCCCCATCGCCTGGTGGGACCGCCACGTGGTGGACGGGTTCTTCAACTTCCTGGCCTGGAGTGCCGAAGCGACCAGCGACGAGATACGCGGCCTGCAAAGCGGACGCATCCAGCAATATGCCCTAGTCTTCCTGCTGGGAGCGCTGGCGCTGATACTGATACTTATATAATGGAGAATTGAGAATGGAAAATGGACAATTAACTTTCAATGAAACAAATTCCCGTTTTCGATGCTCAATGACCGATAATTTTCAATTGTCAATTATCAATTTTCAATTAATAAAATGAACTTCTTATCCTTATTTGTTCTGATTCCCCTGCTGATGCTTCTCGGCCTGTGGCTGGCACGCGGCATCGGCCAGATACGTGCCGTGATGGTGACGGGAGCTTCGGCCCTGCTCGTGCTGGCAGGTGTGCTCACCGTGATGTATCTCAACGCCCGTGCCGGAGGAGCTACCAACGAAATGCTTTTCTGCGCCGACGTAGCCTGGTATCCTGCCCTCAACATCCACTACTCGGTAGGAGTAGACGGCATATCCGTAGCCATGCTGCTGCTTTCGGCCATCATTGTCTTTACAGGTACCTTCGCCTCATGGCGACTGCAGCCGCTCACCAAGGAATATTTCCTGTGGTTCACGTTCCTGTCACTGGGCGTGTTCGGTTTCTTTATTTCCATCGACCTGTTCACCATGTTCATGTTCTATGAAGTGGCACTGATACCGATGTATCTGCTCATCGGCGTGTGGGGTTCGGGCCGCAAGGAATACTCTGCCATGAAGCTGACGCTGATGCTGATGGGCGGTTCGGCCTTCCTGCTGATAGGCATCCTGGGCATCTACTACGGTAGCGGCGCCACCACGATGAACCTCACCGAAATAGCCGCCCTGCACAACATACCTGTTGAACAACAGCGCATCTGGTTCCCACTCACCTTCTTGGGCTTCGGCGTGCTGGGCGCCCTGTTCCCCTTCCATACGTGGAGCCCCGACGGTCATGCTTCGGCACCGACGGCTGTATCCATGCTTCATGCAGGCGTACTGATGAAGCTGGGAGGCTACGGTTGCTTCCGCATCGCCATGTATCTGATGCCCGAAGCTGCCAATGAGCTGGGTTGGATATTCCTGGTACTGACAGGTATTTCGGTTGTCTATGGTGCCTTCTCGGCCTGCGTACAGACTGACTTGAAATACATCAACGCCTACTCCTCGGTGAGCCACTGCGGCCTGGTGCTCTTCGCCATCCTGATGATGAACCAGACGGCCTGTACGGGTGCCGTGCTCCAGATGTTGAGCCACGGCCTGATGACGGCCCTCTTCTTTGCCCTCATCGGTATGATTTACGGACGGACGCACACCCGCGACATCCGCGAGCTGTCGGGCCTGATGAAGATTATGCCGTTCCTCTCCGTCTGCTATGTCATTGCCGGTCTGGCCAACCTGGGTCTGCCGGGCTTGAGCGGCTTTGTGGCCGAGATGACCATCTTCAACGGTGCCTTCCAGCATGCCGACGTGTTCCATCGCACGTGGACCGTGATCGCCTGCTGCAGTATTGTCATCACGGCGGTCTACATCCTGCGTCTAGTGGGCAAGATTCTCTACGGTACCTGTACCAACGAGCATCACCTGACGTTGACCGACGCCACATGGGACGAACGCACGGCGGTTATCATCCTCATCGTCTGCGTAGCTGCCCTGGGTATGGCTCCGTGGTGGATCAGCGGAATGATAGGCGACAGCGTGCTGCCCATCGTAACACTGATAAATGGATAATTGAAAATGGAGAATTGAAAATTAACAATCCATTTTCAGTTCTCCATTCAATAATTCTCAATTTTCAATTTTCAATTAACAATTAACAAAATGGATTATAGTCAATTTCTCGTGATGAAAGAAGAGCTGTCGCTGATAGCTGTCATCCTCATCCTCTTCATAGCCGACCTGTTCATGAGTCCCGATGCCCACAAGCGTGACGGACGGCCCGTGTTGAATACTATGCTGCCCGTGGCTCTCATGGCCCTACATACGCTGGTAACCATTGTGCCCGGTCCCGTGGCCGAAGTTTTCGGCGGTATGTACTACAATTCGCCCATCCAGCACATCGTGAAGTCCATCCTGAGCATCGGCACCTTGATTGTCTTCCTGATGGCACACGAATGGATGCGTCGCCCCGACACGTGCCACAAGCAAGGTGAGTTCTACTTCCTCACCCTCTCTACGTTGCTGGGCATGTATCTGATGATTTCCGCCGGCCACTTCCTGATGTTCTTCATCGGCCTGGAGACGGCCAGCGTGCCGATGGCCGCGCTAGTGGCTTTCGACAAGTACCGCCACCATTCGGCCGAGGCTGGCGCCAAATACATCCTGATGGCACTGTTCTCCAGCGGCCTGCTGCTCTACGGCATCTCGCTTATCTATGGCACAGTGGGTACACTTTATTTTGCAGACATTCCTGCTCATCTGGACGGCAGTGCCCTGCAAATAATGGCCTTTGTGTTCTTCCTGTCAGGTATGGGATTCAAGATCTCACTTGTGCCCTTCCACCTCTGGACAGCCGATGTCTACGAAGGTGCTCCTTCGACGGTGACGGCCTATCTGAGTGTCATTTCCAAAGGCTCGGCCGCTTTCGTGCTGATGGCCATGCTGGTCAAGGTGTTCGCACCGATGGTTGAGCAGTGGCAAACGCTCCTCTATTGGATCATCATTGCCTCCATCACGCTGGCCAATCTTTTCGCCCTGCGCCAGGAGAACCTGAAGCGCCTGATGGCCTTTTCGAGTATCTCGCAGGCGGGCTACATCATGCTAGGCGTCATCGCCGGCAGCGCACAGGGTATGACAGCACTGGTTTACTACATTCTGATCTACCTTTTCGCCAACCTGGGCGTGTTTGCCGTCATCACCATCGTGGCCCTGCGCGCACACAAATTCACGCTGACGGAATACAACGGCCTCTACACGACCAACCCGCGCCTGGCATTCCTGATGACGCTCTGCCTGTTCTCGCTGGCGGGCATCCCGCCGTTCGCAGGCTTCTTCTCGAAGTTCTTCATCTTCGCGGCAGCCTTCCACAGCGGCTTCCACCTGCTGGTGTTCATCGCCTTGGCTAACACGGTCATCTCGCTCTACTACTACCTGCGCGTGGTGAAGGCCATGTACATCAACAAGAGTGATAAACCTATCGCCGCCTTCCGCAGCGACAACTATACGCGTGCCGCCCTGCTTATCTGTACGCTGGGCATCACGGTGCTGAGCATCGTCAGCGCATCCTACGAGTCCATCGGCCGCTACGCCTTCGGGATGTAAAGGCCGCACTGACCGACACACGGCTTCGCGCCCGCGAAATCCACTTTCCGACTTCGGGAAACGGGATTCGCGGGCGCGAAACGTATTTTCCGGTTTCAGAAAACGGATTTCGCAGGCGCGAAACGCATTTTTCCGTTTCAGAAAACGGATTTCGCGGGTGCGAAACGCATTTTTCCGTTTCAGAAACGGATTTCACGGACGCGAAACGCATTTTCCGGTTCCAGGAAGGGATTTCGCGGGCGCGAAATGCCCCGAAGCGGAATGTAACACCCGCGTAACGTTTCCGAAACAGACATGTACACGCCGTGTAACGAGCATGTAACCCCGTCTCCTCATCTTTGCAGCGGAAAAAAGAAACGCATAAAAGATGAGTATGAAAGCAGATTTAGGAAAAATCCTCTTCCTTATTTTATTCCTCACCCTGACGGCCATGACCGCCCTGGCAGGCACCGTGAAGGGAACCATAACGGACAAACAGACGAAAGAACCGCTGACCGGAGCCACTGTGCAGGTGGCCGGAAGCACCCAAGGCGCCGTGGCCGACATTGACGGATGCTATACACTCCAAGTGCCCGACGGAGTGTACGACCTTGTGGTGCGTTACGTGGGCTATGTAGATATCAACGCCAGCCAGGTAAAGGTAAACGGCGAAACGATTCTGAACTTCGAGATGGAAACCGATGCGCAGACCTTGGGCGAGGTGTCTGTCGTGGCCAAAAAGAATCTGGAAGGCGAACGCGCCCTGCAGGTCGAGCGACAGAAAGCTACATTAGCCATCGAAAATCTGGGTGCCAAAGAGATGAGTCTGAAGGGCATCGGAAACGTACAGGAAGGCGTGAAGCAGATTACGGGTATCTCCATCGCCGAGTCGGGCCAGCTCATCGTGCGCGGACTGGGCGACCGCTACAGCTCCACCACGCTGAACGGACTGCCCATTGCCTCGCCCAATCCCGACAACAAGCTCATCCCGCTCGATCTCTTCCCCTCGAGTACGGTGCAGAACATCACCGTCAGCAAAGTCTATGATGCCAGCGCCTTTGCCGACTATAGCGGCGCGCACATCGACATCAGTACGAAGGAGAACGTAACAGACGAATTCCTGACCGCCAGCTTCAACGTTGGAGGACGGTTCAATACCCTGGGACGCGACTTCTATCAGATGGACCGCGACGGTACGCTCTTCAAGACGTCCTCGCTCGACGAAAAGATATACGACATGCCGCTGCTGGACTTCGACGAATATGTAACACAACACAACATCTTCAATACCACTTTCGATGTGGACAAGCGTACAGCTCTGCCCGAATTCGGAGGTAACCTGGGCTTCGGACGCAACTTTGCCGTGGGCGAACAGACCTTGAGTGTGCTGGGTTCTTTCAGCCTCAGCAACGAGACGCAGCGCATGGACGACGCCTTCTACAAGACACTCGAAGCCACAGGCAACGTACAGAACGACTTCACCTATGACGAATACACCTCTACATTGAAAATGGCCGCCCTGGCCTCCGTGGGCTACACCCTGCGCCAGCACGACCGCATCGGCTATACCTTCTTCTATGCCCGCAATGCCAGCGACTCCTATCAGAGCCGTGAAGGCGTGGACGCCGAAGGGCATAATCTGTGGGGCAGCAACGACATCACCCACATCTACACCCTCCAGAACCACCAGCTGAACGGACACCATGAACTGGGCAGCCAATGGGAACTGAACTGGGCAGGCTCTTATGGAAAAACAGGTAGCGAAGAGCCCGACCGCCGTCAGGCGATGTTCACCAAGGACGATGACGGCAACCTGCAGCTCTTCAAGCTGAACCGCCAGGAAACCATGCGCTACTTCGGCGAACTGAACGAAGAGGAATGGGTGGGCAACCTCGACCTGCGATACAACTGGACGGAACAGAACTTTGTCAAGATGGGCCTTGCCTACAAGAACAAGGACCGCGACTACATGGGTACCCGTTTCTACTACAACGTGAACAAGCTGAACCCCACCATCGACAACATCTACGACACCGACGGTTTCCTCAATCAGGAGAATGTAGAGAACGGCAGCATCGTCATCGAACGCAAGATGCAGCCCCACGACACCTACCGCGCCGGTATGGACATCTACGCTGGCTACATCCAGACGGACTTCTATCCGCTCAGCTCCTTGCTTGTCAACGTCGGCCTGCGCTATGAGATGACCAAGCAATGGGTGGAATACGCCATCGAAGGCGACCAGAAGTACCAGCGTCGCCGCGACCTGAACAAAAACGACTTCTTCCCCACCGTCAATCTGAAATACACCATGAACGAACGGAACAACCTGCGTATGTCGCTCTCGCGTACCGTGACCCGCCCTTCGTTCATCGAGATGGCTCCCTTCCTCTATCAGGAATCCTACGGTTCAGCACAGATTCGCGGTAACGAGGAGCTGCAGAACGGCTACAATTACAACTTCGACCTGCGCTACGAACGCTTTGGCCAAAATGGCGACATGCTCTCAGCAACGGTTTACTACAAGTTCCTCGACAACCCCATCGAACGTATCCAGAAGCTGCAAGGCGGAGCCACCATGCACTCCTTCCAGAATGCCGACCAGGGCATGGCGACGGGCGTGGAACTCGAATTCCGCAAACAGCTGGTACGCGACTTGCGCCTGGGTGCCAACGTCTCCTACATGTACACCAACGTGAAACTGCCCGAAGGTGGTGCCTACACCAACAAGGACCGCTCCTTGCAAGGAGCCTCGCCCATCCTGCTGAATGCCGACCTCACCTACTCGCCCCGCTTCGATGAAGACCGCCAGCTCAACCTGTCGCTCCTCTACAACCTGCAGGGCAAGCGCATCCATGCCGTCGGCGTGTCACAGCTGGGCGACATCGACCAGATGGCTGTCCATACGCTGAACTTCAATGCCAGCTACAGCTTCAACCGCCACCTCAGTGCCCGCCTCCAGGTCAGCGACCTGCTGAACCGCGCCATCGTCTTCAAGCAGGAAGTTCCCAAGACAGGCGAATATGTGGAAGTGGAACGCTTTAAGGAAGGCACAGCCTTCGAAGTGGGCATCAGCTATAATTTCTAATCACATTCAAGACACAATCATACATTACCCAATAACTTAAAACTTTAAATTATGAACAGAAAATTGTTTTCAATGGCCCTTTTGGCCGGTATGACACTCTTTGCCGCATGTAGCGACGACGAAACAACCAACAACGGTGACAACAACGGTATTGCCGATGGCACAACCCTGAGCGGCACTGTCACCGAAGACGTTACCCTGAAATCTGGCAACACTTATAAACTGAGCGGCGCCTATACCGTAGAAGAAGGCGCTACACTGAACATCGAACCGGGTGTAAAAATCATTTCTGTCTATGACGACAACGTAGACTATATACTCGTTAAACAGGGAGCTAAAATCAATGCCAAAGGTACGGCAGACGCTCCTATCGTAATGACATCCGAGAAAGAGGAAGCCGGTGCCTGGGGTGGCATCCACATCTGCGGACGTGCCCACACCAATGCCGAAGGCGGTAAGGGAAGCTCTGAAATCGGCGGTGCCGAATATGGAGGCAACGACGACAAGGACAACTCAGGAACGCTGCAATACGTACGCCTGGAGTACACAGGTTATGCTTTCGATGAAGAACACGAAGCCAACGGCATCAGCTTCTATGGCGTAGGCAACGGAACAACAGTAGACCACTGTGTAGCCTACAAAGGATCGGACGACGGTTTCGAATTCTTCGGCGGATCGGTCAACATCAGCAACATGGTAGTCATCAGCTGTAGCGACGACTCATTCGATTGGACAGAAGGATGGAACGGTACAGCTACCGACCTCGTGGCTTATCAGGAAGCAGAAGCTACTCTGGGCTACGACTGTGACTGCCTGATCGAGGCCGACAACAACGAAAACAATTACAGCGCTACTCCCATCGCCCATCCTACACTGAAAAATCTCATCCTCGTAGGCAACGGTGGTTCCAAGCAAGGCGTACGCCTGCGTCGCGGTACCCAAGTTACGATGGACAACGCACAGATTTGTGGCAAAGGCAAGGCGCTGACCGTAGAAAGTACTGAAACCGAAACAGCGCTGACCGATGGTACTTCCAGCATCATCAACACCACCATCGCCAACGATGTAGACAGCGAGAAAGGTATCTATACCAACGATGTCTTTGCTGCAGCTGAAGGCAACAAGGTAGACGCCAACCTGAGCTATGCTTCATTGGACGACATCAAAGCCGCTTGCGACTGGATGACAGGCAACTGGGTAAAATAATTCCCTCATCAAATAAAACTTGCAGAATTGCCCAAGTTTACGATATCAATCGTATTCTTGGGCAATTTATCTTTTCCAGCAGCTCAAGTAGCTGTTTACATCTTTCTTCATCCGAAAGCATTGCTTTATCCGATGCAAAAAATGGGTTCTCCCCCTCGAAATCCACATTCCCGTTTCAAAAAATGGGTTTCGACCCCTCGAAATGCATTTTCCCGTTTCAAAAAATGGGTTTCGACCCCTCGAAATGTACTTTTCCGTTTCAAAAAATGGGTTTCGACCCCTCGAAATGTACTTTTCCGTTTCAAAAAATGGGTTTCGACCCCTCGAAATGTACTTTTCCGTTTCAAAAATGGGTTTCGACCCCTCGAAATGCCCCGAATCAAGAAACAACGGTGAAAGCCGTCCGTTTCATCCTTCGATAAACATAGATGAAAGCAGGAATGAGGAAAGCATCGGCAAAGACCCAAGCCGTCGGATCGCCGAAGCAAACGGCAATGTACCCCCAGGCAGGCACGGCAATGACACTGACCAAAATACGGGCTATCATTTCGGACACCCCCGAAAGCATGGCCAGATTGGTGAAGCCAGATCCTTGGATGGTGTAGCGCAGGATGCAAAGCAATCCCAACACAGGAAAGAAACAAACGGCGGCATGAAGGAACAACACGGCATCGGCCAAGATTTCCACCTCGGAAGCATCCACAAAGAGCCGTACAAACATGCGCGAACCCGGCATGAGCACGCAGAAGGTAAATGCCCAATAAATCATCATCATCAGTGCACTGGACTTCACGCCCTGCCAAATGCGCTCAGGTTTGCCGGCACCATAGTTCTGGCCGGCAAAGGTAGCCATGGCAATACCCAGACTTTCGAAGGGACACATGAAGAACATCTTGATGCGGATGGCAGCCGAATAGGCGGCTACACAGGCAGTACCCAACGCATTGTTGGCACTTTGAAGCATGATGCTGCCAATGGCTGTAATAGAGAACTGAAGTCCCATAGGTACACCGATAGAAAGCATTGTACGCGCCAGACGACCGTCAAAACGTCGCTCGGCAGGTGTCGTGCGAAGAATGTCGAAATGACGCATCATGTAAAAGTAACACAAGATTGCCGACACCCCTTGGGCTATCAGCGTGGCAATAGCGGCACCGGCTACTCCCCACCCCAACACAAGAATGCAGAAAAGGTCGAGCAAGATATTCAGCACGGTAGAAAACAACAGAAACCAGAAAGGCGTCTTGCTGTCGCCCAATGCACGAATGACACTGGAGAGAAGATTATAATAAAAAGTACAAGGAATGCCTATAAAGGTGACCAGCAAATAATAATAGGCATCATCAAAAATATTTTCAGGCGTGCGTATCAGACGTAAAATCCAGCCGCAAAGCAAGGCTGTAATCACCGCCAACGACACGGACATGACAGCTGTCAGCTTAAGGCTGACTGCCACATAACGACGCATGGTGACATAGTCGCGTGCACCAAACTTCTGTGCCACAGGGATGCCAAAGCCTCCGCAACAGCCGTTACAGAATCCCAAAATCAAGAAAACGACCGAAGTACTGGCGCCAACCGCCGCCAACGGATTGATGCCCAAGAATATTCCGACAATAGCAGCATCGACCATCGAATAGGTCTGCTGCAACAGATTGCCCATCAGCAGGGGCAACGCAAAATAAAAAATTTGCGGCAGGGTACGTCCCTCCGTCATTTCCACCGACTTAGCCATGTATGTATTCTCCTGAAATCGGGTGCAAAATTAGCAAAAAAAGGAAAGCAGACGAATTGATTTATATCAAATAGCATCAGGCAGGTCACTCGCATTCAGCACTGTACTTTGAGCCAGATATTCAGGCGTGGGAGCATAAATATACATCACACTTCCGTCCTTGATCGCATCAATAATGGGGCGTGACAATTTCTGCGGCAAAGCAGGGCATCCGAAGCTGCGTCCCAGCCTTCCACCCCGACTGGCCACTGAAGGATCGGCATAGGCAGCACCATGTACTACGATAGCCCGCTCGCGAGCACGGTCATTGATACCTTTCTCCAATCCGTCAAGAAGGAGAGAATAGCCGTTACTCCCCTGATAAGTGGAGCCGGTAAGATAGAAGCCAAGGGAACTTTTATAGGAGCCGTATTCATTGGAAAAAGAAGTGGCATAGTTCTCACCACTATTTTTCCCATGGGCTACAACAGAAGAGAAAAGTAAACGGCGCCGAGCCATATCGAACACAAAAAAGCGTTCGGCCGTGGAAGGCAAAGAGAAATCTATCAGCGTCAATACGTCGCGCTTACGCCCTTCAATACGCTGATACCCTGTTACGGCTTGTCGGAAGGCTTTCCAATTGACTACGCCTTCCAATTCCATGTCGTGGTAAAGACTGCGGCAGGCATCCGCTTCCGAAACAAGAGAAGCTGTCGGACGTTGAGATACGCCGCCTTCCTCCCGCCACATTGTACACGGAAGTAACCATAACAGACACAAAAGGATATATCGTGACTTCATTCTGGAAAATCCTAAAACGTTCGGGTGCAAAATTACAGAATTCCGTCCGAACGTCTGTCAGACAGATAGTTAAAAGTGACAAATGCTCTTTCCTCTATTCAATGACGACCACTAACGCTTGCTCCACAGGCGCCCAATCAAAAATGAATTTTGAATGAGACGTGGCATTGCGTACACACATGTGTGAACGAGGCGTAGTACCCAGCGACCAACTATACTCTATCATGGCTGTACGTGGCACATTGACCGGCACTCCATGGATGTAGGCACCATTGGTGAAACGGCTGGCATAGGGAGCATATCCCCCCGTCTCAGCCGAACCATCTTTCAGGAAAACCATACGCGTCTTCTTTTGCTGAACGAGATACATGCCAAGAGGAGTTTCCTGCGCATAGGGTGGCGCATGCCGACCTGTCGTGGCAGGGTTCATGCTGCGTATCTTCCATTCTCCTCTGCCCGTCCGCTCCAACGTAGCAATGTTTTGGTCACGACGATCGACAAAGATGACGTGGTGAAAAACTGTAGTGTCTGCCAAGGGTTTCAGATAACGTTCAGGTACAAGCCATTCTTCTTCGAACGTAGCCGGCAGGATACGGCAAAAGCTACCTTCACGCCCCTGCAGATAGGCGATGGTGCCATCACGCCCGTAACGTTCGGGAGTCAACGTATCAGTCAAAAGATAAAGAGGTACAGATTGATAACGCTCCACACCCAATGTATCGGCTACACGACGGTAGGCATTACGTACATAGCGACGCACCAGCGGAGCTTCACTATTCAAATTTCGATAATTCTGCAACACCACCCAGCGGACAGAATCCTGCTGCATGTTTTCAATATAAGCCAGACACTTACGCATCACCTCCCATTTGAAAGAACGTACCGTATCTTTATAAGGATAAACGTCGTCCAGAGTATATTTGTCGTAAAGCAGTTCTTTGGTCAATATCACATCCGAAGCCTTTAACAAAGACACTTCAGGCAAAATTATTTCTTCCCTTGCCGATAATGTATCATGTTTCTCCTCCATTCTCTCCCCCAAGGTTGCCGAATCGCCAACAACCTGTGCCTCTCGCTGCCTGCCACAAGCAACCAGCAAACTAATAACAGACAATAAAAGGACAAAATGTTTCATAACAAATATTTGATTGTCAAATCAAAACAACTCTATCAACTACATTGTTCACAAAAATACGGACGGACCTTCAAGCTATACCAACCAGCTCTATAAATCTTTTGACAAATATAAAATTTATTTTGTATCTTACCAAGTTTGCAACCAAGTTGCATCCTCAAAACCTTACCTTTGTAGCAGGTAAAACAATACAAGAAAAAAGATGAGTTGCCAATGTTGTTCGCACAATCACGTGCATACCGCCTGTTACAGGCAAAAAGGTTTTATAGAAGTATATGGTCGGATGATGTTATCAGGACTATTACTGATTGGAGGTATCATATTACAAGCCACAGAAGTTACCCTGTTTCAACAGAAAGGTATATCCCTCGTCTGGTATCTGGCTGCCTACCTGCCTGTAGCCCTCCCTGTATTGAAGGAGGCTTGGAAAGAACTGGCTCGAGGAGAATACTTTAACGAATTTACCCTGATGTTTATTGCAACCATCGGTGCTTTTGCCATCGGCGAATACCCCGAAGGCGTAGCGGTAATGCTTTTCTACTCGTTAGGAGAACACTTTCAGGACAAGGCAGTAAACAAAGCCCGTCGAGACATCCGTGCTTTACTCGATATCCGTCCAGAAAAGGCTGTTGTCATCCGCAACGGACAGGCTATAGAGGTCTCCCCACAAGAAGTACAGATAGGAGAAGTGATTGAAGTCAAAGCAGGCGGACGTGTTCCCCTCGACGGAACTTTATGTAATGAGAACGCCAACTTCAACACGGCAGCCCTGACTGGTGAAAGTCTACCCCGCGATATAAAGAAAAATGAAGAAGTGCTGGCCGGTATGATTTCTACAGAACGGACAGTACAGATCCATGTCACACGACCCTTTGCCGACAGTGCCTTGTCGCGCATTCTACGTATGGTACAGGATGCCTCGGAGCGGAAAGCACCCGCCGAACTGTTTATCCGCAAGTTTGCCCGCGTCTATACGCCTGTCGTCACCGCCCTGGCAGTTCTTATCGTCCTTATCCCTTGGCTCTGGTCGCTACGCGGCAGTACCTTCGATTATGTGTTCAGCGATTGGCTCTACCGTGCATTGGTCTTTCTGGTTGTATCGTGCCCCTGCGCACTAGTGGTCAGTATTCCGCTGAGTTATTTTGGAGGTATCGGAGCTGCGTCACGACAAGGCATCTTGTTCAAAGGAGGAAACTATCTGGATGCTATCAGCCGTATCAATACCGTTGTGTTCGACAAAACCGGCACCCTTACCCGAGGCGAATTCGATGTGCAAACTTGCGTACCTCAGCCTGGTATCAGCGAAGAACGCCTTATCCAGTTAGCCGCCTCGGCAGAACAGGACAGCACGCATCCATTGGCAGGAGGTTTGATACGCTACGCCCAAACTCATCATATCAGCCTATTGTCCATATCGAACGTCGAAGAAATGGCAGGTTGCGGCATACAAGCCACCCTCGACAATCAAACAGTATTGGTAGGAAACCTTCACCTGCTGGAACGTGAAGGCATTTCTTATCCGCCAGCCTTACAGAAAGTAAAAGGGACAATCGTAGCATGTGCCGTCAATGGCCAATACATCGGCTATCTCACCCTTACCGACACCTTGAAAGCCGATGCCCGACAAGCCATCAACGAACTAAAGGAATTAAACATCAAAAAAATCCAGATACTTTCGGGCGACAAACAATCCATTGTCACTACCTTTGCACAGCAACTCAGTATCGAACAGGCCTACGGAGACTTACTGCCCGAAGCCAAGGTGAAACATATAGAAAACTTGAAGCAAGACAACACTTGCCGTATAGCTTTTGTCGGCGACGGCATCAACGACGCACCTGCCCTGGCCTTGAGCCACGTAGGCATTGCCATGGGAGAATGGGGAAGCGACGCAGCCATCGAAACAGCCGACGTCGTGATACAGACCGACCAGCCCTCACGCATCGCCACCGCCATACGAACTGGACGACAAACACGTCGCATTGTCTGGCAGAACATCCTGCTTGCATTGGGAGTTAAGATAGCCGTATTGGTACTGGGAGCAGCTGGAATGGCAACCTTATGGGAAGCCGTATTTGCTGATGTAGGAGTTGCTCTGCTGGCCGTACTCAACGCCATGCGGATACAGAAATTGATAAAATAAAAGATTATATGGAGGAAAATACTTATCTGGAGTTATTAGCCAAACGCGAAATACAACCAACCGCCATACGCTTACTGGTACTAAAAACCATGATGCAAGCCGGTCAGTCTGTTTCGCTGGCCGATCTGGAAGACAGGCTCGACACTGTGGATCGTTCAAGCATATTTCGAACCCTTACCCTCTTCCTATCACACCACCTCATTCACAGCATCGACGACGGAACAGGTTCATTCAAATATGCCGTATGCAGCTCATCATGCTCATGCGAAGTGAACGACCTGCACACCCATTTCCATTGTGAGAAGTGCAACCGAACCTTCTGCTTTACCAACATTCCCACGCCGATGGTAAAGCTACCTGAAGGCTTCAGCCTCCACAGCATTAACTATGTACTGAAAGGTATTTGTCCGGATTGTGCTGCGAAAGAACATCAAAAGGGCCTTTGAACAACTACAAGTTCAAAGGCCCTGCTATCAGAATTCCGATATAGTGGAGCTGGAGGGAATCGAACCCTCGTCCAAACGAGGAAATCATAAGCTTTCTACATGCTTATCTCTGCCTTCGATTTTCGAATGCAGGCAAGACCAGAGCCACCAACCTGCACCTTATCTCCTAAAACTTCGCAAAGGCCGCGGAGAAAGACCTGAGCTATTCCCGATTTTGCTGTGCCACTTTACCAAACGCTTCGGAACAAGAGCTTTTGAGTGACATCCCGTTTCCACCACTTTGGCGGAAATAAAGCTAATCTACTGTACTTCGATTAAGCAGCGAGAGCATAATTTTCGTTGCCAGATAAAAGTTTGATAACTGAGATTAGAGTGGAAATTACCGACCCACTGCATGCTTACCTACCATTTCTACCCGCTGTCAAATCCAGTCAACCCCGGAGTCTTGATGCACGGTTTATAGAAATCGTGGCTACAAAGATAGAAACTTATTTTCATTTGTCCGCCTCCTCGCTCAAAAAAATTGCGGTATGCGTAGCCGACAATGCCACAAAAAGAGCGGAAACGAACATAGTAAGTACCTTTTGGAAAATATTATCCACCGAAACGGACAATATTACCATCAAACATTAATTGAAAATGTCTACTTTTGCAAAAAACAAAAATCTGAGTATCCATGAAGAAACTGATTGTAACGACCCTGCTGGCCGGCGGATGCCTGTCCATTCTCTATGCCCAGACAACCAAGACAACTCCGAAAACCTATAAGCCTACCAAGACGGAAATGTACCGCAAGGGCTGGATTGATTTTAACAAGAACGGCGTGAAGGATGTCTACGAAGACCCCAACGCCCCCATCGACGCACGCATCGAGGACCTGCTCGGCCAGATGACACTCGACGAGAAAACCTGTCAGATGGTGACCCTCTACGGCTACCAGCGCGTGCTGAAGGACGACCTGCCCACACCCGAATGGAAACAGGCGTTGTGGAAAGACGGCATCGGCGCCATCGACGAGCACCTGAACGGCTTCCGCCAGTGGGGTCTGCCGCCCTCGGACAACGAGAATGTATGGCCGGCCTCGCGCCACGCCTGGGCCTTGAACGAAGTGCAGCGTTTCTTCGTCGAAGAGACGCGCCTGGGCATCCCCGTAGACTTCACCAACGAAGGCATCCGCGGCGTGGAGAGCTACCGCGCCACCAACTTCCCCACCCAGCTGGGCATCGGACACACCTGGAACCGGAGCCTCGTGCGCCGCATCGGCGAGATAACGGGGCGCGAAGCCCGCATGCTGGGCTATACCAATGTCTATGCCCCCATCCTCGACGTGGGGCGCGACCAGCGCTGGGGACGCTATGAAGAAGTGTACGGCGAGTCGCCTTACCTTGTGGCCGAACTGGGCATCGAGATGGTACATGGCTTGCAGAAGGACCATCAGGTAGCCGCCACGGCCAAGCACTTCGTGGCTTACAGTAATAACAAGGGCGCCCGCGAAGGCATGGCGCGCGTCGACCCGCAAATGTCGCCGCGCGAAGTGGAGATGATACACGTCTATCCCTTCCGACGCGTCATTCAAGAAGCAGGATTGCTGGGTGTGATGAGCTCGTACAACGACTACAACGGCATCCCCATCCAGGGCAGTTTCTACTGGCTCACCACCCGCCTGCGCGGCGAGATGGGCTTCAAGGGATATGTCGTGTCGGACAGCGACGCCGTCGAATACCTCTACACCAAGCACGGCACGGCCAAGGACATGAAGGAAGCCGTGCGCCAGAGCGTGGAGGCAGGGCTGAACGTGCGCTGTACCTTCCGCTCGCCCGAATCGTTCGTGGAGCCGCTCCGCGAACTGGTAAAGGAGGGCGGCCTGAGCGAAGAGTTGATAAACGACCGCGTACGCGATATCCTGCGCGTGAAGTTCCTCGTCGGCCTCTTTGACGCTCCCTACCAGACCGACCTGGCCGGAGCCGACGAAGAGGTGGAGAATCCTACAAACGAAGATGTGGCTCTGCAGGCTTCGCGCGAAAGCATTGTCCTGCTGAAAAACGACAAGCAAACTTTGCCCCTCGACATCGACCGCATTAAGACCATTGCCGTCTGCGGCCCCAATGCCGACGAAGAAGGCTATGCGCTGACCCACTATGGCCCGCTGGCCGTCGATGTAACGACGGTGCTCGAAGGCATCCAAGCCAAAGTGGAAGACAAGGCCGAAGTGCTCTACACCAAGGGTTGCGACCTGGTGGATGCCCACTGGCCCGAAAGTGAACTGATAGAATATCCGCTGACCGATGACGAACAGGCCGAAATAGACCGTGCCGTAGCCAACGCCCGACGTGCCGACGTGGCCGTCGTGGTACTGGGAGGCGGCCAGCGCACCTGCGGCGAGAACAAGTCGCGCAGTAGTCTCGACCTGCCCGGCCGCCAGCTGAAGCTGCTCCAGGCCGTACAGGCCACTGGCAAGCCCGTCGTACTGGTACTTATCAACGGACGTCCTCTCTCCATCAACTGGGCCGACAAATTCGTGCCCGCCATCGTCGAAGCTTGGTATCCAGGCTCCAAAGGTGGTACGGCAGTAGCCGACGTGCTCTTTGGCAACTACAATCCCGGTGGCAAGCTTACCGTTACCTTCCCCAAAAGTGTGGGACAAATACCATTCAATTTCCCCTGCAAGCCTTCATCGCAAGTGGACGGCGGCAAGAATCCCGGTCCCGACGGTAACATGTCGCGTGTTAACGGCGCCCTCTACCCCTTCGGCTACGGCTTGAGCTATACCACCTTTGAATACTCCGACCTCAAGATCAGTCCTACCGTCATCACCCCGAACGAAACGGTCACCGTCACCCTAAACGTGACCAATACCGGCAGTCGGGCTGGCGACGAAGTGGTACAGCTCTACACGCGCGACGTGGTAAGCAGCGTCACGACTTACGAAAAGAATCTAGCCGGCTTCGAGCGCGTCCATCTCCAGCCGGGTGAGACGAAGCAAGTCACTTTCCACCTCGACCGCAAGCAGTTGGAGCTGCTCAACGCCGACATGAAATGGGTGGTAGAGCCGGGTGAATTCGTCGTCATGGCCGCCGCCTCGTCCGAAGACATCCGCCAAACTACCATACTCCGCGTGGAAAACTATGCTACACGTAATGCTCGCTTAGAGGCTGAAAAACCTGAAAACCCCGTAACAGCCAGCACCAATCCCGAAAGCGCTCTTCATGTTTTGGACGGCGACAACCAGACCTTCTGGCAAGGGAACAAAGGAGACTATCTAACTTTTGCTCTGAAAGGTAATCCGAAAGTAGATGAAGTAACTGTAACCTTCACCCGCGACAACAAGCTGCCCGCCAACTTCGAAATACAACTCTCGGGTGGTGGAGGCCAGTTCCTGACCGTTTATTCGGGTACCGTCAGCGAATACAACAAGCCGCATACCTATACCTTCCGCGGTACGACAGCCAGCGACCTACGTATTTTACTAAACGACGACCGGGTGGGTATTGCCGAAGTTAACTTGAAGCTACCATAAGAAGCACCTAATTAACTCTCTAGCCACGAATTGTGCAAATTAGAACAACAACTCTAATACCAAATTTGCACAATTCGTGGCTCACTTCTTTTGTTAATTATGGCAAAATCTATTCACGGCAAAAATAACTTAACTATCTTTGTTAAATTAAAGAAAACACTAACTAACACCCAAAGAAGCATGAAGAAAAATATATTCTTACTGTCATCTGTACTCACAATGAGCCTTTTGGCATCAGCACAAACAGAAGTTACCGTGGGAGTGACACAAGGCAAAGATTATGGAGTCACTTATATGCTCCCGCAGACTGAAATTGAAATAAAGGTACATACCACTAAGCATACATACACCCCTGGCGAATTCTGTCGTTATGCTGACCGTTACCTGCGCCTTTCAGGTGTATCGGATGAACCCGAAGTCTATTGGACAATCGACAAAATAGAAACAGGCGTAATCGGAGTACCCGACAAAGACAATGTCTATTTCGTAAAGATGAAAGACAAGACCGTAGCTCCCCTAATGGAACTGACAGAAAATGGCATCGTACGTTCTATCAATCTACCTTTTAGTGGTAAGAAAGAAAATACACCAGATAAGTCTAAAGAAGGAAAAACAATCAAAGATGTTGATGCGCGTAGTTTCTTGACCGAAGAAATCCTGATGGCGAGCTCCAATGCCAAAATGGCCGAACTAGTCGCCAAAGAAATTTATAATATACGCGAAAGTAAGAACGCTCTAGTACGAGGTGAAGCAGACAATATGCCAACCGATGGCAACCAACTGAAAATCATGTTAGACAACCTGAACTTACAAGAACAAGCCATGACAGAAATGTTTGCCGGTAAAGAAAAGAAAGAAACAAAAATATTCAATATCCGTATTGTACCACAAGAGAAAGAAGATGAGATAGCACTACGTTTCTCACGTAAATTGGGTGTCGTAGACAATGACAATTTAGCAGGTGAACCGATTTATATCAGCATTAAAAACATGAATGTCCCAAACCTTTCGACCACCGAAGGGAAAAAGAAGTTAGAAGGCATCATCTACAATGTACCAGGAAGAGCAAAAGTTATACTGACCTATCAAGGTAAAAATCTGTTCGACAATGAACTCCCTATAACCCAATTTGGTACACAAGAATATCTTGCTCCCGTATTATTCAACAAGAAATCCACAACCAAAGTGTTGTTCGATACCAATACAGGAGCTTTATTAAAAGTAGATAGAGAAGAAAACTAAATCAATCTTCATCTCAAAGCCCTCAAATGAATAAGTCCATCCTTTTGTAGCTGCATAAAATAAGCAGCTACACGGGAAGGATAGCTCTCATCTCCACCAAAATGTGACGCAAGCAGTTCAATAATTTCCTGCACAGTTCGCTGTCCGTCAATCAATCTCCATACAGCCGTTCCATGTTCCTCAAGTTGAATACGTACATGCGATGACAAAGACTTGGGCAACAGCCAACGTTGCATCCACGCTTTACGAAAACGAGGAAGGATGAGTACCGCGTACTCACCCTCCCATTCCGTACAAACATTCCCTGCACATACAGGAACTGTATTCAAAAGATTATATTTCACTTGCCTCTCCGACATCCGACAATATCATTCTTTGATATTAGGAGCTTCCAAGCCTAGCCCTTTCTTACGATCTACAACCTTCAAAACAAAACCCAAAATCAAAGCAGCTACACCTAGACAAGCAAGCATAACAAGCGGAGCTGTATAATCATAAGAAACTGCTGCTTCCTCAGGCGTAATCACTCCATTCTGTAAATCTGCCACGAGTTGAGGATTGGTTTTATCAAGAACCTTACCAATTAACAAGGGAAATAACCAGAGCCCAATATTCTGAATCCAAAAAATAAGGGCATATGCGCTACCGATAATTTTTGCATCAACCAACTTAGGCACACTTGGCCACAAAGATGCCGGAACTAAAGAAAAACTTGCTCCCAGAACCAAAATAGTGAGATAAGCAACTACAATTCCTCCAACAGCACTCTCTTTAAGTGCAGGCAAAACAAATGCGAACGTCAAATGACAGAAAATCAGCAACAAAGAACCAATCACCAACATACTGGCAGCCTTTCCTTTATGATCAACATAGTTCCCAAGAATCGGCGTAATACCAACAGCAAGCAAAGGAAATACCGCAAACACAGTCTCTGCACTCTGACGCATATAACCCATATAACAGAAAATAACCAATGCTACACCTGCCACAACCAATAGACCATTTTTCATGGAGGCGCGCTTAGAGAAATTACTAGCAAAAGCAGCAGCAGCTACAACCAACATAATCAAGTATTGAATAACAGTCACAGTATTGGTTGCCCAAAAAGAGTCAGCCGGTACTTCTGTAAATACTAGATTACATTGAAGCATATTAACTGCATATTTCTGGAAAGGGAAAATAGCAGAATAATACAATACGCACAACAAAGCAACCAGCCAAAAACCGCTACTTGACAAAATACTTCCCAAATCACTTATCTTAAACGGATCATCCTTTTCCTCGGCCTCACCTGTTTGTGCATCCAATTTCTTATCCATAAAGAAATAGACGATAAACATTATCAATGCAATCATTAGCAACACTACGCCAAAAGCAACAGAACGAGAAACATCAATCACTCCCCCCAATTTAGCAAACATTGGTGAAAAGATCATGCAGGTAGCCACTCCTAAACGGGCAAGAGCCATCTCCGATCCCATTGCCAAAGCCATTTCACGTCCTTTAAACCATTTGACAATACCACGAGACACTGTAATGCCAGCCATTTCAACTCCACAGCCAAATATCATAAAACCTACAGCCGCAAATTTGGCAGATGCAGGCATGCCCTCATAAAACGGAGAAATGCCCAGTTCATCAAAACCAGGAATATAGTTCAAATTATTATTGAACCAAGTCTCAAGGCCACTACCTTGGAAACTCTCAGTTACAGCATACCAATTTATAACAGCTCCCACAAGCATCACTGCTCCAGAAAGGACAGCCGTAAAACGTACCCCCATCTTGTCCAAGATAATACCTGCAAAGATGAGGAAAAAGACAAATACATTCAAAAAGGTTTCAGAACCTTGCATTGTTCCAAAAGCCGTAGAGTCCCAACCGCGAGTAGATTGCATCAAGTCTTTAATGGGGGACAAAATATCCATAAAGATATAGGAACAGAACATGGCAAAAGCCAAGAACAACAGAACCATCCAGCGTATACCCGCCGAATCACGTAATGTCTGATGAATTTGGGAAGTAGAATTCATTATATCAACTGTTTATGAGAAACAAAAAACGAGATTGCTCCATAATAATATGCAGCAATCCCGCTATTTCAGAAATTATAATTTTATATCAATTTACAGAGTCTGCAGGAGCATTTGCCGCAGGAGCTTCCGTCTGAGGAGCAGCTGTACCTACAGGCATATTATAAGGATTGGTTGCTTCCTGTTGTTGTGCCTGCTCCATAATTACATCACCTTCACGTACAGTAGCAGACGGTAACACATAAGCAGTAGCAATACTAAGAACAACCATTACGGCAGCCAATGTCCATGTAGCTTTTTCCAAGAAATCTGTTGTTTTGCGTACACCCATAATCTGATTGGATGAAGAAAATCCGGAAGCCAAACCGCCTCCTTTCGAATTTTGAATTAAAACAATGAAGCACATCAGCACAGATGCAAGCAACATTAAAATAACTAATAATAAATACATTTCTACTTATTTTGATTTAGCGTTAATAATCAATTTTTCCAAAAATCGGATTTGGTCTGCAAAGTAAGCATTTTTTTTTGGATAATTCAAGCTTAACTTTTTAATTATTTCAAGTGCCTTCTCATATCGGTGCTGTTTTATATAAATTTTAGCCAATGTTTCAGTAAAATAGCTATCATCCTCTCTTTCTACCACACAATCTTCACCCTTTTCTTCCTCTTCATCCTCTGCTTGATCATCATTAACAGAAATCGGCATTGAAATCAAAGGTGAAGTACTTTCTTCCGACACATCTGCCAACAAAACATCTTTATCCATTTGAGATTTATCAGCATTCATTTGCTCAGTCGGAAGGTTCTTTTCATCCGCATTCATCTTGTTCAAGAAACCATCAATCAAGTCCTGCCCACGTAAAGGCCGCATTTTATTCTCGACAACATCATCCGCTTTATCATCATGTAGCAAATAAGCTGTGTAATCCATTGTATAATCCAGCTCTGACGACTGAGATTGTACATCCGGCATTTTTGAAAGAAAAGCATCTATAAGAAACAAAGTACGATCAATTCCAGGTTCATCTTTCTCCAAGATAGAAACAGATTGTTCGTTACGATTTAATTTATAGTTCTCACCTTCAATAAGGTAAAACAAAGATCGCCTGTCCGCAACATAAAGTACAGCCTTTCTTAATTCTGCACCAAAACTCACATCGTGGAGCAAATATAAATTCTTTAAATACAGCAAACGAACGGACTGAAAATAAGGATAACGCGCAACTAATGTTCGCAATTCATACAACGAATCCTGATTTAAAGTTTCTGGATGCTGAATCCATTGTTGTAACTGAACAGCCGTCATCTTTTACCAATTAGCGACCGTTGCGTTAAAGATCTGTTCTGTAATATCTTTAACCATCAACGTTATCAGATTATCTTGTACATCAGTCAACAACTGACCTGAATCATAAGTTTGGAAAGCTGAGAACTGCTGTTCAAAGTCTTCTTCATGATTAGTATTGTTGACATATCGTACATTCACCGTCAACGTAACTTTCACCTTCGAAGCAAAGCCACTGGCATCTACAGACTCATTATATTGATTATACCCAGTAATTTCACCATCAATTTCCAAATCACCTCCAGAGTTTACAATCTGCAAACGAGTCTGCTGTATAAACATATCCTTCAGCTTCGTATTAAATTCCACTGCCAAAGGTGCGTATACATACTCTGCCCGATTAGGAAAATCGGAAATAGAAATTGTCTTAACTTTCGTATAATCAATGGAACTAATCGGAGCTAATCCCAAAGAAATGCGGCATGAATACACAATAAAAGCCAAACAAGCACAAACAGCGATAATTCCAATCTTTTTAATCCAACCCATATTCCTTTATTTTTCTATATAAAGTACGCTCGGATATGTTCAAATCTTGAGCCGCACTTTTCCGTTTTCCATGGTGCTTCTCAAGAGCCTTACGGATCATATCCTTTTCTACATCATCTAAAGCTAACGATTCTTCTACATACTCTTCTGTATCTTGAATATCATCATCATTCACAGAAGATGAAAGCGGAGTTGCAGGTTGCACAGCAGAATGAATAATGGTAGTCACATTCGGTTCAACCGTTGCAGGTGTCACAAGCTGAGGTTGAGAAGGAGAAGTGTAATAAGACGATTTAATGCCACTCCCCGCACCTGTAGCCGCCCGCTCAGTCATAATCTCATGAACAAGCTTTTTCAGCTCCGTCACATCCTGGCGCATATCAAATAAGACCTGGTAAAGAATCTCGCGTTCACTACCAAACCCTTTACGTTCCTTATTTCCTAATAAAGCAGGCAAACGTTGTGCATTATTCTCAGGCAAATAATTTTTCAAAATATCTGCATTAATTTCCCGATTAGCCTCAATAATAGAAATTTGTTCTGTAATATTCTTCAACTGCCGCACATTACCAGGCCAGGTATAGGCCATCAACATCTGGCGTGCATCCTCAGTCAATTGTAGAGGAGGCATATGGTACTTCTCGGCAAAATCAGAAGCAAATTTACGGAAAAGCAAAACAACGTCTTCTCCCCGTTCACGCAAAGGCGGTATCTGAATAGGTACTGTGTTCAAACGATAATACAAGTCTTCACGGAATCGCCCTTCGGCAATGGCCTGCACCAAATTGACATTGGTAGCAGCCACGATGCGAACATCTGTCTTCTCAACCTTAGAAGAACCCACTTTTATGAATTCCCCACTTTCGAGCACGCGAAGCAGGCGTGCCTGGGTAGGCAAAGGTAATTCGCCTACTTCGTCCAAAAAGATAGTACCACCATTTGCTTCACCAAAATAACCTTTACGCTCACTGATAGCTCCAGTAAAGGCTCCTTTCTCATGCCCAAACAATTCCGAATCAATAGTCCCTTCAGGAATAGCGCCACAGTTTACAGCAATATATTGCCCATGCTTGCGACGGCTATATTGATGTATAATCTGCGGAAAACTTTCCTTTCCGACACCACTCTCTCCAGTTATCAGTACAGACAAGTCTGTCGGTGCCACTTGCATCGCGACATCGATTCCTCGCAGCAAGGCTTCATTGTTTCCAATGATGCCAAAACGCAACTTGACTTGCTGTATCTCTGCCTTCACCATATTATAATTCCGCTTCTGTTGTTGAATCCAACTTCAATTTGTCACTGTCATCACGCTTCTCATAATACAATTTCCGAAGCGGATTGGAACGAGCCTGCAGATCACGTTGACGATTACGGTACACATCAATCGCTACATAAATAGCCTGACGGAATGAATCTTCAGATGCAACACCTTTCCCCGCTATATCATAGGCAGTACCATGTGCAGGCGAAGTACGCACGACAGGAAGTCCAGCCGTAAAGTTCACACCTTCATCCATTGCAAGTGCCTTAAAAGGTGCCAAACCTTGATCATGGTACATGGCTAATATACCATCAAAATGTGAAAATCCACCTGCTCCCATAAAACCATCGACAGGGAAAGGACCAAAACAAAGAATACCTTCTTCACCAGCTTCTTTCATCGCAGGAATAATAATATCCTGTTCTTCTGTACCCAACAGGCCTTCATCGCCAGCGTGTGGATTAAGTGAAAGAACAGCAATACGAGGTATCTCAATATCAAAGTCCAATTTCAATGAGCGATGGAATATACGTAGTTTTTCCTTTATCAATTCCTTATTTAACACTGAGGCGATTTTACTCACAGGAATATGTCCTGTAACAAGTGCCACACGCAAATCATTCTTCATCAAAATCATAAGCGCCTTCTCACCCTCGCCAAGTGTTTGTTCAATATACTCTGTATGACCAGGGAAATGAAAGTCTTTCGACTGAATTGTATGTTTATTGATAGGAGCCGTCACAATCACATCAATCAGCCCTTTTTTATACTCTTCAACAGCCTTCTCCAAAGCAGCTAAAGCGGCATGACCTGCTTCAAAAGTAGGATTGGCAAACTCAACTTTCACTTCATCATCATTGCAGTTGACAATACTTAAACGATCTGGAGCTGCATCTTCTGCCGACTCTACGATACTGAAATTAGTCGGCAAATCAAGAGACTTGCGATGGTAAGCAGCAACTTTTGGGGAACCATATACGATAGGGGTACACAATTCCAACATTGCAGGCTCTGCAAATGTTTTCAAAATTACCTCATAACCAACTCCGTTGATATCGCCTTGTGTAATGCCGATTCTTATCTTATTATCTTCCATTCTTATTTCTTCTCGTTAATAATTGTATCATTGGACGCCTTTTCATTCTGAAGATCCTTTCCGTTTCCCGCTTTCTGTTCTTTAGCAGGCAAACGTAATGTATAAAGGGATGCTTCCATCTGGCGAACCAAATTTCGTTTCAATTTATCTGGTGAATAAACAAAGATTTCAGAAACAATAATACGCTGATTCTTTTCATCCAAACGCATATGGGAAACAAACGGCCCTCCCATAAAGTCACCCTTAATACGCCATAAGCCACGTGCTTCAAGCGCATAAGCATCTTGAACGGAAATAGGCTTTACATCCGTCAATAATGTATCAGTTGCCATATACATACCTTCGCGTGCCCCAGGAATATTAACCTTCATCACTGAATCGCGCTTGGCCAGAAAATATTCCTTCGTAAAAGTATCTTTATCGCGATAAGGGAAAGAATAGATCACGAAGTTCTGATCGCCTGTTGCCGTATTGGTTCCTGCCCAAAGGAAATTTTCCCCTAATTTATGAGAAGTCAGTTCACCTGGCACCCACACTTCGCAATCAAACATTTTTTTCACCTCGTTGTATACAAAATTATTGTGCTTAGTCTCCAGTATAGTGATCTGACGGTTCATCTCGGCACGAGTGAAGAAATCGATAATAGCCTGTCGATGCTCTGCCACATAGGGGGCAAAGGATTCCTCGTCAGGCGCCTGTATCGTCAATATAGCCTGTGGAGAAGCATATACATCTTTACTATACTTCATCTTGGGTTGAGTATAGATGTCACGTACATCGACCACTATAATATTGCGAATCAACTTTAGCGTTGCGTCGTAATGAGCAGGATCGGTATACATAATTCTAAAAGAACGCTCAGATTGAGGTAAACCAGGTACATCTGAATCAAGTACATCGTAGAGAGCACGACCAGCAGGACGTTCCCACATTTGTTGGTCTATCACAACCAAAATCTCATATGCTCGACCACTGGATGTAGGAGTCAACAATCCCTTGCCGCTCTTCTTACCACCACAAGATGAGAACACAGCCAATACCACAAACAGACTAAAGTAATACAAGAACCTTTTCATATCTTCACCTTTTTAAATTTCACAAAACTACAAAGAATGCCTTTATCCGCCATGCCAAAGTTAATAATTTATATTAATTCTTGTTTTCCGCCTCCTGTTTGGCAGTAGACAACATTCCACAAGCTGCAAATATATCTTCTCCACGAGAAGCACGTATGGTTGTAAACAAGCCATGTGATGTTAAATAATCGCGAAAACGAATCATCGTGTCCATATCCGCCCCCTCCAAGTCGACACCTGGAATGGCATGGAATCGGATCAAGTTCACACGACAATCCAAACCACGCAAAAGCTTCAACAGTTCTTTTGCATAAGGAACTGTATCATTTACGCCCTTGAAAACAATGTATTCAAAAGACAAACGGCGTTGTTTACTAAAATCATAGTCATGTAACAAATCTACAATCTCTGTAATAGAAAAAGCTTTCTCGGCCGGCATCAATTCTCTACGTTGCAAAGGTAACGGAGAATGAAGACTCACAGCCAAATGGCAATCGCTTTCTTCAATGAAACGCTTCAGGCCTTTACGCAATCCGACAGTAGAAAGCGTCACTCGCTTCGGACTCCAAGCGTAACCATAAGTAGCGGTCATTATCTCAAGAGCCTTCAGTACTTCATCCAAATTATCCAGTGGTTCACCCATTCCCATCATCACTACATTCGTAAGCTTGTCTCTTTCAGGCAACGAATGAATCTGATTTAAGATCTGATTGGCTGTCAGATTAGCCGAAAAGCCCTGCTTGCCTGTCATACAAAACTTACAACTCATCTTACAGCCAACCTGTGAAGAGACACACAAAGTTGCCCTATCATCATCTGGTATATAAACAGCTTCCACGTAATGCCCCTCTCCAACCTGATAAAGATATTTCACGGTACCATCTGAAGAACGCATTGCGTCTACAGGAGAGTATGCACCAACCTCGTATCCTTCCTTTAACATTTCACGATGCTTTAAGGAAAGATTGGTCATTTCATCAATAGAATCTACTTTCTTGTCATACAACCAAGACGCAATCTGTTTGGCAGAGAAAGAAGGCATCCCCAGATTTTTCACGACAGATTGCAACTCGGACAAAGTCATTCCCAAAAGAGGTCGTTTTTGCATACTACATTTCTTAAAGTTTCAACTATGCAAAGGTAAAAATAAAGTTGCATAAAAACAACAGGAGCCATCCAAGCGATTTGGACAGCTCCTGCATCAATATTATAATCTAAATTATTTATCAAAAGAACAGATAACGCTCATCTTTGACTTCTGCCTTCAGATAAAGATCGTTGATAAACTGTCTCACAACCAAGTTGGTATACATGTTTTGCAACTTGTCTACTTCAGCTTGCTGCTCGAAAGTTTCATTAAGTTTATCTTTCGCATAAGGCTGCAGAACAAAGACACCTGCATTACCCTTTATCGGAGCGCTCAATTGATTAACTTCGCCTACCGGTACATATGCGCTAACCAAAGGCTCACTGCTACGCAATGCAGATACGAAAGCCGGAGCATCAAATGTAACATGCTTCACTGAGTCAGAAACTGCACCAGACATGTTCTTATACTGATCAAACGAAGAAGCATTAGCAGCTTTCATATCAGCCATAATTTTCTCAGCCTTCTTGTCACGTACCAACTGCATTCTCAGTTCATTGTGTACAGTAGACAAGGGACGATAGCCTTCAGGATTTACAGCAACCAATCCAACGACCATCATGTGATCACTTTCGCCACACTCATACAAACCAGAAACTTCACCCGGCTTCGCAGAGAACACCCATCTCAAGGCTTCCTTTGTACCACGAACACCACCAATATTGTGTTCAGCGCTGTAAAGATCTGTACGATCAAGCAATCTATAACCAGCATCTTCTGCATTGGCTACAAGCTCTTCCAGCGTTCCATTGGAAGCTATGAATTGGCTGAAGTCATTGTAAGCCTTGCTATAAGTTTCCTTGCTAAATTCAATCGTACGCTTAACCACAGCCACCTTATATTTATCCTTAACAGCTTTCTTGGCAGTTACCTGAAGAATAACATTACCTTGTCCCAAAGCAATATTCTTCAACTCGTTTGTCTCTGCATCTACAACAGCCGTAATATACTTCAAATTATCGCCATCCACCTGAGCGCCTTCGTAGTTAGCAGAAGTAATCCAAACCGATTCACCTGTTTGTCCATACTTCTTAGCCAATTCTGCAAAATCAGCCCCACCCTTGATGGCTCCATAAATACTGTCAGCCAAAGCCTTTGTCTTCTCAGGAGTTTCAGCTGCAACCTGAATCTGACGGTATTGGATAGAGTCAGGCAAAGCGGCTTTTGCCAATTTCTTGAATGAGTTCAATGTATTGTCGGCAGCATTGTAATAAGGACCAAACACATCACCTACAGATACAGAATCCAAACGTGCGACAACATCAGAAGGCAAAGCTCTTGTGGTATAATACAAGTCCACATAAGGCTGCTCTGAACCAGTAGAGCGAACCAGTGAAGCATAATCAGAAGTTGCAGCAGCAAGCTGGGCAGTATATTCATCCATTTCCTTGCGCAATTCCGCCTTATCTTCTTCGCTGGCAGTTACCTGTACATCAATATACTTGATATTACGAGTTTCTACATATTGGCGATACTGTTCTTTCTTCTCATCATAAGCAGCTTTCAACTCTGCATCTGTAACCTTCACCGTTGAATCAGCAATTGTAGAATAAGGAATAGCAGCCAACTGCAAATCCATCTGATTTACTCGGCCATCGAAAGCAGATTGAGCCTCAACAGGATTGGAAAGCAATGATTTTGCAATAAGTGTACTATACTTTTCCTGCAAGCGGGTCTGTACGAGCGTTTTCTCGATGAACGACCACAGCTTGTACATAGAATCATAGTATTCAGCGTATTGTGCAGGCATCTGACTTTTGTTCATCTTAGCATAGTCAGCCAAGAATTTCATCAACATATCCTTATCGAAAGCACCTGTCTGAGGATTGCGGAAAGGAGTTTGAGCCAAAAGCGGATGAGTACCCTCATTAATAATAGACTTTATTTCTTCCTTAGATACTGTCAAGCCTAATTTCTTAGCCTCAGCTTCTATCAGTTTGTTATTAACATAAGTTCTCCAAACTTCGTCTCGCAGCTGATTCATCTGGTCGTCTGTCAAGTTATTGCCACTCGAAAATTTGACCACTTCTGCATATTCCTCAACTAAAGACTGATAATCTTGGGCTGAAAGTACTTCACCATTCACCTCACCCACATCTTGTGACTGATGCGGCTGCAAAACCCTCCATGCATCACCTGCAATGAAGGCAAACAATGCCAAGCCCACAGCAATCACCAATAATGGTCCTTTAGACCGAATGTTTTGTAATGTTGCCATTTTTTATTAATTGATTTATTTGTTTATTATTCTTTTTCTCGCTCCAAACAGTTTTTAGCGCACGAAGATACAAAAAATGCTAATATACATCTATTTATTCCAAGAAAAATTACGCTTTATAAAAATTATTCGACCACTTTCAGCTTTACTAGCTCTATTTTAGTAGCTGTAACCTTGATGATTTTAAACTGAAACTTTCCGATAACAACCACTTCATTCAACTTGGGGAAGCTTTGATAAGTATTCAGAATCAGACCTCCGATTGTCAAATAATCATCTGATTCAGGCAAATCAAGTGTAAAAGTTTCATTTACTTTTTCTATTTCAAGGCGGGCAGACAACAAATATTCATGTTCGGCTATTTGCCTGCATACATAAGACGTATTGTCATGTTCATCTTCAATATCTCCAAAAATTTCTTCCACCAAGTCTTCGAGCGACACGATGCCAGAAGTTCCACCAAACTCATCGACAACCACAGCCAACGTTTTCTTTTGCTGCATAAAAATTTTCATCAGCTTATGAGCTGGCATGGTCTCGGGTACAATAGGAATTTCCTTCACATTATTGCGCCAATCTGTCGGATTGCGGAACATCTCCGAAGAATGGATATATCCCACGACATTATCTATATTGCCTTTGTACACAATAATTTTCGACAGTCCTGACTCGACAAACAGATTATTAAGTTCTTCGAGGGAAAGAGAATCCTCCATATCGACAGCCACAATCTCCGTGCGTGGTACAATGCAATCGCGTATCTTGACATTCGAAAAATCGAGTGCATTCTGAAAGATTTTCACCTCCGTATCCAGTTCCTTTTCGTCTTCAGCATTCTCGATACCCGACTGAACGAAATAATCCAAATCGACTTTACCAAAAGCTTTATCAGAAGCTTCTTTATTGACTCGTATTCCAAATATGCGCAAACATAGAAAAGACAAACACGAAGCAAACTTAGAAACTGGGAAAAGGACGACATAACACACAAACAGAGGAACTGCACAAACACGCAGCATCAAGTTCGGATTGATCTTAAAAAGATTCTTAGGCAAAAACTCTCCTGTCACAAGGATAATCAGCGTAGAAATGACAGTCTGAATCAATACCTGCAGAAAATGATTGTCAATGATTCCAGCCAACAGATATCCCTCTATAATCTGTGCCATCAAAATACCATAAATGACCAGAGCGATATTGTTGCCTACCAGCATCGTAGATATAAAGTTATTGGGATTTCTGAAGAAATAAGACAATATGGATGTCGTCACTCCTGGCTTCTTATCCATCTCAAAGCGGAGCTTATCTACAGAAACATAAGCAATCTCCATCCCTGAAAAGAAAGCGGAGAAGGCCATCGTAACCAATAAAGATATCAATATCCCCATATATAGAAAATCAATTGACAGAGTCTGTTTGCAAGGAGTCGGCTGGAGCCTCCCCACTTTCTTCGTCTATATAAAAAATACCGTTTGTCTTAAAGAAAACATATTTGGACAACTGTTCATCCGACTCGAACCCCACAGCATAAATGATCTGGTCAGGCTGTTCAATGCGCACCTCTTTATCTGAATACACTTTCTTCTTATTCTGATCCCAATACAACAACTCGGTATCAAACTTCTCTCCCTTCAGGTTTTGAATATGCACATTGCTTATCAACTTCCATAACCGTTGCTTGTCATAGTAATAGGCTGTATCCGCTTCGATACTGGCTTCGACCTGAAACAACGAATCGAACTTCTCGACATATACTCCCTTTTCAAAAGCCCAATATGAAGGCGATTTACGATCGTAAACCTTCCATTCTTCTGCATTTACACGATAGCGTATAACTCCTGAATCGGACACCAATGTAGTAACTCCACGAGTATCCATCACAGGTAAAGAATCGCGTTCGGTAATAGCCTCGCCCAATTCTTTCTTACGTCCAGAACAGGAAGAGAATAAAAGAAGCATAACCATTGCCATTGAGGCAATGGTTATGCTTAAATTCTTATGTACTACGACTTGTAAAGGTCTCAGAGACATATATTTTTATCTGATGGTTGTGCTCTCGCCAATCCAACCTTCAACCGTAATGCGGTCTCCAGCTTTGTAACCCAACATGAAGAGATCCTTGGTTTCGGGCACGTGAGCAGAGTAAGTTCTAATCAGTTCATTAGCCTGATCAGCTACAGAAGGATCAACAGATTTAGCTCTCTGCAGCTTATCGAGCACTACATAGTAAGTACACTTATTCAAGGCAGGTTCATCACTCCAGCGAGGATTTGAACCATAAGCCTGGGCCAGCAAGATATAAGCATTACCAAAGTTTTCATTGAAACCAAGAGCTTTGTAACAGTAGCTACGTACCTGCGACCACTTTTTGGCACCAAACATAGCAGCGGCAGCAGCATAAGCCATTTCAGCCTTCTTAGCATTGTCTGTTTCCAAATTGATTGCTTCATCAAAGTACTTCACGGCTGTATCATAATCTCCCTTCTTATATGCCTGATATCCACAACCTACAGCAGCATCAGCGGTCGGATTAATCTTATACATATAGTAAGAAGCCTGGAAGTAAGCTTCGCTTTCCGTACACTTCATCATCTTAAGCACACTGATAGCCTTCTTCAGGAAAGTAGAGTCATTCTGATTAGCTTCTACCTGAGGACCATAAATCTTCTGCAAAGACTCACAATCAGCCACACCACTGTTAACAAAAATAGCGTCAACTGTTTCCTTCATCTTTTCGATGTTGGTTTTCTTGGCAGCAGCAGTCTCAGCAGCCAATGCGTCATTCAAATATTGACCTACGTTCAGATAGTCCTGGAAGAACTGATCTGTATGAGAAACGTCAGCCTTCACGATACGCATAGAAGCGTCCATGAAATAATAGAAGATAGGACTCCAAGTTTCAGCCTTGTCTGTTTCAACAGACTCTTTCAACCAACCATAAGCTTGCTTTAAATCGGGTTTCGGTGCATAAGTCAAGTAATCGATAGCCTTACGTCCCAAAGCACCGGCTACAGAGTAAGTCAGCTTGGTACCCTTGGAAGCAAATTCGGGCATGTACTTCATCTTCAAGTCATGCACTTCCATCAATTCATTGAAATATTTCTGATATTCAGCAGAATTACGATCCTTGATAGGCTTCATCAAACCAGCCAGAATATCTTCTGCATCCGTAAAGGTATAAAATCTCAGTGTAGGACAATCCTTCAACACTTCCATACAGGGAGCATAGGCATCTTTCCAGTTCTTCGCCTTAACAGCTTCGTGAGAAATACTACTGTTGGCTTTACAGTCATTTTGTGCGTAAGCGCCGGTCGCTCCACCAGCAAGGAGCAATACAGCTACAAGCGTCTTAATTTTCATTGTATTCAAATTTTTAGTTGTTATGTTTCAATGTCCAAATACCTTAATCCACTTTCCGTTTGAAGAACCAGCGTTCGTTGAATGTCACACCGACGACAAGCCTCAATGTATTTTCATCGACAAAGGTTACTTTCGATCCGTGGGTCTTCGCATACTGTGCTGTCACGCTCAACACGGAGCGGGTACGCGGTATCGGAAGACCAAAACCGGCAGATACTCCAAATTCCTTTGCGGCACGTTCACCTTCTATCTTATAGTAAGGAAGCGAATAATAGGCTCCCAAACGATATTTGACATGAGCGAAGTAGCTACGTCCTATCAGATTAGGGATGTATTCAGCTCCTATTCCGATACGCATTCTGGAACAAAACGCATCGGCATTGTTCATGTAGCTTACTTTGTTCCATTCCTGCAACAGGAAGTCGGCTCCCACCGTCAGACGTTTGTCATATACATAAGCCAAGCCAGCACCGATAGACAACGGAATGCCATAAGTTGCCACACTATCGCGCGAAGTATAAGTAGCTCCGGTTGTAGAATTACCTACCGCTTCGCTAATCGAGGTCTTACCTCCCAAATCGTGTTTGGGAGAGAACACGGCTCCAAATGTCAACGCATTCTTCTTTCCCCAGGTTTGCGTATACTGTACGCCAAAATCGAGCTTATAGCTTTTCCAAACAGCGTCCAACGTTTTCTGATAAGGAAACTTATTGGCGTCCGAGGGGAATGTCAGGTACGAAGTCCGTGCTATATCTCCCCAAAGATACGAAATATTTGCACCAACAGAAAGATTTTTAAATATTTTAAATCCTAATCCGACATAAGCCTGATGCAAGCCTCCTTCGCCAGAGTAGGTCACAGAGCTGGAATTAGAAGAATTCTCAGTATCTTCTCTATATTCTCCCATGCTATAACCCACATTCGAAAAAGGGATCAAACCCAAGCTCATACCACACCAGCGAGCCAATCTGAACTGCATGGTAATATAATCGAAGCTGGAATTTTTGGCATTCTGTTTCAGCGTACCGTCACTGAAGTTCGTGTTTTGCAACGAAACTGCTCCATCAAAAATAAATGTCAAGGAATCAACCGCCGTATAGGAAGCCGGATTGGCAAAGTTCACCTGCGTACCGTCACGCAAGCCATAGGCCACTCCGCCCATTGCCTTGCTATTACTCGACCCCTGGTCTGCCAGATGCCCGTATCCATACCTTGTATAAGGTGAGTTTGTATTATTTTGGGCCATTACTCCCCCGCAAAACAAGCTGAGCACAAGCGCCAAGAGTGTCTGTTTATATCTCGTCATTATTGTATATCAATATTCGGTTTAATCCTTTCAACACTAAAAATCTGTCTGCAAAGATGATACTTTTTAAGTTTGTATCAAAAGAAAATTCGTCGCCCCCCGTTAAAAAAACCAAAAGTTCAGGATATTTATCTTTCATTGCACGGATGTAGCCTGCCATTTCGTATTCAATACCCTTCAACACTCCTGCACGGATGGCCGTCTCTGTATCCTTTCCCATCGGGAGCAAGCGTCCCTCGGCCTCGACAAGAGGAAGGCGCCCTGTATAGTGGTTCAGAGCCCTGAAACGCATCTGTAGGCCGGGCGAAATATTTCCGCCATGATATCGGCCGGCCGCATCCACAAATTCATACGTAATACATGTGCCGGCATCTATTACCAGAATATCCCTACCAGGGAATCGCTCAGCAGCGCCCACAACGGCGGCCATGCGGTCGTAGCCCAGCGTGCGTGGCGTTTCATAAAGGTTCTCCACAGGGAGAGGGGTATCAGCACCCAGCCTCAACAGGGGGCAGGGCAATTCAGCCAAACGGGCTTCTGCCTCGTCTGTCAGGTCGATAACCGTAGCCACAATAGCCTTTTCGATGGGATAGCGGCGGCAGACATCAGGTAGCGCCTCCAGCGTGAAGTTGGAGTCGTAGACCACATCCTTCAAATCTGCCCCCTCAAAAAGGGCAATTTTGGCCACCGTATTCCCTATGTCAATAATCAAATTCACTGCTATCACTTTTTTGCGGGTGCAAAGATACGACTTTATTCCATTATTTCGCATATCATAAAGCATTGCGTTCGTAGGAAGAAAGCACCGTTTTCCACCTGACAAAACGGCCTTTTCCGCACAAATAGTCACAGACGCCCCTGCAAGACAAGCAAATCGTCCTGACGCAAGGGATATTTTCAGAGGAAAGACAGACTTTCTTGTGACAAAACAAAAAAGTTGGCGACAGATAAAGAAAATATCAACCTTATTATTTATCTTTGTTAGCTTAATAAAGTTAGCAATTAACAAGACTACCAATATGAAAGATTTCTTCAAATTTACCTTCGCGACCGTCACGGGTATCATCCTGTCCTGCGTCGTGCTGTTCTTTGGAGGCATGCTGATACTATTCAGCGCCCTGGCCTCATCGGAAGCCGAAACACAAGTAAGCTCCAACTCCGTCATGATGCTCGAGCTGAAAGGCGAACTGAGAGAAAGAAACGAGGCGATGCCTTACGAGACATTGTTCAGTGACGATTATCAAGTATATGGATTAGACGACATTCTCTCCTCCATCCGCAAGGCCAAGGAAAATGAAAACATCAAAGGTATCTACCTGCAGCTCAGCTACCTGACCGCCGGCTATGCCGCCATCGAGGAGATACGCAACACGCTGCTCGACTTCAAGGAAAGCGGCAAGTTCATCGTAGCCTATGCCGACAACTACCAGCAGAGCCTGTACTACCTGGCCAGCGTAGCCGACAAGGTGCTGATGAATCCCAAAGGTTCGCTCGAATGGCGAGGCATCGCCTCGACTCCCATCTTCTACAAAGACTTGCTCGAAAAGATAGGCGTCGAGATGCAGATTTTCAAGGTGGGTACCTACAAGTCGGCCGTAGAGCCCTTTATCGCTACCGAAATGAGCCCTGCCAACCGTGAACAGGTGACGGCTTACATCAACTCTGTATGGGGCGCAGTGACCAAGGCCGTATCCGAGTCGCGCAACGTCAGCGTAGACAAGCTCAACCAGTATGCTGACAACATGATCATGTTTGAACCTTCGGAAGAAGCCGTGAAATGCGGCTTGGTGGACACCTTAATATATAAGAACGACGTACGCGACTACCTGAAGCCCCTGGCCGGCCTCGACAAGGACGACAACCTGCCCGTATTGGGATTGCAGGACATGGTGAACGTGCGCAAGAACCAGCCGAAGGACAAGAGCGGCAACATCGTGGCCGTATACTACGCCAGCGGCGAAATCGTCGACTACGAAAGTTCATCGTTCAGCGACCAACCTACCATCATCCCCTCCAAGGTCATCCGCGACTTGCGCCGCCTGCAGGAGAATGACGACGTAAAGGCCGTCGTACTCCGCGTCAACTCGCCTGGCGGAAGCGCCTACGGCTCCGAACAGCTGTGGTATGCCGTCAGCCAACTGAAGAAAGAGAAACCCGTCATCGTCTCCATGGGCGAATATGCCGCCTCGGGCGGATACTATATGTCGTGCAATGCCGACACCATTGTGGCCGAGCCCACTACCCTGACAGGCTCCATCGGCATCTTCGGCATGTACCCCAACGTGAAGGGACTGACCGACAAGATAGGTCTTGACTTCGATGTAGTGAAGACCAACACATACGCCGACTTCGGCGCTACCGGCCGCCCCATGAACGAGGGCGAGAAGGCCCTGATGCAGAAGATGGTAAACCAGGGCTACGACCTCTTCCTGACCCGCTGCTCCGAAGGGCGCGGTATTGCCAAGGAGGAGCTGGACAAGATTGCCCAAGGCCGCGTTTGGACGGGCAGCACCGCCAAGGAGCTGGGCCTCGTCGACGAGCTGGGCGGATTGGACCGCGCCTTGGAGATTGCCTGCCAGAAAGCCGGCATCGATGCCTATACCGTCGTATCCTATCCGGCCAAGCAGACCTTCCTCGAGATGCTGATGAACACCAATCCGGGCACTTACCTCAAGTCGCGCTTCCTCAGTGGCAAGGCTGGCGAACTTTACCGCCAGTTCAGCATCCTGGAGAACTTCGACAAGCGCGACCGCATCCAGGCACGCCTGCCCTTCGAACTGAATGTAGAATAATACCGCTCCTGTACAGATGACAGAACGTACCGTCCCCATACACCGCTGGCTCCTCCCCCTCTCATGGATCTATGGAGGGGGAGTGTGGCTCCGCAACAAGCTCTTCGACTGGAAGATTCTCCAGTCGAAGAGCTTTGACGTCCCTGTCATCTGCATCGGAAACCTGACCGTAGGCGGTACGGGCAAGACGCCCCACACGGAGTATCTGATACGGTTGTTGCAACAGGCAGGACTGAACGTCGCCGTACTGAGCCGCGGCTACAAGCGCAAAAGTAAGGGCTATATACTGGCAGACGCCCATAGCAATGCCACCCAGATAGGCGACGAACCCTATCAGATGAAAGAGAAATTCCCTCAGGCACGCATAGCGGTGGATGCCGACCGTTGTCATGGCATCAGCCAACTGCTGGAGCTGGACAATCCCCGCCCCGACGTCATTCTGCTGGACGATGCCTTCCAGCACCGCTACGTGCAGGCAGGCCTGAACATTCTGCTGACCGACTACAACCGCCTGTTCACCGAAGACAGCCTGCTGCCCGCAGGACGGTTGCGCGAACCCGCCTCGGGCAAGACCCGTGCACAGATAATCATCGTCACCAAGTGTCCGCAAGACATCAAGCCGATCGACTTCAATATCACAGGGAAGCAGCTCAACCTGTATCCCTTCCAACAACTTTACTTCACACGCATACGTTATGGCATGCCTGTAGCCGTATTTCCACAAGCCATGGCCGACCGTCCCTTGTCCAAAGTACTGAGCGGTGAAGAGCATGTACTCCTCGTCACCGGCATCGCATCACCACAACCACTCGTCGAAGAAGTAAAACTCTACGCCAAAAGCCTCAGACAGTTCTCCTTCTCCGACCATCACGACTTCAACGAGAAAGACCTGAGGCTCATCGAAAAAGAATTTTCACAAATGGAGGGATGCCAACGTATCATCATCACAACCGAGAAAGACGCGGCACGGCTCAAGGCCCATCCAGCATTGAGCGAAGATCTGAAGCCCTACATTTACGCCATCCCCATCGAAGTGGAAATCCTATTGAACCAACAAGAATCCTTTAACCAAAACATTATTGGCTATGTTAGAAAAAATTCAAGAAACAGCAGCTTACCTCAAAAGTAAGATGCACACGCAACCCGAAACAGCTATTATCCTTGGCACCGGTTTGGGAAGCCTGGCCGGCGAAATCACCGAGAAGTATGAAATAAAGTACAAGGATATCCCCAACTTTCCCGTCTCGACCGTCGAAGGGCATAGCGGAAAGCTCATCTTCGGCAAGCTGGGCAACAAGGACATCATGGCCATGCAGGGCCGCTTCCACTACTATGAAGGCTATTCGATGAAGGAAGTAACCTTCCCCGTCCGTGTCATGCGCGAACTGGGTATCAAGACATTGTTCGTATCCAATGCCAGCGGTGGCACCAACCCAGCCTTTGAAATTGGCGACTTGATGATTATTACCGACCACATCAACTATTTCCCCGAACATCCTCTGCGCGGCAAGAACATCCCCTACGGTCCCCGCTTCCCGGACATGAGCGAAGCCTACGACAAGGAACTCATCCGCAAGGCCGACGCCATTGCCGCCGAAAAAGGCATCAAGGTGCAACACGGCGTTTACCTGGGCACACAGGGTCCGACGTTCGAAACGCCTGCCGAATACAAACTCTTCCACATCCTGGGCGCCGACGCCGTTGGCATGTCCACCGTACCCGAAGTCATCGTGGCCAACCATTGCGGCATCAAGGTCTTCGGCGTATCAGTCATCACCGACCTGGGTGTAGAGGGCAAGATTGTAGAAGTGTCGCACGAAGAGGTTCAGAAGGCAGCCGACGCCGCCCAACCCCGCATGACCGAAATCATGCGCGAACTCATCAACCGTGCTTGAGACAAACGATATTTGATATTATAAACAAGTAAAGATGAGAACAGAAATAGCTACCCTCGGCGAGTTTGGCCTCATAGACCATCTGACCGAAGGTATCCAACCTAAAAACGAATCGACCCGCTACGGCATCGGCGACGATGCCGCCGTACTCTCCTATCCTGCCGACAAGGAAGTGCTGATCACGACCGACCTCCTGCTCGAAGGCGTACACTTCGACCTGACCTATGTGCCTCTGAAGCACCTGGGCTACAAGGCCGCCGTGGTCAACTTCTCCGACATTTATGCCATGAACGGCACTCCCAAACAGATTACCGTTTCGTTGGGATTATCCAAACGTTTCTGTGTGGAAGATATGGAGGAACTGTATGCCGGCATCCGTCTGGCTTGCGAGGCCTACAATGTGGACATCGTGGGTGGTGACACCTGCTCGTCCTACACAGGCCTCACCATCAGTATTACCTGTATCGGCGAAGGTGAAAAAGGCAAAACCGTTTATCGCAACGGCGCCAAGGAAACCGACTTGATATGCGTCAGCGGAGATTTGGGTGCGGCCTATATGGGTCTCCAGCTGTTGGAGCGCGAGAAGGCCGTACTGAAAGGTACCGACAAGGACGTACAGCCCGACTTCGCCGGCAAGGAATACCTGCTGGAGCGCCAACTCAAGCCCGAAGCCCGCAAAGACATCATCGAGCGGTTGCGCAAGGCAGGCATACAGCCCACAGCCATGATGGACATCTCCGATGGCCTCTCGTCCGAACTGATGCACATCTGCTCGCAAAGCAAGGTAGGTTGCCGCGTTTACGAAGAACACATCCCCATCGACTACCAAACGGCAGTCATGGCCGAAGAGTTCAATATGAACCTAACTACCTGTGCACTGAACGGAGGCGAAGACTACGAATTGTTGTTTACTGTGCCCATCGCCGACCACGAAAAAGTGGCTGACATGGAAGGCGTCAAGCTGATAGGACACATCACCAAACCCGAGCTGGGTTGTGCCCTCATTACCCGTGACGGTCAGGAGTTCGAATTGAAAGCCCAAGGATGGAATCCTCTAAAAAATGGTGGAAACACGACTGAACCTGCCGAATAAGGGAAACAACAAGAAAATAATTAAAAAAAGATTCATTCATTAAGCACTGGTTATAAGGAAGTTACTCCTAAACCAGTGTTTTTTATTCGCTCACCGCTTGCAGAATCCAAATTTTTCACTACCTTTGCAACCGCAAATCAAAAGCAATGGTGTCATAGCTCAGTTGGTAGAGCAAAGGACTGAAAATCCTTGTGTCCCCGGTTCGATTCCTGGTGACACCACATAAAAGAAGCGACCAAATAATTGGCCGCTTCTTTTTGGTTTAAACCAATTCCTCAAGACTCGCCATAATAAGCCGATGAGGATAAGCGGAAAGCTCTGCATACGTCGTAACACCATGGGTGACACCTCCAAAGCTAACATCGGCCGCCTGAGCCGTCTCGGCATCGATCACACTATCGCCCACATAAAGCACATCTTCCTTACGGACATGCAAGCGATCCAAAGCTATCAATACGCCTTCAGGCGAAGGTTTGGCAGCCGAAACATCTTCACCACCCACAATAAGGTCGAACACATCGTCCAATCCTTTGGCCACGAGCAGCTCACGGATGCGATAGCGAAACTTCGTAGAGATGATACCCAATTGTGCACCACCCGCCTTCAGCCGACGAAGCACGCCTTCCACTTCGGGGAAGAGCACCGTATTGGACGTCATATAGACATCAGCTTCCTTCACGTACTCACGACGAAATTCGGCCAGGCAGGCAACATCCGTCACGCCAGTCAATAGAGAAAAAGACTCTTCCAACGTCTTGCCAATGGTGCGCTTGATGTCATCATCCGTAGGCGAAGTGTAGCCATGACGGTCGAGCACATGGCGAAAACAAGTGACGATGCCTCGCGACGAGTCGGCCAGCGTGTAATCGAAGTCGAAAAGATAAACCTTGTATTCCATAGTGTTTTAACAGCTTGATTATTGCATATTAACAGCCATTTCCAATTGTTGGAGAGCTTTACGAAGCTGTTGGCGCGGACAACCGACATTGAGCCTCATGAAACCACGGCCGGGCTCGCCAAACATAGTGCCCGAATTCAATGCCAGACGGGCCTTGTCGGCAAACAGATGCTCCAGCTCCTCTTGGCTAAGCCCCAAAGCACGACAATCGAGAAACACGAGATAGGAAGCCTGTGGACGTATCATGCCGATGGAAGGGATATGCTCCTTCAGGTAAGCCTCGGTGAAGTCTATATTACCCTGAATATAGGCAAGCATCTGCTCCAGCCATTCCTCGCCGTGCTCGAAAGCAGCCTTGCATCCAATGTAAGCAAAAAGATGCCCTTCACAAAATTCGCCCGCCTCCATAAAGGTTTGGAAGCGTTCGCGCAAAGTGTCGTCGGGCACGATGGCAAAGGAACTCTGAATGCCAGGCATGTTGAACGTTTTGCTGGGCGCCATGAAGGTAACGCAATTGGAAGCAGCCGCCTCGCTTACCGAAGCAAAAGGATGATGCTTGTAGGGCGGCAAGGTGAGGTCGGCATGGATTTCGTCGGAAATGACCAACGTACCGCTTTCCTTGCAGATGTCGGCAATTTGACGAAGCTCGTCCACCGTCCACACACGCCCGCCAGGGTTGTGAGGATTGCAGAGAATGAGTGCCTTGCATCCCTGCACGTCGCGACGCAGGCGGTCGAAGTCGATATGATAGTGCCCGTCGCGCAAGTCGAGCGGCGAACGCACGACCTCGCGCTTCAGCCGTTCGGTAACAAGGAAGAAGGGATGGTAGACGGGCGTCATTACCAGCACACGGTCGCCCGGCTGCGTAAAGCAGAGCAGGGCAAAAGCCTGGGCACGCACAATACCCGGCACAAACGTCAGCCAATCGGGGCGTACTTCCCACTGATGGCGCTTTTGCAACCAGCGGCAGATGGTGGTGTCCCAACCTTCACAAGCCGAGGTATATCCCAACACTTCGTGCTCCAGCCTATGGCGCAAGGCATCCATCACAAAAGGCGGCGTACGAAAATCCATATCGGCCACCCACATAGCCGTCAGGTCGTTGCGCCCCCAAACGTTCTTCATACCGTCCCACTTCACCGAATCGGTGCCGCGGCGATCTATTACTTCATCGAAATTATATTGCATTTCCTTTTTGATTTATAAGGTTTCACTTCTTTATTCCATCTATCACTTATCCGTAAAACTATGTTTTCTTGATGGGAAAGCATCGTTTTATCGAGAAGAAAACAGTGCTTTCCACTCTGCCCGCCAAAGCACGCCCTGACCGAAGCCAATCTTCCGTTAGATGGGGAACCAGACGAACACCGCCACATCCCACACTGCATGCGACACGATGATGGCCCACATACGTCGCGGATACAAGCGGTAAAGTCCGCCCCACACCACGCCTGCCACCAGTGCCGCCATCACGAGCATGAAGTTGCACGAAGCAGCATGCACCAACGCGTAAACCAACGTCGTCACCACAAAGCCGGCATTAGGAGTCCAACGCCGCGAAAGCGTGCGTTGCACATATCCACGCCAAAAGATTTCTTCGGCAGGGCCTATCAATACCAGCATCAAGACGGAGAGCAACCAAGGCGATGCTCCCTCCTTCATGCCATAAATCAGATTGACCTGCGGGCGGGCGAAGTCGAAAAGCCACGTCGACACTTTGTCGCCCGTCCAGAAGATGCCCCACAAAGCCACGGCAATGACTATGCCCAGCAACAGATTCGTCCAGCTGCTATCGGCCTCACGCCGCCAACCTGCATCGAAACGAAGGGACAAGACAGAGAGCGTCAGAGCCGAAAGAGACATCATCAGCCAAAAGTTGACATGCGGCGCCGTCAGAGGCGAAAACATGACCGACCACAACACGGCGGCCAACACGATGGACAGGACCAATCTTTTCATGAGAATACACGGGCTAAAACGAACGACAAGGCAAAAAGCAGGCTAAACAATAACTGGAGCTTGGCCGTCAGCTCGTCGAGGCGAGAGATGCCCTCCATGCCACACATCGAGTAAGAAGCCATCAGACGCACATTGCCCACGGCAGGGATCAGCGCAGGAAGCACCAACAGGCTCCACCAAGGAAAGACTCCTGTGGCGGCACAACCGATGATCCACACGAAGGGGAGCAACACTTCCAGATAATAAACCAGCATGGACGTCCGTGCACCCACCGTCATGGCCAAGGTACGGATATCGGCCCGCACGTCGGTTTCGATGTCGCGCGTGTTGTTGGCGTGCAGGATGGCTACGGTGATGAGCCCCACAGGGACACCTGCCCACATCGTCGACCAATCCATCGTACCCGTCGCCACATAGGCCGTGCCCAACATGGGCAGCAGCGCATAAGCCACGAAGATAACCACGTCGCCCAACGCACGATACTTCAACGCCGGATAGAGCAGCGTACAAGCCGCTCCGCCGATACCTATATATAACAGGGGAAGCCCTGTCCGAAGCATCAATCCGACACCTGCTATCAGCGCCACCACGAGCAGCGAGAGCGAAAGGCGGAAAATCTCCTGCGGACGGAAGAGGCCGCCTGTCAGCGTACGCACGCCATGGGTGTCTTCGCGATCCACGTGGTGCTTGTAGTCGAAATAGTCGCTCCACGTATTGCCTGCGGCATGAAACACGATGATGTTGAGCAACGCCCATACACCGTTTGTCCAGTTTACGTCTTGTTGCATCCAATAGAGATAAGCCAACGTCACCGCCACAGGCATAGCCGAGGCAGGAAACGACCAGGGCCGAACGGCCACCAGCCAATCTTTCAAAACATGTTTCTTCATATACAAAAACTTGTTATAGGTTAGGGGGTACAAATGTACGAAATATCTTCGCCATTTCCTGAAAAAGGAAAGAGAATGCACTAGATTATTCCGCCTAAAATCTTTAATTTTGTGCCCCAGATAAAGAATTGAACGCAATGACCAAAGCTCTGTTTTTCGACATCGACGGAACGCTCGTCAGCTTCCGCACCCACGAGATACCCGCCTCGGCCGTCGAGGCATTGTCGGCTGCCAAGGCCAAAGGCCACCGCATTTTCATCGCCACCGGCCGTCCGCGCGTCATCATCAACAACCTGGGTCCCTTGCAGGAACGAGGACTGATAGACGGTTATGTCACGATGAACGGCGCCTATTGCTTCGTGGGCGACGAAGTGATCTACAAGAGCTCCATACCAGCCGACGACGTCCGCACGCTCACCGACTATTGCGCCCAGCGGAGCATCCCCTGCATCGTAGTGGGCGAACACACCATCTGCGTCTGCCAGCCTGACGAACGTGTGCAACAGATCTTCCACGAACACTTGCGTGTCACGACACCCCTCCCCGACACACCTCTCCATGAGGCTATTGACGGCAAGGAAATCTTCCAGCTGACGCCCTTCCTCGACGAAGCGCAGGAGGCGGAAATAGTGCCTTCCCTCACCCATTGCGAGATGGGCCGCTGGCATCCGGCCTTTGTCGATGTCACCGCCCGCGGCAACACCAAGCAACGGGGCATCGACGAAATCATCCGCCACTTCGGCATCCGCCTCGAAGACACCATTGCCTTCGGCGACGGAGGTAACGACATTTCCATGCTTCGCCATGCAGGTATCGGCATCGCCATGGGTAACGCCCGTGACGAAGTAAAAGCCGCCGCCAACTATATCACCGATACGGTGGACGAAGACGGTATAGCGAAAGCCATTCAGAAATGGATAATGGAGAATGGATAAAGCCTTCCTCCCCGACACCAGCAACCGTGAGTTTCAGGACGCCCTGAACCTCGTGAAGTACACCCGCCAGTCGCTCTTCCTGACGGGAAAGGCCGGTACGGGCAAATCGACCTTCCTGCGCTACGTCTGCGACAACGTACGCAAGAAACACGTCGTACTGGCCCCCACAGGCATCGCCGCCATCAACGCGGGCGGAAGTACCCTGCATAGCTTCTTCAAGCTGCCTTTCCATCCCCTGCTTCCCGACGATCCCAACCTCAGCTTGCAGAAGGGACGCATCCACGAGTTCTTCAAGTATACCAAGCCCCACCGCAAATTGCTCGAAGAGCTGGAGTTGGTCATCATCGACGAGATTTCGATGGTGCGGGCTGATATCATCGATGCCGTCGACCGCATCCTGCGCGTCTATAGCCACAACCTTCGCGAACCCTTCGGCGGCAAGCAGCTGCTGCTCGTGGGCGATGTCTTCCAGCTGGAGCCTGTGGTGAAGGCTGACGAGCGCGACATCCTGAACCGCTTCTACCCCACGCCCTATTTCTTCTCGGCCCGTGTATTCGGCCAGATAGAACTGGTATCAATCGAATTGCAAAAGGTGTACCGCCAGAGTGACCCGAAGTTCATCGGCGTGCTGGACCACATCCGCAACAACACCGCCGGCTCCGCTGACCTCCAGCTGCTCAACACCCGCTACACCACAGCCACCGAGCCCGCCGACGCCGACGACCTCTACATCACCCTGGCCACCCGCCGCGACAACGTGGACTACATCAACGAGCGCCGCCTCAAGGAACTGCCCGGCCAGCCCGAAAGCTTCCTCGGAGAAGTGCACGGCGACTTTCCCGAAAGCAGCCTGCCCACCTCGCAGGAACTGATACTAAAGCCTGGCGCACAGGTCATCTTCATCAAGAACGACTACGAACGCCGGTGGGTGAACGGCACCATCGGCGTGGTGAGCGGCTTCGACCTCGACGGCGAGACGCTCTACATCACCACCGACGACGGCCGTGCCTGCGACGTACGCCGCGAGACATGGCGCAACATCCGCTACACCTACAATGAAGAGAAGAAGCAGATCGAGGAAGAAGAACTGGGCACGTTCACTCAGTTTCCCGTCCGTCTGGCGTGGGCCATCACCGTCCACAAGAGCCAGGGACTGACGTTCAGCCGCGTAGTCATCGACTTCACGGGCGGTGTCTTTGCGGGCGGGCAGACCTACGTGGCCCTGAGCCGATGTACCTCGCTCGAAGGTATCCGCCTAAGAAAGCCCGTCAGCCGTGCCGATGTCTTCGTCCGCCCCGAAATCGTACAATTCGCCGAACGTTTCAACAACCGCCAAGCCATCGACCGCGCCCTGAAGCAGGCACAGGCCGACGTGCAATATGCCGCCGCAACCAAAGCTTTCGACCGCGGCGACTTTGATACCTTCCTCACGGAGTTCTTCAAGGCCATCCACTCGCGCTACGACATCGAGCGCCCCGCCGCCCAGCGCCTCATCCGCCGCAAGCTGAACGTCATCAACCGTCTGCGCGAAGAAAACCGTGCCCTGCGTACCGCCGCACTCGAAAAGGAGAATACCCTCGTGAAATATGCCCGCGAATACATCAACATGGGCGACGAATGCCTGAAGCACGACATGAAGGAAGCTGCCTTGCGCAACTATGAGAAAGCCGTGGCCCTCTGCCCCAAATTCAAGGAAGCGTGGAAAAAAATCAAGAAACTGGATAAGGAAATGCGGAAAGAATAAACGCAAAGAGGGGAAAAATGACTACATTTGCGCAACCATTATTGCCCAAAGTCATGCTACTGAAACTCTACAACAAGAACAACAACCCCGCCGACCTGCAACGCGTAGTCGACCTACTGAACGACGGCGGCCTCATCATCTATCCTACCGACACCATGTATGCCATCGGATGCCACGGCCTGAAGGAACGTGCCATCGAACGCATCTGCCGTCTGAAGGACATCGACCCCAAGAAGAACAACCTCTCCATCATCTGCTACGACCTGAGCAGCATCAGCGAGTATGCCAAGGTGGACAACGCCACCTTCAAGCTGATGAAACGCAACCTGCCCGGCCCGTTTACCTTCATCCTAAACGGCACTACACGCCTACCCAAAATCTTCCGCAACCGCAAGGAAGTAGGCATCCGCATGCCCGACAACCCCATTATCCGTGAGATTGCACGCCTACTGGATGCACCCATTATGACCACTACCCTGCCTCACGACGAAGATGAAGACATCGAATACGTCACCGACCCCGAACTGATTGACGAGAAATGGGGCGACACGGTGGACCTCATCATTGACGGCGGTATCGGAAACATGGAAGGTTCTACGGTAGTGGATTGTACGCAGGGCGAGGCGGAAATCATACGCCAGGGAGCCGGATGGCTGGAAGAAGGATAAAAAAAATGAAGAATGAAGAATATCGGCTTCGCCTCCGAATGAAGAATTATTCCGTACGCAGGGAAATTCTTCATTTTTAATTCTTCATTCTTCATTTAAGAAGTTTTACTTCAAAAGTGACTCTGGATCCAAGTGGTCGGCCTCGATGTCCTTGAAGTAGCGGTACGTACCCACTTTCAGTTCATCAGTAGCGGCATCGTCGCAGATAATGATACCCTTCTCGTGCATCTGCAGGGCGCTGATAGTCCACATCTGCATTACAGGGCCTTCTACGGCATGATACAGGGCGCGTGCCTTGTTGTGGCCATTTACAATGATCATTACTTCCTTGGCGCTGAGTACAGTGCCTACACCTACGGTCAAAGCCGTCTTGGGCACCTTGTTCACATCGTTGTCGAAGAAACGAGAGTTAGCGATGATGGTGTCCGTAGTCAGCGTCTTCTGGCGGGTACGAGACGAAAGGGAAGAGCCCGGCTCGTTAAAGGCGATGTGACCATCAGGACCAATACCACCCATGAAGAGATCAATACCACCGTACGACTTGATTTTCTCCTCGTAGCGGGCACATTCGGCGTCGAGGTCGGCAGCGTTGCCATTCAGTATGTTGGTATTCTCCGGCTTGATGTCGATGTGGCTGAAGAAGTTGTTCCACATGAAAGAATAGTAACTTTCAGGGTGTTCTTTCGGCAGGCCTACATATTCGTCCATGTTGAAAGTAACAACATTCTGGAAGGAAACGAGTCCCTTCTTGTTCAGGTCAATCAGCTCCTTGTACATGCCCAGGGGTGAAGAACCTGTGGGGCATCCCAATACAAAGGGTTTCTCCGCCGTAGGATTGGCGGCCTTGATCTTCGCAGCTACATAGTGAGCTGCCCACTTCGATACGGATTGGTAATCCGGCTGAATGATTAGTCTCATGTCTGATTAATTTATAAGGTTAGTAATATTTATTTCCGATCCTTCTTCAGGCGGTCGGCCATGGCGCGAGCCAGGTTCTCACACTGCTCGTAGGTAATCTCCTTCATGGCTTGCTTCATTTCTACAGGGTCGCCCACAATTTCCAGCTTGCTCTTTTCGGCAAACTCGGCGATGCGCTTCACGGCGGCACCTGCCCACGTAAACGAACCGAACCAGCCCAGATAGCGTCCCTTCACTTCGCGCACCAGTATCTTGGAGAGGAGCGAATCCACTTCGGGATAAATCTGGTTACTATACGTAGGGCTGCCCACAATGAGGCCGCGATATTTGAAGATATCTTTCAGTATATATGAAGGATTGCTCTTGCTTACGTTGTGCATCACAATGTTCTTGATACCTTGGGCAGACAGCTCGGCGGCAATAGCTTCGGCCATCTGCTCCGTATTGCCATACATGCTGCCGTAGGCGATGACCACGCCTTCCTCAGCCTCATAGCGGCTCAGGCGGTCGTAAACGCCTACCACGCGGGCAATGTTCTCCGTCCACACCGGCCCGTGGGTTGAACAGATGGTCGTAATGGGCAGGTGTCCCAGCTTGGCCAGTGCCTTCTGCACGGGGTTGCCATACTTACCCACGATGTTGGAGTAGTAACGCACCATTTCCTCCCAGTACTTGTCTAGGTTGATGCGTGTGTCGAGGAAGCCGCCATCCAGCGTGCCGAAGCAGCCGAAAGCATCGCCGGCAAAGAGGATGCCGTCGGTTTCGTCGAAAGTCATCATCGTCTCGGGCCAGTGTACCATCGGTGTCAGGTAGAATTTCAGTTTATGGTGGCCCAGGTCGAGCATCGACTCGTCTTTCACCTCGTAGCGGTCACCCGTCACGCCATAATAGCCCTCGATCATGCCAAAGGTCTGCTTGTTGCCCACGATGACAATGTCGGGGTAGTGTTGCTTGATAAGGCGGATAGATCCCGAGTGGTCGGGCTCCATGTGGTTGATGATGAGGTATTGGATAGGGCGGTCGCCGATGATGCAACGGATTTTGCGCAGATACGTCTCGAAGAAGCACGCGTCCACGGTGTCCACCAGCGCCACGATGTCGTCGTCTATCAGATACGAGTTGTAAGAAACACCGTAGGGCAAAGGCCACATTCCTTCGAAAAGGTGTTTGTTACGGTCGTTCACTCCCACGTAATGTACTTTTCCTTTAATCAATGTTTTCTGATTCATACTTTGATAGTCTTATTTGGATTCATTCCAGTCATGATACGTGGTGCAAAAATACAATATTTTTATTGATTATACAACTTTCCCTGCCAGGCGTCCAGTTCTTTCATTCTTTTTTGCAGGCGGTGGTTGAATTCGTAGTTCTTCAGCCCCCAATCGGGTGCGATGAGCAGCTCCTTGGGCGACTGGGACACAAAGCGCTCCAGCACCAGGTCAGGGCGCAGACGCTGGATGTAATCCACCACCAGGGCGATGTATTCGTCCACGTCGTCGAACAGGTGGAAGTCTTCGGGCCGCTCCTCGTACTCGCGCGCCATGCGGGTACCGCGTATCAGTTGCAACTGGTGCAGCTTCAGGGTGTCGAGTGGCAGACGCGAGATGTCCGCCGCCTGTCCCAACATGTCCTCGCGCGACTCGCCAGGCAGCCCCAGGATGACGTGTCCGCCTACGGGCAGCCCGCGGGCGGCCGTACGCTCCACGGCGTCCACCGCCGCCTGCCACGTGTGTCCACGGTTGATGCGGCGCAGGGTGCGGTCCAGTGTACTCTCGATGCCATACTCCACCAGCACGAATGTCCCCTTAGCCAGCGTCTCCAGGTAGTCCAGCAGGGCGTCGGGCATACAGTCGGGGCGCGTACCGATGACCAGCCCCACCACGTCGTCCACCGCCAATGCCTCCTCGTACTTGTGCTTCAGCGCCTCCAGCTCGCCATACGTGTTGGTGTAGGCCTGGAAGTAGGCCAGGTACTTCATTTCGGGGTACTTGTGCGCAAAGAAGCGTTTCCCTTCCTCCAACTGCACGGCCACTGTCTTCTCTGTACGGCAATATTCGGGGTTGAACGTCTGGTTGTTGCAATACGTACATCCTCCGTAACCCACCGTTCCGTCACGGTTGGGGCACGTAAATCCCGCATTAAGTGAAATCTTCTGCACTTTGCCGGGGAAAAAGCGCTTCAGAAAAGTCGGGAAATCGTTGTAAAGTGTTCTTGTCTCCATTGCCATCCCAAAGATACTCAAAAGCTGGCGAATTACCAAGAGCACAAGCATCATTTCAGGGCATCTGCAATCAACAAAATACTTAACAGTCTGAAAAACTGAAACATACAACGATTCAAGAAGAACAGGATGTGTTGCTCTTTGGAGATTGGAAAGAAACGAAAACGTGACAGTGTGACAATTGTGACAAATGACAATTAGTAAAATCGACTTTTTAACCTGAATCGGGAAGAGAGTGTTAAATATTTTAATACTATATATATTATATA
>ERZ779874.98-NODE-98-length-99231-cov-54.211029_pt1 | contig 99231 bp, 90 predicted proteins | sample MGYA00511031_ERZ779874 | MGnify/ENA primary metagenome ERZ779874 (study PRJEB29588, sample SAMEA2156850) | human gut metagenome | biome: human gut; feature: human-associated habitat; material: faeces | place: Denmark | collected 2008/2010 ...
TGTGTTAAGCCTGTCGCTAGCGTTCATCCTGAGCCAGGATCAAACTCTCCGCTGTATAAGTATCTATTCTGTAGATTCCTTTTTTGCTTGTTGTCTTGCCCGGGCGCGGTGATGTGACCGCGCCCGGCGGAGGTCGGATGCCTGCCGCCCGGATGGCCTGTCTCGTATCGTCTTGGATCGTCGGAAATTGACAGGAGGCTCATGTTGGGGAGCCTTGGCGGCTCCCCGAGCTTCTCTTGTACTGTCTCGTCTGTTGCAAACTTGTCAGTGTGCTCTTCCGCCCCGTCTCTAAAGGGACAGCCCTGCGAAGTTACGCCTTTCCCGGAATGCGGCAAAATCTTTAACCTTCTTTAACCGCCCGGAGGCTCACTTCCCGAAAGCGAGTGCAAAGTTACGCCTTCCACGCATATCCGCCAAATTTTACAGGCGAAAATTTCATGAAAATTGTGTTAAATTGTGTTGAATAGCTGGCCGCGAGACGGTTACGAACGGACATATGCCCTGTTAGGATCACGAAGATTAGGAACCTTAGGAATCTTAGGAACCTTAGGAATCTTAGGAACCTTGGGAATCTTAGGAACCTTGGGAACCCTACATGCCCTGTATGGAGTTGGAGGGCTTGGAGGCCTACAAGTCAGATAACGAACAGAAATCTTATAACGAGGGAGGGCTTGGGTGAATATTCGGAATGGGTGGAGATATAATAGAGGGTAGGAATATAATATTGTAAAAGCGGTTAGAAGTATGTAATTTTGTGGTAAGAAACACTACTGCACTAATCATGAAAGGCATCTATTATAATAACAGCGTGGCAACCAGTCAAACGCCGAGCCAAGAACACGGAAATGCCCCCGACGGTCCGGGCACACTGTATCTGATGCCGGTACCCATGAGCGACGCACATCCGTCGACCGTGCTCCCCACGACCAATATAGAGTTAGCAAGCAGGATAAAATATTTTATAGTAGAAAACGTGCGCTCGGCCAGACGTTTCCTGAAGCGATGCGACCCATCGATCGTCATTGACGAGCTGCATTTCGAGGTGCTGAACGTAGATACAGCTCCCGAAACGGTCGACGCAATGATAAAGCCATTGACCGGCGGCCACGACATGGCGATAATCAGCGAGGCAGGATGCCCAGCTGTAGCAGACCCTGGAGCTCTCGCCGTGGCAGCGGCTCAACGTAAAGGAGTGAAAGTGGTACCATTGGTAGGACCCTCAAGCATACTGATGGCCCTGATGGGTTCAGGATTCAACGGTCAGAGCTTTGCGTTCAGAGGATACCTGCCGATAAAGCCCGACGAACGTCAGGCCGCATTAAAGCGCATGGAAAAACGGATACAATCCGACAACCAGACCCAGATATTCATAGAGACACCCTACCGCAACAACAAACTGATAGACACTCTCATCCGCACCCTCCACGGGGCGACAAAACTCTGCGTGGCGAGCGACATAACAGGACCCAACGAGAGCATCATCACCCGCCCGCTGTCAGGCTGGGCGACAGCGACTTATAATTACGACAAAATCCCAACAATATTCCTCCTCTACAAGTAACCAGAAGTAACCGATGGCGAAACAAATCAGACGTTACAGCGCGGACGCGTACCGCTCGATGCCCTCACTGTTTGATGACGACGGAGAGCAGGGCGGAGCGTACAACACTGTAGAAGAGATAAGCATGGCGGCCACCAGACGCGAGCCGATGGTGCGATTCATGAGCTTCGGAAGCGGTTCGAGCGGCAACTGCGCCTTTCTGACCGACGGCACAACAGGCCTACTAATCGATGCCGGTGTAGACCCCGACCATGTGGACCGCTCACTGGCCCGCAACGGATATTCGATGGACTCCATCAAGGGCATCCTGCTGACGCATGACCATGGCGACCATGTCAGAAACGTGTACAAGATCGTGCGGTTCCACAAGCACATCAGGCTATACTGCACTCCGAAAGCGTTCGGGGGAATAATGCGCCGGCACAGCATGTCGCGGCGGCTCAAAGACTACTACCAAGCCATATACAAGGAATTTCCATTCAAATTAGGCCGGTGGGAAATCACCGCTTTTGATGTGAACCATGACGGCACCGACAACGCCGGATTTTTTCTCACAAACGGCAACCAGCGGATCGCTGTCGCCACCGACTTGGGATGCATCACAGACCGGGTGCGCCACTACATGTCACAGGCGCGTAACATCATCATAGAGGCCAACTACGATGCCGACATGCTTGCCCATGGCCCCTACCCCGAATTTCTGAAAGCACGGATAGCAGCCGCCAACGGCCATTTGGACAACCGTGTCACGGCACAGTTCGTCACTGAATTAGCCACAGGCAGCGAGCTGCTCCAACGGGTGTTTCTCTGCCATCTAAGCCACGACAACAACACCCCCAAAGTGGCTCTGGCAACTATCGGAGGTGCATTAGAAGCAGCGTTGCCTCGGATAAACCTCGTAAAAGACGACACTCTGCCCCCTACAGACACCACGCGCCGCACCTTGCTGCTGGACGCTCTGCCCCGGTTTGAGGCATCGACGCTCTATACCTTCAGAATATAGGAACAGAATATAGGAACCCCTCTCCGACTGTATCAGAGATGCAGCGAATTATGCATCCCGCTGTGTGAGTATACGCCACTCGGATGGGTACATGTTGTTGGCACGAGACCCGAGATTTTTGACAAAACCCAAAGGAGACGACCCATAGCATACGAGTACATATCCTTTAGGCGTACCATCGGGAAGCGACACAGCTTCACGGCGCAGGTAGCGCACAGCGTCTTCACGAGAAAGCTCCACTTGCGGAAATGCCCCGGCGGAAAGAGCCTGCGACATAGCCAACGCCTGAGAGGGTATGGCCACACGGCCTTTGATGTCGCCGACATACACTCCGTGGCAGATGACATTAAGATGCCTCATCAATCGGGAAGATAACGCAGCCATATGCTTAGGCACAGCGTTGATGCGTCCGCCGGTCACGCTTATTTCGTAACCGTCACCGCCTACGAGCCACATGCGCAACGTCGGAATCAACGCTTTTTCGTCGGCTGACGGCGAAGAGTGCCGTGAATTTTTCTTGACCGACTGCTTTTTATCTACTATGGCAACAAGACCGCGTCCAGGTTCATACCCACCCGGCTTACGCAACACAGCCATGAAAAGCCCCTCCCCACGCGTGAATCCCGGCAGGAAACGGAAACAATGGGATGACGTACCTATCCCTGAGGTTATATTCCAAGCCGCTTCGACAGGTATGCCCACACTTTCAGCCCCCAAATCACCGACCATATGGTCCACGATTAGTTCGTTTTCATAGCGGTTGAATGTACAGGTGCTATAAACAAAAAAGCCGCCCGGAGCCACCGTCTCCCACAGATTATCGACTATCTCACGCTGCCGGGCGACACACTCGTCGACAAGAGCCGGCGACCACTGCTCCACAGCCGTCTTGTCCTTGCGCATCATGCCTTCACCCGAACAGGGAACATCGGCCACGACGATATCGAAATCCCCGCAAGCCCGGGGAATACGGGAGGTGTCGTCACGGGTAACAATCACACCAGGGTAGCCCCACTTTATAATGTTCTCCTTTAGCACCGCCGCACGCTTGGGCACGTATTCATTGGCGACCACAACCGAGCCGTCAGGCAGAGCGTCAATAAGCGCAGTGGTCTTGCCCCCGGGAGCTGCACACGCATCCAAAGCCAACAATGGAGTGGGATTATCTTTGATAATCTGACGCACTACGTAGCCAAGAAACATGGACGACGCATCCTGCACATAATAACGCCCCTGATGAAGTGCAGGGTCAAGTGTAAAGGACGGTCTCGACGCGAGGTAACGCCCTTCGCCGCACCAAGGGACAGCACCGTCAACGTCCATACCGGCATAGTCGGGCGATTTCTTACGGATATTGCTCCGTATCGACAGCGACGGAGCGGACAGCAATGCGTCACAAAGCACCTGCGCCCTATCGCCTAAAGCCGACAGCGAATCGACAAATCCGTCAGGCAGTGAAGTTTCAGGCATTTCTGTGGTCATTCAGAGGCTATTTTTTGATTTGTTGGTTACGAACTCAAGCAGTTCCGGGAGCTGGCTCCGCCAGAATTTCCAATTATGGTCACCCGGAAGAATCCTGAACACATGCTCCACCCCTCGGCAGCCAAGGTCGGCATGAAGCCGCCTGTTGTCCGGCAAAAACGCATCCTTGTCGCCGCAGGCCAGCATAATCCTCGGTGAATATGCCGCCAAAGAGTCAAGATGCGCGAACACAGCGTGTCCCTCCCACGTCTGCTGGTCATATGCCCCCAGCAGCGACGGCACCTTGATCCACGGATAGGCTTTAAGATGGGCTATATCCAAAGCACCGCTGAGCGATACTGCGGCATGGAACAGCTGCGGATGACGCGCCGTCAGATACAATGCCCCATGTCCGCCCATGCTGTAGCCGGCTATGTAGCGCGACAAAGTGTCGACAGGAAAGATGCTGTCGATATGGCTGACGAGGTCGCGGACGATGAAACTTTCCATTTTCAGTCCCGCCCTGACCGAATCCTCTACATCCCAATAGAACGAGTCGCGCCCATCAGGACAGACTATGACCACCGAGTAAACATTGGCAAGCGAATCAAGCGGAGTGCGCTTAGGCCACGCCTCTTCATTGTCACGGTAGCCGTTGAGAAGATAAAGACTCGGCCAGCCCTCGACCGGCGCATCGCCGTCGGGCCATGCCACTACAATCCGTTCAGGTCCCGACAGATATTCCGACCCGATTTCAAACCGTCTTACCTCGGCATGAAGGACAACGCCTGCCAGCATACAGCCGCACAGCGCACATACCAGCACATTGCCACTCCGTCTCATCGGCGCAACCGACGGCCTTCATAACGTTCGATGGCCTCTATCCATTCGGGGCTGATGGGGCGTGTTGTAGCCGTCGCCTTGTCGAATCCCACAAGCACCGTCCGCGCTATGCACCTGACATCGCCAGTCTCTGGACACACGATGCGCTGCTCCATCACGAGACTGTGCTCGGATATCGCAGTCACAGCTGTCCGCACCTCGATATGGTCATAGAGATAGGTCGGGCCGACAAAATCCACATTGACATTGACGATGACCACATTATCGTTACGCACATCGGCACCTCCGGGTGTGACGTCTATCATGTAGCGGGTCTTGCCGATATCAAGATAGCTCATGTAAGCGTTATTGTTGACATGCCCCATCAGGTCGATGTCGCTGAACCGTATCTGCACTTGCACCGCATGTCTGAGCGGATACTGAAGCACGGGGACGCGGGGGTTAGAGCCGGGAAGAGCCATAGGAAACAAAGAGGGTATTATAGGGATTTCAATATTCGGTGAACAGGCGCGGTTTTATACATATACCCACACGCAGCATGGAGTGGAACTCCTTAAAAGCAAGCAGCCCCTCGCCGTAACCGTTGTAATACTGCATGAACAGGAACTGGTTGTCACGCGGGAATATGCGGTAGCTGAGTTCGACCGTGGTATTATAGTTGAGATTCCATCCGCGCCGCTTGGTCAGCAGCACCGACAATCCGAACCTGCGGTTTAAAGAAGTAAACGACGTGCCTATCTGATATATGCCGCAGTAATCGAGGATGTCCTTATTTTGTCCGCCGTCTATAATCGGTATCCACACCTTGCCATGCACGGTCAGGGTCGGGTCGATTATGATGTTGGCGGCAAGAGAGAGCTTGTTCCATGATCGTGACTGCAGCCCGTCGCGGCCGTTGCTTTCATGCTCGAGTATCAGTGAGACCTTGCCGATGAAGCGGTCGCGAGAAAACAGCGGTTTGGTCCATCCGATGCCGGGATTGAAGTTAAGATCGGTCATAGGCATCGAATTTTCAAACACGTTCCAAAAACACTTCTGCGTATAAAACAAATATAGATAGGTGCCCCAAGGGAGCGTGGCGCGCGTCAGACGCTGGGATATCGAGACCTGGAACTTCACATCTGAATTATGCTTGGTGGCTTTATAGCCTATGGGGGCACCTACGATAAAATAGTTGTCCTTATACAGTCCGAAGTAAGGGCCGAGGTCGAAGTCACGTTTGATGGAATCGGCATTCAGCTTGGGTGTATCCTGCATATTCAATATCTGGCCATGGCAAGCAGCCACAACCGACAGGGCCATCGCCGATGCAATAACCAGCCTACGTATGCACCTTTGTATAAGCATGATGCAAAGATATAAAAAATTTCAGACAGGCTCTTAATGCAGACGTGTGCCCCTATTGAAATACGACTATAGGGACAATATTAAAGACCATAGGGTATAAACGCCAAATGAGGAGCCTCTTCACAGAGTCTCCTCATCTGATAATAAACCAATCATTATCACATTTCTTGCAATGGAAAAAGTAATCTTGCTATGTATCTATAAAACGCCGCTCGGGCGAAATGGTTCAATCAAGGTGCGATTTATTTTGAAAAATTTTTTCCTATCAAAATAAAACACATCGTATAAACGAGTTAGCTCATCAAAATATTGTATCGGTTTTGATTTATTAACTATTTAACGAGTGTGCCAGCCCTGCCGTCTCCGCCATATATGGTTTCAATACAGAGAGATATTCGCGTTCAAAATTAGGAGTGAACACCTCCTGCCCTATCTGGTCTTCAAGTTCGGCAATAGTCCAGAAGCGTCCTCCGTCAAGCTCCTCAGATGGTGCAATAACGGCATCGTCAGCTACGCGGGTGGCAAAGACATGCACCAACTCCCGCTCGCGGTCGGACTCGAACACATAACGGGATATGAACATCGGAGCAAACGACTCCAGCCCAAGCTCCTCCATGACTTCACGGACAAGAGCCGCCTCGATTTCCTCGCCGAAACCGACATGCCCTCCGACGGCAGTGTCCCACTTCCCCGGCTGGATGTCCTTCCACGACGGACGTTTCTGCAAATACAACCGCCCGGAGGCATCGAACACATGCAAATGCACCACCGGGTGAAGCAACTTAGAGCCGCCATGGCACTCCCCACGGGTCGCACGGCCTATGACCGTGCCGTCATCGTCCACTATCGGAAATATTTCATCCGCATTATCCTGCATCATAGCGCGAAAACGAGCCTTATTAGAGCTTTTGAGTGCAAAATTAGTGCTTTTCCATTAATTAACCATCCGCCACCTATCTTTATGCACCTCACGTTTGTTATAAACATATAAGTAAGTCGTAAAAATTAATGCACATATAAATCGCGGTTATTTTTGAGATTATATTGGGCTTGAGTGAAGGAGTATAGCGAGCTATACGACTGAATGAAAGCACGATATAAGCCGAAAAGAACAAGATTTATTGGGCAAGCCTTTTAAACTTACATATGGCGATTAATTTTTATGACTTACTTACTAACGTAAATAATAACTAAAACGAAGATATGAAACTTACAAAATTATTCCTCCCCGCCATCATGGCCATAACATTGGCCATCCCGGCAGCCAACGCCCAACAGCGGCAGATGCCACGCGAATATGGCGGCGGCACAATCGGCTCTTCAACAAGCTCCGGCACATCAATCAGCGACCTTCCGCAGCCCGCGCTGAAATTCCTAAGCAACTATTACAATGGGGTGAATGTCACCAAGGTCAAGCGCGAGCATGTTCCCGGACCATTTGAAGTGACGATGGCCGACGGCTCCGAAATCGAATTCGACACTGCCGGACGTATACTCGAAATCGAAGCTCCCGACAATGCCATACTCCGGCCGCGTCTGGTACGCTACCTCATAGGGCGCAAAATGTACGACGAGCTAAGGAGCAATCGGCAGACCGACAAAGTCGAATCGGTAGACTTCAACTACCGCGACGGCAGGCTTATCAAGGTGGCAACCGCATCTGTCCCGCCACAGAAGCTCGTATTCGATCTCAAAGGCAACCTCGTATTGATAAAAGTCGACGACTGATACCAGATCATAATCAAACTGCTTCTAAATACCATGGGGCTGCGCCAACAGAAATGACGCAGCCCCTTCGTTTGCTATTATTTTCTCGCCTGTTTGCATCAAGACCGGTCTGGAGCCGGCTCAATGCGTATCAGCTCCAGGCGTGTCGACGTGCGGCGGATAATCGTGAAGCAGAGGTCATCGATTATGACGGCCTCCCCTTTGGCAGGGATGTTGCCCGTATTGTAGAGTATATATCCTGCCAGCGTCTGGTATTCGCTGTTTTCAGGTATTTCCATATGCCACATGTCGCGCAGGGTCTCCACCTCCACACGGCCTGAACATTCATAGACCCCGGGGGCGGTTTCCTTGATAGCCTCCTCGGCCTTATCGTGTTCGTCGCGGATGTCGCCACAGATTTCTTCCATCAAGTCTTCAAGCGTCACAAGCCCGGAAGTCCCGCCGAACTCATCGATGACTATAGCCACCGAACGCTTCTCCCCAAGAAGACGCTTCATCATCTTATGGGCTAAAAGAGCCTCGGGGGCAAACAGCACCGGCTTTATTTTGGTGGTCCAATCCACTTCGGGCGCAAACAGCTCCGACACATGGATATACCCGACAATATTGTCTATATCCTCACGATAGACTATTATCTTGCTGCGGCCTGACGAGGTGAAAAGCGCCGACAGCTGCTCCCGCGAGGTATCTTCGATGTCGACAGCCACAATCTCGTTGCGCGGCACCATGCAGTCGCGCAGATGTATTGTCGAAAAGTCGAGGGCGTTGTGGAATATCTTGACCTCCGTCTCTACCTGCGTGTCCGCACTGTCGCGCCCGCTCTCCTCTATGGTGCGTTCGAGATACTGGTTGAGGTCGGCTATCGAAAGCGCAGCTGGAGGGGCATCCTCACCTTTCACGCCGACAAGCTTCATAAGCCCTCGCGACAGGCGTGTAGTGAACCACGAAATCGGATACAATATTATGTAGAACACCCATACCGGCACTGCGAAAAACCGCAGGTAGCTGTTAGGGTTTATGCGGAAAACCGACTTAGGGATAAACTCGCCCGTCAGCAATATGACAAGCGTGGATATCACCGTCTGCAGAAGCAGCATCACGGCCTCATTGTCTACTCCCCAGCTCTTTATGGGTCCAGACAGGATGGCCGCAGCCCCCATACCGTAAATTACAAGCATGATGTTGTTGCCTACCAAAATCGTAGATATGAACATCTGCGATGATGAATAATAACGGTCTATGATACGGCTGATGAATCCTCCCTTTTCGACGTCGAGCTGGGTGCGCACACGGTCAGCCGTAACATAAGCTATCTCCACCCCTGAGAACAAGGCGGAAAAGATAAGCGTTATGATGGTCAATACAAGCATATGCGGATTATTATATTAATATAATAATGTGTCAACGACCCAACGAAGTGACAGGACGCTTGGGTTGGGGTTCTGCCGGCTCCCGGCTCCCGGGAGCCGCCATCAGCTGATTGGTGTTCTGGGAGGCTCCCGCTGATGGCCGTGGTTTCTCGGATGTACGCTGCGGCGGGGTCCTTACCACCGGCACCGACGCGGTGTCGGTCGCACTCGAATCTCTGAGCTGCGACCCACCTCCTGCCATCGGACCGTCGTCATTGACAGGGAATATGCCTGACACATTATTGACCGTGTAATTAGTCATCTGCTCGTCGCTGACAAATCCATACCCTTCGATAATGCGGTCGCTTTTCTCGATATGGATGAACGAATCGCTGTAAATCTTATGGTTCTGCTGGTCCCAGAAAAGCTGGTTGGTGAGGAATTTCTCTTTGGCTACATTGGCTATGCGCACATTGCCGTCAAGCCGCCAAAGCTCTTCAAGTTTGAAATATGTAGCCGAGTCGCACCTTACCGTTGCCTCGCGGCGCATGAGGTCATCGAACTTCTCCAAATTCAGCCCGTCAGGAAACCGCCAGTGCGGCACTTTGGCCTCGTCGAACACGAGCCACAGAGGGGAAATGATACGGTAACGGGTTATGCCCGAATCGCTTATAAGAGTCTCCACATCACGTGTCATCATGGTCGGAAACGTCTCAGGGTCGATCCGTCCTGACAGAAATTCCTTCTTCTCCTCCTGGCAGGCCGTTACGGCCATAATGGTAATCAGGAACACTACCGATGGCAGCAGTTGTCTCATTCAGAGCTCTTTTTGCGAAGTGACATCAGCGTATCTTGCTCTGCATGAACCAGCGTTCGTTGAAGTTCACGCCGAGGGTGATGTTGAAATAGTTTTCGGTAAGAAGCTTGGTCGGTGATGTGGAGCGGTGCTTGTATTCGAAGCCGAGGTTTACCACCGTCTTACCAGCCACGGCAGGGAATCCGAAGCCGCACGACAGGCCGAAGTCCTTGACCGAGTTGCTGTTGACCGTTATGTAGTCACGGTTGTAATATCCGCCGAATCGATATGCCACACGGCGGAAATAGCTGCCACGAGGATCAGGAACCCACTCCAGTCCGGCCCCGATGCGGTAACGGTTCTGAAACTTTGTGCCGATGAAGTTGTCATCAGGCTCAAACTTGGCATTTTTCCATCCCTGATACGTGAAATCCACTTCTGCCATGAAATTGCGGTTGCGCTCGTAGTTGATACCCACGCCCCATGTGGCAGGTATGGCGAAGTTATGTCGCAGCGATTCGCTGGCTATGGTGTCGCCCACGTAACCGCTCGTGCCTGATGACGACACTTCGTCAAACTGCAGCACCATGCTCTTGCCGAGCAGGGCCTTGCCTGGCGAGAACGTAAGTCCGGCAGTCAAGCGTTGGCGAGGAGCCACCTCCACGCCATACTGGATGCCGAAATCCATGTGGAAGTCGCGGACCTGTATGATTTGCTCGAAAAGCGACATCGTTCCTGTAGATTCCGGTATGGCATACACGTCATTGTACGTAGTGCCGAAGAAATAACCGAAATTCATGCCGACATTGAGACCCTTGACGATGTTGAATCCGGCTCCGAGATAAAGCAGGTTCAGGCCACCCGAACCCTGGCGCGAAGCCGAGCCGTTATCGATTGTCGAGCCGAAAGAATATCCCACCGATGAGTACGGCAGCAGGCCTATCGACATGCCCAACCGCTTGCTCACTGGGAAAGCCATGGTCACATAGTCGAGACCGCCGCCGTAGTTATGCTGGCTGTTGGTGATGTCGGAATTGTGGAGTTTCTCGCTTGACCATATGTTGGTGAAGTCAAGCCCCAAGTCGAAGAGGAATGTCAACGAATCGCGTGAAGCATAGCTTGCCGGATTCATCACGTTGATCTGCCGTCCCGACGACATTGCATAGCCCACTCCGCCCATCTGACGCTGTGCCGATGTGACATTGTCACGCAATATACCGTAACCAAACTTGGAGTATGGAGTCTGTGCCGATACGCTTTCGCCGACAGCCATAGCCATGACTGCGGCCAGAAGAGCTATAAGTCTACTTCTTATTTTCATTGTATAATAAAATACTGTTTAATCCTTTGCTTACAAGATGCTCGTCGACATCCACCTCGAAATCGAGAAGCGGGCTCAGCAACGGGGCATTGCCACCCGTCATGACCACCTTTGTGTCGCGGAGCTTGCTCATATAGAAGCTCACAGCCCCGACTATGCCGTAGACCGCGCCGAGTATCATCGCGTCGGCGGTATCCTTGCCGAGCACCCTGCGGTGTTCGATGCTTGCCGGCACTTCGAGCTGCGGCAGACGCGCAGTGTAGCGGTGCAGCGCATCAAGCCTCATCTTGAGGCCAGGAGTGATATTGCCCCCTCGGAATGTGCCGTCGGCGGTGACGAAATCATAAGTCACGGCAGTGCCGGCATCCACCACGAGCAGATTCTGGCCGGGATGCAGCGACACGGCTCCCACCGCCGCCGCAATGCGGTCGGCTCCGAGGGTCCCCGGCGTACCGTAGTCTATCTTGATAGGCAGGCGGCACCGGCTCGACAACCGGCACACGCGCTTTGCTATGTGCCGAATGCTTCCAAGCACGGCACTGCCGTCGTCAGAAACGGAGCAATATATGGCTGCGTCAATGGCACCGCGCCCGTGGGTAAACTGCTCGACGGTCTGCGCACACAGATGCGCCTCGTTGACTATGTCAATAAGCTCGATACCGTCCCACAGAGCCATCTTGGCTACCGTATTGCCTTGATCAATGGTGAGATTCAATGACATACCGCCGCAAAGTTACTAATAAATCTTGTAAGTAAGCCGTAAGCCGCTGTCAAATTAAAACTCTATAACAACTATGCAACTATGCAGCCATGCAACGAAGTCTACAGGGGAATTATGCCGGAAGTACACCTCTCGCCGTGAAAATGCGGTAAATCAGGTCACGCAACATCTCCGATGCGTCCTGGCGGCTGCCGATGCCCTTCGACTTGACATCGAAATCACGTATGGCAGACACTATTTCTGCCGTCTGGAAGGCATTGTAATTGCGTGCGGCGGCCTCATAGTTGCGCAGCTGCCACGACTGGCTGAAGCCCATCGCCGCCATCAGCGATACCTGGCTCTTGTCAGGGGTAAAATGATACACAAGCAGATTGGAGAACAGCGAGAAAACACTGCTCGCAACAGCCTGCGGCGGATTAGCCTTGGGATTAGCCTTGAAATACTCCACTATCTGCATACATTTGCGGAAATTGCGCGACACTATGGCATCGACCAGCTCGTAGCTGTTGAAATCCTTCGAGATGCCTATGTTGCGCTCTATCGCTTCGGGGGTGACAGTGGCTTTAGGAGGGAGCACCATGGCAAGCTTAGCCACGGCATTATGCACTTTCGACAAATCCGCACCTAAATAGTCCTTAATCATCGTAAGGGCTTTGACCTCTATGGCCAGCCCGTGATCATCCACTATGGCCTTGATGCACTGAGGCAAGTCCTTCGGCTTAGGACGGTCAGCGGTGAATATCACCGCCCCCCTCTTTGCGGCATCCATCATCGCTTTGCCCTTGGGTTTATCGCCTCGGAAACATACCACGAAGACCGTAGTAGGCGAAGGCGACATGATGTATGGTGCGAGTTTGTCGAGCTGGTCGGCTCTCATGGTCTGCGCTTCCTTGAGGATGACCACCTGACGGTCGGACATCATCGGATAGCGGCGGGCCGTTTCAACAACAGTGGCGACATCAAGCTGCTGCGAACCGTAGACCACAAACAGGTTGAAATCGCGGTCGGCCTCATCGATCACCCCTTCGAACTCCTCTACTAACCGGTCGATGTAATATCCCTCCTGCCCACCGAGCACATACACCGGCCGGAGGCTCTTATGACGTATGTCATTGCGAAGCGAAGCGAAAGTTACCGAAGCCATATGGTCACAGCTAAGTCAGTCACCAAAATTAGTTTGTATCTTAAAGTCAATCACAGTTTTGACACTTCTATGGACTGATTTGTAGCCTAATTTATGACGAAACAACATTGCAGCCCCTAAGTTACAAAAATCTCCCCGAACTACCGCAATCCATCTGACATATCGAGTGCAATATCGTGCAGCATATTAGGCCGGCCAACTGCGCAATCCACATCCATAAAGCTCCACAGAAGCGTAAGAACAGTAGGGCGGAGAGCAAGCCTCGTCACAAAGAGGTGTTCGAACGGTCAGCCCTGCAGGGGCTGAAGACGCAGGCCGCAGGATTCGTTTCAGCGACGATCGCGACAAATACTATGACAGCATCTTACAAGAGGCAGCAAGCTCCGCACGGGGCTTGGTAGCCGTCATGCGGAGCTTTGCCGAAGTTATGCTAAAGAGGCTATGCTTGCCGCGGGCATGTGTGACTATGCGCCAGACGGCTGCTGTCTCTTGTGTTTTTGTGGTTAGTCGGTCAGCGGAGCGTTATTTGAGAGCGTCCTTGACAGCGTCGTTGGGGACCATGGACTCCTGGAAAGTGTAGGCGCCTGTCTTGGGCGACTTCACCATCTTGATGACTTTGCTATATGTACGTCCTTCACCCTTCTGCAGCGAAGCGACTGTTTTCTTTGCCATATCGTTGGATTTTGTAAAGTAGGGTCTCTACCGGGTGAAACTTATGTTATTTAATCTCCTTGTGGACAGTCACCTTCTTGAGGATGGGATTGTATTTCTTGAGCTCAAGACGTTCGGTGGTGTTCTTACGGTTCTTGGTGGTGATGTAGCGAGAGGTGCCGGGCATACCGCTGGCCTTATGTTCGGTGCATTCGAGGATCACCTGCACTCGATTGCCTTTAGCTTTCTTTGCCATTGTTAGTGATTAGAGGTCTAAGTATTTAATTTCGGTGAGATAACCCTTCTTGGCAGCATCCATGATGGCTGCGTTGAGGCCCTTCTTGTTGATGGTGCGGAGGCCTGCGGCAGAGAGGGTCAAAGTAATCCAAGCGTCTTCTTCTACCCAGTAGAATTTTTTGGTGAAGAGGTTGACGTTGAACTTACGCTTTGTGCGGCGCTTGGAGTGGGAAACGTTGTTGCCCACCATAGCCTGTTTACCTGTGATTTGACAAATCTTTGACATGGCTGTTCAATTAAATCTATCTCTTGTGGTTGTTTTTGTAATACTGTAAAGCACGGGGCTTCAGGGGTGACATTTCAGGCCGTTTCCCTATTCTCATATCGCGCCAAGTGCATCATTCTTAGACACTTTCATAGGATAAGGCCGCAAAACAGTTTGCAAAGTAAGCAATTTTCTGTCTATCTGCCAAATATTTCCAAATGTTTTTGTTAAATTTGTGTTGTAAAGCGAGTATTCCATTAAACCCAAAACGGATACTTACAGTCGTAAAGAAACTGCCGCAAAGATGCAACTCGTAAGCCTAACCATAACAGATTTCAAGAACATCCCCGAAGCCCATATAGAGCTGTCGCCGCGCTTCAACGGCTTTCTCGGACTCAACGGCATGGGGAAAAGCAACCTGCTCGATGCCATCTACGCCTTGTCGTTCACCAAGAGCTTCACCGGGGCGCATGACCGCATGTTGGTGCGCCGTGGATCGGAGCTGTTTATGGTCAAGGGCACATACCTGCGGCAGGGACAGCCCGAAGAGGTGACTCTCGGCTACTCAGCCGGGAGGCGCAAGAGCCTCAAGCGCAAGGGCAAAGAATACAAGCGCATGTCGGAGCATATAGGCTCGTTCCCCATAGTGATGATGTCGCCGCGTGACATCGACCTCATACGCGGCACCGGCACGGACCGCCGCCGGTGGATGGATATGGTCATCTCCCAGAGCGATGCCACTTACCTCGACGCACTCATGCGCTACAACGCCGCCCTCGAACAGCGCAACCGCCAGCTACGCGACGGGGTATATGACCGCACCCTGCTCGAAATCAACGAGATGATGATGGCCGCTGCCGCCGAAACAATCCATTCAGCCCGCGCCGTCTTCGTAGCCGAACTCGGCGAGATATTCAGCCGCTACCACCGTCTGATGGCCGGCGACGACGAGGAAGTCACCCTGGCATACGAGAGCGAACTCAATGAGCCGGGCATGACCATGGAGCGTCTTTTCGAGCTCAACCGCGCCAAAGACGGCATCATCAAACATACATCGTCAGGCATACACCGCGACGACATCATCATGACCCTCGGAGGCATGGATGTCAGGCGCACGGCATCGGAGGGGCAGTGCAAGACATTTACCATAGCCCTGCGTCTGGCACAATACGAATTCCTGTCAGGGGCCACGCACCTCAGACCGCTGCTGCTGCTCGACGACATATTCGACAAGCTCGACTCAGTCAGGGTGGAACGCATCATACGCATGGTATCGGGCGACCGGTTCGGCCAGATATTCATCACCGACACCAACCGCAAGCACCTCGACGAGATTTTCTCAGCCACATCGGAGGATGTCAGGCTATGGAGCGTCGACAACGGCGAGTTCGCCCCCTTGGAACTCGGTCAAAGCCCATCAGAGCCATGAAACGCACCGAAGCACAGTCGATAGCCGAGATTTTTGACGAAGTACTGCGCCAGAACAATCTCGACGACACTTTTAACGAACAGAAAGCATGCCACCTATGGCCCGAAGTGGTAGGTCCGCAAATCAACCGCCGCACCACGCGCCGCTACGTGGACCACGGCGTGATGCACGTCTACATCTCATCCGCTCCGCTCAAAAGCGAGCTCGAATTTCTCAAAAGCCGCATAGTGCAGCTGCTCAACGATGCCGTTGGCTCTCCTGTCATCAAAGCATTGATGATCCACTGACGCAGACAGCCCCCAATCGGGAAAGCCTAAAAACAGGCCGCTGCAACAACCTACAACAATAACACACAGCCATTCCAGGAAAACGGCTGGTTTGTTAGGTATTATCGCTTTGTTGCAACGAGCCCAATCCGCGTAATTACGGATTGGGCTCGTGGATTATCTGGCTTCTTGGGTTTTCAGAGACCCATCGCGTCGAGCTCGGCGATATTGCGGTCTATCTCGCCCTGGTCGAGGGGATAGTTTATCAAGTCGCCGTTGAAATACTTGTCATAGCTGGCCATGTCTATCAGACCGTGTCCCGACAGGTTGAACAGGATAACCTTCTCTTCGCCTGTCTCCTTGCACTTGTTGGCCTCGCGGATTGTCGCAGCTATGGCATGGCACGACTCAGGCGCGGGGATTATGCCCTCCACCCGTGCAAACAGCGCACCGGCATCAAACGATTCGAGCTGCTGGATGTCTACCGCCTCCATCAGACCATCCTTTAGAAGCTGCGACACTATGACTCCGGCGCCATGGTAACGGAGACCTCCGGCGTGGATGTTGGCAGGGGCAAAGTTGTGACCGAGAGTGTACATCGGCAGAAGCGGTGTGTATCCGGCCTCGTCGCCGAAGTCGTAGCGGAACTTGCCTCGTGTCAACTTGGGGCATGAAGCCGGCTCGGCTGCTATAAACCGTGTCTGCTTGCCTTCCAGAATGTTATGGCGCATGAAAGGGAAAGCGATACCGCCGAAATTGCTGCCGCCGCCGAAGCAGGCTATCACCATGTCGGGGTATTCGCCAGCAAGCGCCATCTGCTTCTCTGCTTCAAGACCGATGACGGTCTGGTGCAGCGTAACGTGGCTGAGTACCGAGCCGAGGGTATATTTACAGCCAGGTGTAGTCCGGGCAAGTTCGATAGCTTCAGAGATAGCCGTGCCGAGCGACCCCTGATGGTTGGGATAGGCGGTCAGGATGTCCTTACCGGCACGTGTCGACATGGAGGGCGAAGGAGTCACCTGCGCACCGAAAGTCTGCATGATAGAGCGGCGGTAGGGCTTCTGCTCATATGAAATCTTGACCTGGTACACGGCGGCCTCCAGACCGAAAAGACGCGCAGCATATGCCAACGACGCACCCCACTGTCCGGCGCCGGTCTCTGTAGTCACATTCGTCACGCCCTCTTTCTTGCAGTAATAAGCCTGAGGGATGGCCGAATTGAGTTTGTGTGAACCCATCGGGCTAACGCTCTCGTTTTTGAAATATATGTGTGCAGGGGTGCCGAGAGCCTTTTCAAGGCCGTATGCGCGCACCAGCGGTGTCGAGCGGTAGTATTTGTACATCTCACGCACCTCTTCGGGGATTTCAATCCACGTGTCGGTCTGGTTGAGTTCCTGACGGCACAGCTCCTCGGCAAATATCGGATACATGTCCTCGGGCTTCAGAGGTTCCTTGGTGGCAGGGTTGAGGGGCGGCATCGGCTTGTTGACCATGTCGGCCTGAATATTGTACCAATGGGTAGGAATCTCGCTTTCCGGGAGTATGAATCGTTTCGTTTTCTGGCTCATAATGAGAACTGATTTAAACTTATTTCAAAATGTCAAACTCAGAACTGATGCAACCCAAAGAGTTAACCTTTCTGTCTTGTTTCAAGACGCAAAATGTTAATTTGCAATAAGTACAAGTCAGTTCTTAATAAAGTATTTTGCAAAAGCACCCCAAAGGTAGTAATTTTTTATGAAAAAGGCGCTATCCGCTTCGCAGCGAAAGCGCCTTTTGTGGCTGACGCGAGAAACTGTTTTGGCTTCACACCTGATTTTTACAGGGTGTCGCTATTTCACAATAGAGCTTGACTGTCACGGATTTTCGAGTTCTTTTTGCCGCTCGCAATCGTCATGTAGCTCGCTACACTCCTCTCGCTCGCATCAAAAACCCCTCCGAAACTCCTTGTAAAAATCCATATGTGAAATCTCAAAACAGTTTCTAATTATGAAGTAAAATTTCCAACTGTTATGCATCGCAAAGTTAGGCACGCTGCGGCCGCCTTGCAATACCCAAAAGTAGGGATTTTCACACCTTCGCCGTCATATTATATTATATATGGTGGCGGCGACCCGACAGCAGATGGACGAGTTCGCCGATCCAGAGCACAGGGGATGTGCAGACTATGATTAGCAACCAGTCGGTCACGCCGAGGGGCACGACGCTGAAAAACGCCCGTCCACACTGCACTATGGCGATCTGGCCGAAGATGATTATCAGCGCGATGAGCAGAAATCCCTGGCATCCTTTAAAATGGAAAGCCGAACGTCCGCTGGCAAACGACCGGGCGTTGAAGAGGTTCCAGAATTGCAGGAACACGAATATGGAGAAAAACAGGCTCAGCTCGTAGGGCGACAGCTTCTCAGTCACGGTACGTCCATACTGGCTGACAACGTCAAGACCCTCTGGAGCACTGAATATATCAAACAACGAGGTGACAACGTGTCCGTTGAAATACCACAGCAGTCCCAGCAGCACAACGAAGAAAGCAGCCCCTGTAGAAAGGATGAAGCTCCACATCGACCGCGCTATGATAAAGTCCGAACGCTTGCGCGGGCTGGCATCCATAACCTTGCGCGACGGAGGCAGTGATGCAAGAGCTACCGCAGCGAAAGTATCCATAATCAGATTGACCCACAGCATCTGGGTGACGGTCAGCGGAGACTGCATACCCATGAACGCCCCCACGAGCACAATCAGGCTCGCCACGACATTGACAGTCATCTGGAACAGGATGAAACGCTGGATGTTTTGATACAGCGAACGTCCCCACATGACGGCACGTCCTATGGACGAGAACGAATTGTCGACTATCGTGATGTCGGACGCTTCCTTAGCGACAGATGTTCCATCGCCCATCGACAATCCCACCTGAGCGGTTTTGAGCGCCGGGGCATCGTTGGTGCCGTCTCCCGTGACAGCCACCACCTCGTCATTGGCCTGCAGAGCCTCCACAAGGCGCTTTTTGTCCATAGGGCGCGCACGCGCTATGATTTTGAAGTCCCCGACACGTTCTTTCAGCTCGCTGTCCGACAGCTTTTCAAACTCGGGACCCGTGATTATGTTGGCATCCGTGTCGCCGTCGTTCCACAGCCCTATCTGGCGGCCTATCTCCTTGGCCGTACCCGGAGTGTCGCCGGTCACAATCTTGACCTTTATGCCCGCATCTATGACCTCACGCACAGCGTCAGGCACCTCCTTGCGCACGGGGTCGGCAATAGCCACGATGCCCAAGAACGAGAGATTGCCGGCCACAACCTTGCTGTCGGCGATTACATCCTCATCTCCATCCAATACCTGATATGCGAATCCGAGGGTGCGCATAGCTTGGTTTTGATAAGCGAGGAGCTGCTCGTCGACACTCTGGCGTGTAACTCCGGGAGGATAGTTGCGGCAGAGCGAGAATACTATTTCAGGTGCACCCTTGACATAGAGGATGCGGCGGCCGGCGGTATCGCCCGCCACAGTAGCCATATATTTGCGTTCGGTGGAAAACGGCAGCTCCTCTATCACCTTCACCCCTTCACGCAGGGTGCGGTAGTCAACGCCCTGTGACTGGAGCCAGAGCAGCAGCGCGCCCTCTGTCGGATTTCCGAGAGCCGCAGGCTTCGCGGGATCCGAAAGGTCGAGCTGGGCGGTGGAGTTGACTGCCATCCCCTCCTTTATAGTATGGCTGAGAGCATCGCCATCCGCCAGCTTTCCATCACGCAGTCCGTAGAAGTCGGCACTGTGCACACGCATCTGGTTCTGGGTCAGCGTGCCGGTCTTGTCGGTGCAGATCACGGTTGTCGCGCCCATGGTCTCGCAGGCATGCATCTTGCGCACAAGGTTGTTGGTCTTGAGCATACGGCGCATCGAATAAGCCAGAGCCAGAGTGACCGCCATAGGCAATCCTTCGGGCACCGACACCACCACGAGAGTCACCGATATCATAAGCGTCTGGAGCAAGTATGCCATGAACGGCATCCAGTCAAACTGCAATTCCGGGTCGGTAAAGTAGATAAGCACACGCCCTGCCACAATCAACGCCGCGCAGAAGTATGCGATCTTCGAGATCACCCCTCCGAGACGCTGAAGCTGCTCGTCAAGCGGAGTCTTGACACCATCGTCAATCTGCGCAGCCACGAACACCTTGCCGTTCTCGGTGCTGTCACCGACAGCGGTCACGCGCATCACACCGTGGCCGTCCATGACTTTGGTGCCGCGCATCACCTCATCGGAGGCAAAAGTGGCATCAGGGTCGAAGTCATCGGGATTGATGGTCTTATGGCACATCGGCTCGCCTGTCAGTGTAGACTCGTCGACATTGAGCGTCACTGCCTCGAGCAGCTTGCCGTCGGCAGGAATCTCTTCGCCCGTGTTGAGCAGCACGATGTCGCCTACCACTATATCTTTCTTCGGCACCTTGGTGACACTGCCGTTACGGATGACCTGATACGGCTCGTCGTCGTTGACCTGATTGAGCAACGCAAATTCACGGTCGGCTTTCATCTCAAAGACGAACGCCAGCCCCGTGGCGAGCAAAATCGCGATGAATATACCTACAGGCTCAAAAAACACCCCCGCACTTTCGCCGAGTCCGTAATACTCGTAAAGCGAGATGCCGATGGAGAGAGCTCCCGCCACAAGCAGGATGATGATAAGCGGGTCGGAAAATTTTCTGAGAAACTGCTTCCACAGCGGCTCTTTGGCCGGCGGAGTCAGGATGTTAATGCCGTGCGCCTGACGGCTTTTCAACACTTCGGTGTCTGTCAGTCCGGAGTATTGCTGATGTGTACTCATTTGCTTTTACGTATAAATTATACTGAATTATTTGAGTTATGGTTTTAAACCATGCTTTTTTGACACGAAAACGGGTCAGCAAAATTAACTCATATACACCCAATATCCAAATCATGCGGCTCCGCCACAACTCTCCAAATTATAAATAATGCAAAAACCATCCGTACCGGCAAATATCCAAACGCCCATGACACTGCTATTATGCATTCTTTGGCAAACTCGTATAACTTTGCATTTGCTGTTGGACTCTGCCCAACGTTATCAGTGCATAAATTCAACACTTCAATATAGATTTTGCTTGCACGGCAAAAAAGTAATGACTATCTTTGCATCGTCCAAATCCCACGGATATGGAAAGATGCCGGAGTGGTCGATCGGGGCGGTCTCGAAAACCGTTGTGCCCTTACGGGTACCCAGGGTTCGAATCCCTGTCTTTCCGCTAAGAAAGCTGCAAGTCAACGACTTGTGGCTTTTTTGATAGCCACAGGTGATAACCCAAGGGTTCGATAAGTTCCTCTACCCCTCACCTCTATTTCATATTTTTTTGTTAACTTGCACGCTAAACCCGCGCAATGCCGGTAGAACCAAGATGAACTGATTTGAAATGGCTAATCCATATAAAATCCTTAAACTCACTATTGCGGTGTCGACAATCCTGTTGGGAACGACCAGTGCCAGAGCGATAAACGGCAGTTGGAGAGGCGACCTCGATATGGGATTTTCCTCGCTGCCGTTGGTGTTTAATTTCTCGGACAAAGGAGATTCCACTACATGCACTCTGGATTCTCCCAACCAGAATGTCTACGGACTTCCTTTGACGGTAGATTATGTTTCTACCGATAGTGTGGCTGTCACCGCCGGAAGCATCGGGGCGACATTCACAGGCAAAGTGACAACCAATGAGATAATAGGGACTTTTTCTCAAAGAGGTTATAAATTCCCCCTCATACTGAAACCCGAAATCCCTCTTTCGGAGCGACGACCTCAGACACCTCAGCCACCGTTCCCGTATCAAGCTGTCGACACTACGTTTTATTCAGCCGACGGCACCGCTCTGTGCGGCACGTTAACGTTTCCATCAGATTTTGACAAGGGCAAGACTCCGATTTGCGTTTTTGTCACCGGGAGCGGTCCGCAAAATCGCGATGAAGAACTATTCGAGCATAAGCCATTTGCCGTCATATCCGACTTTCTCGCTCGAAACGGGGTCGCTACATTCCGATTTGACGACCGTGGCACAGGTGAATCAAAAGGGGATTTTGCAGCCGCGACAATAGGCACTTTCAGAGATGATGCCAAAGCCGCATTATCATTTGCCCGCACTTTTACTAACGGATCGTGTGGCATTATCGGACACTCCGAAGGCGGTACACTCGCTTTAATGCTGGCACAGGAAGGGCTTCCCGATTTTGTGGTATCACTCGCAGGAATGGCTATATCAGGCAAAGAAACAATATTGGCACAAAACAAGCGGCTTATGGATCGTATGGGTTTTGACAAGACCTCTATTGACAATTCCATGACCCTTATCAATGCCGTTTTCGATGAAATAATCCGTCAAAATAAAGATAGAGGCTCAGCTCCAATCGACATAGATGTTATTGCATCAAGCCTCGGCGTGTCAGCGCCTCCTGCCATAATGCAGAATATCAAACGCAACGTCACCAACGCTACGCCATATTTTGCGTCGATGTTAACGACCGACGTGCGCAAGGGAATGTCTAAAATTTCATGCCCGGTGCTTGCTCTAAACGGCAGTCTTGACACACAAGTTTCTGCCAATGACAACCTTGATGCTATCAGCAATGGAATCGTGACGGCTACTGTCGTCATGTTACCCGGATTGAATCATCTTTTCCAACACGCCACCACTGGCGAAATGGAGGAATATGCCCAGATCAAAGAAACGATTTCACCCGAAGTGCTTTCTGCCATACTTTCGTATATCCGCAATTTGAAATAACCCGGCATCAACGCAATCTCTACGCGCCTGTGTGTATTTATAAGCCGTCACCGCAATAAACTGAGTGTTTGCACGTTTCATAAGAGATGAATAAGGTTATCTCTAAGCTGACCCGGTCTGCGGCAGGGTCAGCCATAATAATATCCCTGCTATCGGCTTTTGCAGCTGTCGATGCCTCGGCACAGTACCGGGACGACAAGCTGCTTAACCGTCCCCATGCCGACAACCGAGCCTGGCATCTGGGATTTTCTGTGGGCATGCACACCGAAGGTCTCAACCTGACCAACAACGGCATACTGACCGACGGCGACAACCGCCAGTGGTACGCCGAGCAGCCGAGCTACGCCCCGGGATTCTGCATCAACGGCCTGATAGACTTCCGCCTCAACGACTTTTTCAGCGTAAGGCTCTCACCCGGCCTGTGGTTCGGCAGCCGTACGGTCACATTCTACAATGCTCTCCCCGGCCTCCACGAAGGTGTCACCGAAAGCGTAGACATCAAAAGCACCTACATAGTGGTTCCCGTAGATCTCAAGTATGCCGCCCGCCGCTGGCGCAACCTCCGCCCTTACATCGTGGGGGGTATCATGCCGGCATTTGACGTGGGCAAAAAGCCCGACATGGACATACTGACGCTCAAGAGCACCGACTGCTATCTGACCGTAGGATTCGGATGCGACTTCTATCTGCCGTTTTTCAAACTCATCCCGGAGGTAAAATTCTGCTTCGGACTGTCGAACATCCTGCAGACCGACCGCCCCGCGCTGGCCGACCAGCCTTCGCTCATCGCATTTACCAACAGCCTCAAGAAAGTCACGTCCAATATGGTCGTGGTCTCATTTTATTTCGAATAAGAGATGATGCTACGCAGATTATACCTCAGAATTGCAATGCTCGTAGCGGTCATCGCGTCGGTCCATACACCCTCGGCAGCGCAGACCGACCCGCTTTTCACCCAGTATTTCGAGGTCCCGTCATACTACAACCCCGCCTCTATCGGCCTGACGGACTTCGTCAGATTCCGCGCCGTATCGCGTCTGCAATGGGTGGGCGTTTCCAATGCCCCTACCACCTTCGCCCTCGCAGCCGACATGCCGCTGAAGCTCTTTGACCGCCGCTGGGGCGTGGGTCTCCTGCTCAATCAAGACTCCTACGGCCTGTTCAGCAACCTCGGCGGCAACGTGCAACTGGCATTCAAGCAGAAGATGTTCAAGGGAGAACTGACAGCTGCAGTGCAGGTAGGGATTTCAAGCATGACCTTCAAGGGGTCGGAAGTGGAGATAGAATTTGACGACGACTACCATATAGGCCAGGACGAAGCCATCCCTACCACCGATATCTCCGGCACGGCATTCGACATCGGCCTGGGCGTACATTACACCCACCGGCTGTTCTGGGCAGGAGTGAGTATGCTCCACCTCAACTCGCCGTCCATCTCTTTGGGCGACGCGGTGGCATCGTCAGGCTCGTCGGACTCAGATCTCGGCGATGACGCTAAAAATTACAAAATAGACTTAAAGCCTACACTTTATTTCATGGGTGGCAGCAATATTCCGCTCAGAAACACGTTATTTGAAGTGATGCCGTCTGTAATGGTGGCCAGCGATCTGGGGAGCAACACCACATTCGAGTTGACAGCCCGTGCGCGATGGAAAAAGTTCCTCACATTCGGAGTGGGTTACCGTTACAATGATGCCGTGTCGGTCATGGCTTCGGGCGAATACAAGGGTTTCTTCATCGCGTATTCCTACGATTATCCCCTCTCCGACATAGCCAAACTTTCATCCGGAAGCCATGAAATCCTCGCCGGCTACAGCCTCAAGCTCGACCTCGGCGACCATAACAAATACAAGCACAAGAGCATACGCATACTCTGAAATTATCACAAATGAAAAAAATCACCATCTATATCTCAGCACTCATCACCGCATCGGGCATAGCGTCATGTGGCTCATTGGGACGTTCGTCGGGTTCAGGCGGAGAAGTCACGGGCGTATCGGGTACCGCATGGACCGAACCAACGCCCTACGGTATGGTGCTCGTTGACCGCGGCTCCATCATACTCGGCCCCCAGGAAGCCGACTCCGCATGGAATCTTGCCGCCGATGCCCGTGGAGCATCAGTGGATGCTTTCTGGATGGACGAGACCGAGGTGACCAACGGCAAGTACAAGCAGTTTGTCTTCTGGGTGCGTGACAGCATCATCCGCGAGCGCCTCGCCGACCCCTCATACGGTGGCAACGAAGAGTTCAAAATAGAGGAGGACAAAGAGGGCAACCCCATCACCCCGCACCTCAACTGGAACAAACCGATACCCTGGCGCAACGCCAACGAGGACGAGCTTCGAGCCATCGAAAGCCTCTACCGCACAAACCCGATTACCGGGAAACGCGAACTCGACCCCACCCAGCTCAACTACCGTTACGAAATCTTCAACACCACCGAAGCTGTCAAGCGCAAAAACCGTCTTGACCCGACACGCCGTATCTATGACACAGACCAGCCTGTCCCGACCGATAACCCTATCATAACCAAGGACACCGCTTATATCAATGATGCCGGAGAAATAGTTCGCGAGACGGTCACACGCGCACTCACAGGCGACTACGATTTCCTCAACACTTACATAGTCAATGTCTACCCCGACACCACCTGCTGGGTCAACGACTTCGAAAACGCATATAACGAACCCTACGTGCGCCTGTATTTCTCCCATCCGGGCTACAACGAATACCCCGTGGTAGGTGTCAGCTGGGAACAGGCAAACGCCTTCGCCAACTGGCGAACGGACTACCTGCGCCGTTCGCTCGGCCGTAACATCATCATAGAGCCTTACCGCCTGCCTACAGAGGCCGAATGGGAGTACGCCGCCCGAGCCGGCATGTCCGAAAACAAATACCCCTGGGAGGGCGACCTGCCACTGACCGACGATGAAAAGGGATGTTTCTACGCCAATTTCAAGCCGCAGGACGGCAACTATACGCTCGACGGCCAACTGATAACGTCACGCGTGGGCACATACCAGCCCAACGATTTCGGCCTCTATGACATGGCCGGCAACGTCAGCGAGTGGACATCGACAGCTTACACTCCGTCGGTCAGCCAAATCACGAGCGACCTCAACCCGGAATACCGCTACAATGCCGCCAAAGAAGACCCATACCGCCTCAAACGCAAGATTATCCGTGGAGGCTCATGGAAGGATGTGGCCCACAACGTCCGCTCCGACCTGCGCCAGTGGGAGTATTCCAATGAGCAACGCTCATATATCGGTTTCCGCTGTGTGCGCTCACAGATAGGTTTCGCCAAGGGCAACAAGTCGCGACATTAAATTATATCGAGGTAGCAATACCGCATAACAGCCCACTACTTACCAACACACATATCCGACCTTACACACCACATCAATGGGAAAAATAAAAAGATATAAAAACAGCGTGGAACGCTTTCTCTCAGGCGAAAGCGGCCAGCGGTTCTTTAATTTCGCCTACTCCATAGGTGCCGCCGTGGTAATCTGGGGTGCACTCTTCAAGATTCTCCACCTCCCCGGGGGCAACCTGCTGCTCTGCATAGGTATGGGCACCGAGGTGTTGATGTTTATCCTCACAGCTTTTGACCGCCCGCCCCGCGAATACCGCTGGGAGGATGTCTTCCCGGTGTTGCAGTCACGCAACCCCGAAGACCGTCCGGACTTCGGAGGCTCAGGAGGAGGCGTGATTATCAACGGATCTATCAACACGTCGGATGCCGAAGCATCGCAAGGCGCATCCCCCACCCACGTCACGGTCTCTGCCACCACGACGCAGACGGCAGCATCCACAGCTCCGTCCGTAGCCTCGCAGCCTGAGATAACCGACCTCGCGTCAGCCACACAGGACTATATGGCCAAGATGACCGAAATATCCTCGGCCATGGAACAGCTGCGCGATACCACCGCCGCCCTCAACGAGGTAAGCAAAGTGCTGCTTGAAAGCTACCGCGCCATCACCGAAAATTCCGAAGGAATCTCAACATGCTCCACAGGCTACGTCGCCCAGATGGAGGACCTCAACCGCAATATCGGCGGACTCAACACCATCTACGAGATACAGCTCAAGAGCGTATCGAGCCAGCTCGACTCCATCGACCGCGTCAACCGTGGCATCAAGGATATCCGCGACATGTATGAAAGGAGCTCGCAGCAGAGCGCGCGCTACTACGAAGAGACAGAGAAGATGGCCCGCTACATGCAGCAGCTCAACCAGGTGTACGAAAAGATGATACACGCCATGACCGTCAACATGTATCGCGCACCCATGCCCGGCGCGCCTGCCGACACCGTACCTTCAGCCGACTCCAACCCATTCCCCCATAACTGATGGCCCAGAGCAACACACGTCTGTCACCCCGTCAGAAGATGATCAATCTGATGTACATCGTCCTGACGGCTATGCTTGCACTCAATGTGTCGAGCGATGTCCTCGACGGCTTCAAGGAAGTCGAAGACGGGCTCGCACGCACCAACGAGACCGCAGCCGACCGTAACAGCGGCATCTACGGAGCCATCAGTGCCATGGCTCTCCAGAATCCCGAAAAGGGCAACCCATGGTTGGCCAAAGCCACAGCCGTGCGCCAAGAGTCGCAGCGTCTTTATGACGAAATCGACTCGCTCAAATACCTTATAGTCCGCGAAAGCGACGGCGAGGACGGAAATCCACGCGAAATCGTCAATCTCGACGACCTCGAATCAGCCGCCGTAGTCATGCTCAACCCCGCTACACGCCTCGGCGAGAAACTGCGCCAGCAACTCGATTCATACTCCGGCTTCGTGACCAAGATGATCGGCGACAGCGCGGTGGCACGCAACATCAAGAACGCCCTTTCGACCGCTCCTATCAAAAAGCCCGGCATAGCCCTTCCCGTCAAATGGGAGATAGCCAAATTTGAGGGCCAGCCAGTAGTCGCAGCGGTGACACACCTGACCAAACTTCAAAACGATCTGCGCTATGCCGAGGGAGAAACCCTCCAGCAGCTTCTGTCAGCCATCGATGCCACGGACGTAAGGGTCAACTCGCTCAACGCGTTCGTGATACCCCAGAGCCGCTACGTCATGAAAGGCTCCAAATACTCGGCCAACATAGTTGTCGCCGCTGTCGACACCACCGCCCGCCCTATCGTGACCATCAACGGCCGCCAGCTCGACAATGACCGAGGGCTGTACGAATTTACAGCCGGTACACCCGGCACATTCGACTACTCAGGCTCTGTTACGTTCAACACTGCCAACGGCACAGACATGACCCTCCCGTTCCAGTCGTCATATACCGTCATGGAACCTATGGCATCCATTTCGGCGACAAACATGAACGTGCTATATGCCGGCATCGACAATCCGATAAGCATAGCCGTCCCCGGCATACCGATGAGCAGCATCAACGCCTCGATGACCAACGGCTCGCTCACCCGCAACGGAGACAAGTGGATAGCCCGCCCCGCCCAGGTGGGTAGCGATGCCGAAATAACGGTCACCGCCCGGCTCGAAGGCGGTAACCAGCGCATAAGCTCCACGACATTCCGTGTGCGCCGTCTGCCCGACCCGACACCGTACATACCTTTCACCGGCGCATCAGGCCAGGAACGCTACAAAGGCGACACCCCCATAAGCAAGGCATCGCTGATGAGCGCACAGGGACTCGGCGCAGCTATCGATGACGGCATACTCGACACGCCGTTCAAGGTGATTTCGTTCGAGACTGTATCATTCGACTCCATGAACAACGCCATACCCGAGGTCAGCGACGGTCCCAACTTCTCGTCGCGCCAGCGCGAATCGTTCCGTCGGCTGTCACGGGGCAAACGCTTCTACATATCGCGCATCAAAGTGTCCGGCCCCGACGGCACACAGCGCACACTCCGCCCCATGGAAGTCATAGTAAACTAACACGCCCATATATACAATACTGCATATGAAATTACCACGCTATATAGCCGCCCTGTCCCTTCTGGCACTCACCGCAATGTCAACGGTGGCACAGGAACGCTCCACCACCACAGGCGTATCGCGGACCAATGCGGCCGAACGCCGACGCGCCCTCCAGCAGGCCGGACCAGGCATAACGCAGCGTATGCAGAACGCCTCCGAATCCACCCCCATGAGCGATGCCGACCTCGAATGGATGCGCGTCATATACCGCGAACTCGACCTCAACAAGGTCAGCAATGCACCTCTGTATTACCCCGACGAGGTCATCGACGGCCAGAAAAACCTCTTCCGCATCATCATGGAGCTCGTCGCATCAGGCCAGCTCCCGGTATATGAATACCTTGACGGACGCGAGATATTCAACGAGCAATACCAAGTCAAGGTGCGCGACATGCTCGACCGCTTCCACATACTCTACTCCGATGCCAAAGGCTCTACCGAGAAGCGTCCGCGCTTCACCATCGAGGATGCCGACGTTCCGGCCAACGAAGTCCTGTCGTATTACATAATAGAGCGTTGGGAGTTCGACCACCGCACCAATAAAGTCCGCTGCAACGTCGAGGCTCTATGCCCTGTGCTCCACCGCAGCGGTGACTTCGGGGGCGAAGCGGTCAAATACCCGATGTTCTGGGTCAAATATGCCGATATAAAACCCTATTTGTCAACTACTTCGATATTCGTCGACGACAGCAACAACCTCGCCACCCACACTATCTCCGACTATTTTGCCAAAGTGATGTATGACGGCGAGATATACAAGACCCGCAATCTCCGCAACCTATCGCTGATGCAGATGTACAGCGACCCCGACCGCCGCAAAGAGGTGCAGGACAGCATACAGCGGAGTCTCGAAAACTGGGACAAGAAGATGTGGGTGCCCACGCTTGAAGAGCTCGAAGAAGCCCGTATAGCCCGCGAAGAGGCCGAAGAAGCTGCCGCCAACGGCCAACAGACCGCCCCGGTCATCGACAGCGAAGGACTCCCTGTCGTAGCTACGGAGGGAGCACAAGTCGAAGACAACACGCCAAAAGTCAATTCACGAGCACGCAAGAGCGAAGCCGACAAAAAGAAGTCACAGGAGAAGAAAAAGAAGTCGAAGAAACGGCCCAAGGTCAAGCGCGCCAAACCGTCAGGCACACAGCAGAGTGCCGAAAGGAGCGTGCGCAACCGCCGCCGGTAACACCGCATTCCATCCTCTGTTTTTCATAGTCCGACCGCCCTCGCATGTTTTATCACGGGGGTGGTTTTTCTATCTCCAGTCCGTAGGCAATGATATTTTCAATCCTTGCCAGAAGGTCTAAAATGCCGTCAGCTGCATAGGGACGCACGGTCGGTGCGTCCTTGTGGCAGAGGTAGTCATGAACTCCGGCTCAGGGTGCTTTGCGGTTGAGGACGCACGAGCCGTGCGTACCTACTGATGGTGTTCCGAGAATCATGCAACACCCTCTGGAGGGGTACAAATACATCCATAAAGCTCCGCAGGAGCGGAAGAACAGTAGGGCGAAGCGAAAGCTCCGTCATAAATGCCACACCAAAGGGCTCAGCCTCGCAGGGGCTGGGCACAAGCCCTGGCCACCACCCGACGATCCCCTTGTCACCAACCACTCTTGTCCGCGGACCCTGAATTACCAGAATGTCCGAACCGCAATTAAGCATTTTTTGTTTAAAATATGGCGTTATCAGCAAAAAAAGTCTTACTTTTGCCACGGCTAAATTTACTATATCGGGAACATAAACGCCCCGATTGTTTTAAGTTTTTAATTTCCAATTTAAGTACATAAACATCAATCGCATAGATTTTATGGAGACAACCGGTCTTGACCGCATCAGCTATGCCCTCGGACTGAGCATGGGCAACAATTTCAAAGCCTCCGGGATAAAGGAAATCGATTTCACCGAATTTGCTGCCGGTGTCGAAGCCGTGTTCGCAGGCACCAAGCCCAAGATGAGCTACGACGAAGCCAAGGAAGTGATACGCAGATTCTTCACCGCCATGGAAGAGCGCAACCAGGCCGAAGCCCGCAAGATGGCCGATGTCAACGAGAAAGCCGGGAAAGACTTCCTTGAGCAAAACGGCAAACGCCCCGAAGTAAAGACGACTCCCTCCGGACTCCAGTACGAGATACTCACCGAGGGTACAGGAGCCATGCCGTCGGCATCCGACCAGGTAAAGGTACATTACACAGGTATGCTCATCGACGGCACGGTATTCGACAGCTCCGTAGAGCGCGGCGAACCGGCCACATTCGGCGTAACACAGGTCATCCCCGGATGGGTAGAAGCGCTGCAGATGATGAAAGCCGGCTCCAAGTGGAGGCTTTACATCCCGTCGTCACTCGCATACGGCCCCAACGGCGCTGGCGGCGTGATAGGTCCCAACGCCACTCTTATCTTCGATGTCGAGCTGCTTGAAGTCATCGGCAAATAAAAGCCTACTGTATAATCAGAGAAACACAATCACATAATTATAATATCTATCATTCACTACCAGTTATGAAGAAACTCGTCATGGCTTGCGGCATAGCCGCTCTCGCCATCGCAACAGTCAGCTGCACCCAGTCAAGCAGCAAAGGCAACGACTCATTCGCCGACTCTATCGCTGAATACATGGGCACCGTACAGGGTTCCGACATCGCAAGCAGCTACGCCAACCTCGACTCGGCACAGCGTGCCACCATGTCAAAGGATGCAATCCTCGCCGGTATCAAGACCGTCCTCATGGCCGACACCGCCGACAAAGGCTACTTGGCCGGACTCAACATCGGCATCGGACTGATGCAGCAGGCAAGCTATCCCGACCAGGCCGGTGTCAAGATTGACCGCCAGCTCCTTTTCGAGAAATTCGCAGCAGCTTTCAAGGCCGACAGCGTAGCCGACATGACACAGAACCGCCAGACACTCCAGGGTCTCATGATGCAGCTGCAACGTAAAGCCATGGAAGCCCAGCAGGCTGCCGAAAAAGCTCGCCGCGAAGAAGCCGCCAACTCTCCCGAAGCCAAAGCCAACGAGAAAGCCGGCTCAGAATATGCCGCAAAGATGAAAGCTGAAGATAAAGCCTACCAGACCACCGAGTCCGGCCTCGTCTATAAGGTCGACAAAGCCGGATCAGGCGCGTCTCCCAAAGACACCGATGTGGTCAAGGTCAAATACACCGGCCGGCACATCGACGGCACCACTTTCGACACCAGCGGCGACCGAGCAGTGGATTTCCCTGTCAACGGCGTAGTACCCGGCTTCTCTGAAGCCCTCAAAATGATGAAGAAGGGTGCGAAATACACTGTAATCATCCCCGGAAATCTCGCTTACGGACCTGAAGGCACCCCTGACGGCAACATCAAAGCCAACGAAACCCTCGTGTTCGACATCGAACTCGTCGACATAAACGCCAAGAAATAATATCAGCCACACACAGACCCACCAATCAGGAGTGTCCGTCTGACCGATATTATAAAACCTGTTAAAATGACACGTCCTTACACCACTGTCCTCACAAATGGTATTTGGACGTGCCGTTTTCTCCACCAACAATTACCAATTGCCAAAATCCCACATGTGGATTTTTATTAGGAATCACTTACATCTAACATCTTTTTCCAACAATCTCCAAAGATGAAAAAGCATTTTTCGACACTCGCAGCCTTCTCTGTCATCATGCTGTCGCTCACATCATGCTCCAACGATGACGACGAACCGATGGATGTACCAGGTCTGGCAAGCGTGACATTCAACACCAACGCCACCATTCAGTACAGCTCTGACAATGGAGCCTGGGTCAACTGCTACGACCCCACTATGACAAATGCGCTGACCTATACAGGACTCAACTTCTCTCACCAGGTGAGCGAGTACGCCGGGGAATATTACTGGTCAGGTTTCTGCCCCTCCAACAGCACCGAATATGCATCACACCCCGATGATTACCTCGATTACCAGTGGAGCTCCATCACCGGTGGCGGCCTCAACTATGCCGGCAGCAAACTTCCGTTCTTGGTGGCCAACTGGAACACTGGCGAATCACTCGAAACCATCCCAGCCAATCCCTCGCTCAAGATGATGCCGTCAGCCGGAGGCTCTTTCCGCCCCTACCGTATTTCCATCACCAACTCTTCATACACATATTATAATATGCGTGACGGCATAGGATATGGTGACGGCAGCGACAAATTCACATCGACCGATGATTTCCTCAAAGTCTACTTCATCGGTGTGCGCAACGGCTACAAGACCGGCACAGTCACAGCCAGCCTCGCCAACGGCACACAGCTGCTCAGCCAGTGGGTCAGCGTCAACCTGCAGCCCCTCGGAGAGGTCGATTACATATACTGCCAGATGGAGTCATCCAAAGCCAACGAGTGGGGTATGCTGACACCTGCATATTTCTGCGTCGGTGACGTTATCGTATTTGCACAGTGATGCCTTATAGCACATGCCCAAGAAGATAGTATTTTTCGGGACTCCCGAATTTGCCGTACCCTCGCTTGACGCTCTCGTCAGCGGGGGTTTCGACATTGCTGCGGTAGTCACCGCGACCGACAAGCCGGCTGGTCGAGGCCACGCCATGACCCCCTCGGCAGTGAAAAAATACGCTCTTGCACACGGCATCCCGGTGCTGCAGCCCGAGAAGCTCCGCGACCCGGAGTTTGTCGACACCTTGCGCTCCATCGGAGCCGACCTGTTCGTGGTAATAGCGTTCCGTATGATGCCGGAGATAGTATGGGCCATGCCGCCGTTAGGCACGTTCAACCTGCACGCTTCGCTGCTGCCCAAATACCGGGGAGCCGCCCCTATCAACTGGGCGGTAATCAACGGCGAGACCGAAACCGGCGTGACGACATTCTTCCTCAGCCACGACATCGACACCGGCGACATAATCGACCGTGTCGCAGCTCCGATATATCCCACCGACTGCGTAGGCGACGTCCATGACCGCCTGATGGAGTTAGGAGCGCGGCTGACAGTCGCCACCGTACATAAGATATTTGACGGGACGGTCACACGGCAGCCGCAAAGCGCATTGTTGGCCGGCATCCAGCCTACCCCGGCTCCTAAGATATTCCGCGAGACATGCCTTATAGACTGGAATCGCCCGGCAGAGGAGATACATAATCTCATCCGCGGGCTGTCGCCATACCCTGCCGCATGGGCTCCGCTGTCGTTAGCCGGCGAAGAGGCGAAACCCATCAAAATCTTCAGCTCTGAAGTCACAGACCTCCCCTCGGAAAGCACCCCGGGTACAGTCACCATCGACGGTGACCGTCTGCTGGTCGACACTGCCACAAACCGCCTGTCGCTCCTGTTGATACAGCCCCCCGGCAAACGCCGCATGTCCACACCCGACCTGCTGCGCGGATTGCGCTGACAGCCCCACATTTACCACTAATATTAAAACCTGGTCACAAATTGTAACAAATCTTATCTTTGTTACAATTTTGTTACCAGGTTTTATTCTATAATTTACTATAAATCAACTATTTGTGATTTTTGTTCACTTTTTTGGCTTTTTTCTTGATTTTTTCACAAAAAAAACTTGGTACACGTAAGGTTCTTTCATACATTTGTATCATAACACTAACTCAAAACAATAATTACTTCATTTTTCACCATCACCCCTCTCTCCTTCGGATGCCTTCTGACCGAGGGAAAATACATCAAAAATGACATCGAAGGCATCACACCGACCAAAATTCATCACCAACCAACCATCACGCATTATGAAACCAGCTATCGCACTCGAACTAACCAAGATGCAGGACAACCTGCTCAACTTCGCTATGATGCTCACATCCAACCGTGACGACGCATACGACCTCCTTCAGGACACATCCCTCAAGGTGCTCGCCAACGAAGACAAATACGCCGAAGACACCAACTTCAAAGGTTGGGTATTCACAATCATGCGCAACATATTCATCAACAACTACCGCCGCGTAGTGCGTTCTGCAACAGTCATCGACACCACTGACGACCTGTTCCACCTCAACCTCTCGCAGGATTCCGGCATCACAAGCCCCGAAGGTACATACTGCGCCGGAGAAATCACACAGGCCATCAAAGAGCTTCCCGACGAATACAGCATCCCGTTCTCGATGCACGTAGCCGGTTACAAGTACAACGAGATTGCCGAAAAAATCAATGTACCCCTCGGCACGGTCAAATCACGCATATTCTTCGCCCGCCGCAAGCTCCAGACCCGCTTTGCCGATTACCAGTAATCTTGGGCAAGTCAGCTACTCTACAATAAATTATATAAACGGACAAGGCTGTGCCAAAATGAACTGGCGCGGCCTCGTTCGCTTGTAATGACCGTGACACAAAACAGACCTGTCACTCCCTCTCCGGGGCATTGCCGATAGAGAGGCTGAATTCCAATCCGTGAGGCTTGACGTTGCGGGCAGTAATGTCTCCTCCGTGGAAGCGGGCAGAGTTACGCACCACGGAGAGGCCCAACCCGGTACCGCCGAGTTTGCGCGAACGACCCTTGTCAACCCTGAAAAAACGCTCGAATATGTGCTCGAGCGCATCCTCGGGGACACCGACACCGTCATCGCGGAATATGAAATGGTGTACCCCATCGCTCTCGCCGGTATAGAGTATTTCTATCTTGGTACCGGATGAATACTTGATGGCATTGGTAAGCAGATTGGCAAACAGCATACCCAGCAGCAGCTCGTTGCCGCGCAGCATGATGCTGTCGGGAATATCCACCACAGCCTTCATGCCGGCCTGCTCTATATCCGGCTCTTTCTGATACACCGTATCGCGTATCACATGGCACAAGTCGGTCATCGCAATCTCTATCATATTGCTCCCGTCATCAAGCCGTGTGAGAGTAGCCACATCCTCCAACAGCAGCTTCAGCCGCTCGCTGTTGGCATAGCATCGGGCAATGAAATCGTTGCGCTTCTCCACCGGCAGGTCGGGGTGCGCCATAAGCGTCTCTAAGCAGACCTGTATCGAAGCAAGCGGAGTCTTTAGTTCGTGGTTGATGTTGTTGGTCAGCTGTTTTTTTATGCGTATCTTCTCTTTCTCCTCGTGCAGGGCCAGATTGTGCTGCTCGTCACGCTCTATGATCGCATTCTGCAAGTGAGAGTACAATCCCACGATATACCGCGCTATGTTGCCGAGTTCATCGTTGGGAAACGATTCTATATCGTATATCCTCTCCCCTTTTTCGGCCCGGCGGGCGAAGCGGTTGAGGCGTGTGATGGTGTAGCCGAGACGGCGTGTGGCCCACAAGCCACCGGCCATGATGACAAGCGTCACCGCCAGCATAAACCAGAAATAGGTCATGTCAGCCTTAAGCGCATCACCCTTGCTCGACGAATCAGGGACTGCCGAACGCACCACAATGCCGTCGCCGGCCTTGGCTGAATAGAAATACACTGCGCCGTCCTCGTCATTCTTGCGTGCCTTGGCATAACCCTCTCCGTCTTTAAACGCCCCTTTCAGCTCAGGCTTGTTAATGTTTACCTGTGGATATGGATTAGACAGTCCCTCGCTGTCATAAATCATTTTTCCAGAATAATCGAATATGCTGATGCGCAGCCCTTCCACAGGAAACCTCTGCTTATGCACAGCCTCCACCAGCGGGCTCCCGTTGCGGATCTCGTTGATTATGTCTGCGTTAATCATCTGGAGACGCGCATTGAGCAGCTCCACCTTGAACTGGGCTTCTCTGAAATGCTGGAACACCACGAAGCACCCCATCATACATAGCAAAGCCCCCGTAAGGAGCAGGAACAGGCGGTTATGGTAGCGCAGCCTCAGATGCTGTTTAAATTTTGAACCCGTAGCCATAGCCTGACCGAGTGATTATATTCTGCCCATAAGGGCCTATCTTCTGGCGCAGACGGGTGATGTTGACATCGATAGTGCGGTCGCCGACTATGACATCGTCCTCCCATATCATCGACAGCAGCTCTTCACGGGTGAATACTTTGCCCGGTGACCCTAACAATGCCGCCAGAATCTCAAATTCCTTGCGCGGCAGCTTGACCATCTGGTCATTGATAAAGCACTGCTTGAGCTGCAGGTCGAGTTTGAGCCCCTTATGACATACGACGCCGTCATTGCCGCTGCCCTTGGAAGCTCGCTGCGACCGCCGCAACACGCTCCTCACACGTGCCAGCACGTTGCGTATGCTGTAAGGCTTGGTGATATAATCGTCAGCACCGATGTTGAGCCCCGCCACCATGTCGTCCTCGCAGTCCTTGGCTGTACAAAAGATGATGGGTATGCCGGCCGTGGCAGGGTCGGACTGCAGAATCTGCGCAAACTTGAAGCCGCTCATTTTGCCCATCATCACATCAAGCAGGATTAGCTGATACGATGTCAGAGGCATCTCCAGAGCCTGCTCGGCACTGTATGCCACATCCACGGTATAGCCCTCCACCTCTAAGTTAAACTGCAGAGCCTCACAGAGGGTCTCCTCATCGTCTACAACCAAGATCTTCTCTTCTGCCATATCGTAAAGGATATGATTAAGTATGATTGAAAAAAATTGTGGCACGCTGTCATCGGCATGCCACAAAAGATTATTAGATTACTGGATATGCCGACAGAGCATTTCAACCCATGATGAGTTCCTGACCCTCCGGCTCTATAGTGGGACGCTGGATGCGGTAGGCCGCACGGAGCATCTTGTGGAGCATGGCAAGCATCTCTCGGGTCTCCTGAAGCATGTTGAGATAGACATACATGACCTTGAGCTGATCGGTGCTGACCGTGCGCAGCTGCTCTATCAGCACTCCGACCCTCTTGGCCGCTTCCAACTTCTGCCGGTTACATTCAATCCTGACAGCAGCTATGGCCTCGCCGTCACCCGACTTTATAGCCTCGACCGAGTCAGCATATAAGGTATCTACCTGGCCGGCAATATCGGCAAGCATGGCGGCCTGCTCCTTGGGCAACGGACGGAAATTATTATCGACATGTTCCAGACACGACTCTCCCATACGCCTTAGACAATAGTTGATGTCCGACAGAGCGTTATTGGACAGATGCATCGGAGAGCTGTAACGCAGAGTGTCCACAGCAGCCAGACCGCGCAATCCGAGCATCTGCTTGCGGCGGTATTCCTTGATGGTGGTCTTGTACTTCACCACCTTGCGGGTAGCCTTGCGGAGCTTGCGCGCATCCTCGTTGATAAACCCTTTAGCCATCGCGTCATAAGTCTCGCGGGCATGGTTGAGCACATCGAGCTGGCAATCCGTCATGTATGTGCGGAAGAGCACACGTTTCTCATGCTCGTCTTTGCTGCCGAGAAGCTGGCCGAGCACAGTGGTCTGCTCTACCTCAGCCTGCTTGCGACGGAACCGGCGGTTGCTTCGGATGAGTATTATAATCGCCAGCACAGCAAACAGATACAACACCCAGAGACCGCCAAGGTGCATCGCACTGGCAATAAGGGCGGCAGCTGAGAAAGCCACAAATGCAGTGACGAACCAACCACCGATGACAGTGATGACACCCGTGATGCGGAACACCGCGCTCTCACGGCTCCAGGCCCGGTCGGCAAGCGACGTACCCATAGCCACCATGAATGTCACAAAAGTGGTGGACAGCGGCAGCTTCAGCGATGTACCCACAGCGATAAGCACACCTGCAAGCATCAGATTGACGGTACCCCGGACAAGGTCGAATGCCGCACCCTCATCCAAATCCATCTTTTCAGAGTCGAAACGGTGGTTGAGCCACCGGCGCACACTCGCCGGAGTGTTGCTCTTGACCGTATCAAGGCTGCGCTGTGTCCACCTTACAAGCTGACGGCCTATCTTCGACGAGCTGAATATCTCATCGCCCTCCATCTGGCTACCAAGACTAACCTCGGTTTTGGACACGTGGCGCACCTTAGGCGATGTGGCAAGCGAAACCACCATCACCACGCCGGCGGCGAGGAGAAAATATATCGGGGTCGAAGCCGGACCGTTGAGCGAATCCATCATAAACCCTGACGGATCGCCGGTGCCGTGGGCACTGTAATCAAGGAACGACTCGAAGCCCGTCAGCGGCACACCGATAAAGTTGACAAGGTCGTTGCCTGAGAATGCCATCGCGAGGGCAAATGTGCCGAGAAGCACCGTGACCTTGAGCACGTTGACCTTGCACCAGTGGAGCACCTGCATCAACACGGAGAAAAACACCAACGAACCCAATACTATCAGCATCTGGTGGCCGTCGATCCAGCCTTTGACTTCGGGAGTCATGAAAGTCAGGCTCTTGGCACCCTTGATGAGCATGAAATACACGATGGCCGTAGTGGCTATGCCTCCGAAGATACCTGCCTTCCACTTCATCTTGGTCTTAAGGTCGAAACTGAAGAGCATACGGCTCAGGAACTGCACTATGACACCGAATATGAAAGCTATGGCCACGGAGAGGAATATGCCGAGGATTATCTCCAACGCTTTCTGCGAATTTATCATGTGTACCAGATCCAGCCCCGACTCGCCGCCGTAAATCTTGAGAAGCGATGTCGCAAACGTCGCTCCGAGCAACCCGAATACAAGCGACACGGTGGTCGACGTTGGCATACCGAGGTTGTTGAAAATGTCAAGCAGCACAATGTCCGTGACCATCACAGCCATGCAGATACACAGGATGTCGAAAAACGAGAAATACTCCGGCCGGAATATGCCGTGGCGGGCTATATCCATCATGCCGTTACTCATCACGGCCCCGATGAACACACCGAGACCTGCCACCAAGATTATGCGCTTGTAAGAGGCCACCTTGGTCCCTACAGCCGAATTAAGGAAGTTGACGGCATCATTGCTGACACCCACTGACAGATCAAACACCGCCAGCACAAACAGGAAAACGATTATTCCTACAAAAAACGGATCCATTTGTTGTTGTCGGACTTTAGTTTAGAAATGCTATTCAAAAATCGCCATTAGAAATTTTTTACAAATTTAAGAAAAATAATATTTCGTTTTTGTTTCAAAAACGTGAAATTATTGTTACGCTGAAGCAATTCAGTCAGTTAAGCATCAGAGGTTTGCAGGTTAGGCGAAAAATGCGTAATTTTGGCAGTTTCTAACGCAGCACCTGCAGCACACTGCAACAGTATGCACATGCTATCACATTCCACCCACCCATGAAAGAAACCGAGAAACTAACAATAGGAATAACCCACGGCGACATCAACGGCGTGGGCTACGAAGTGATCATCAAGACGCTGTCAGACCCGAGGCTGCCGGAGATGTGCACCCCCGTCATCTATGGTTCGTCAAAAGCCTTCACCGCCTACCGCAAGCTGCTCGGACTCCCTGCCGTCGCAGTCAATGTCATCCAGCAGGCGCAGGACGCCAAGCCCGGCACCGTCAATATCATCAACACCGCTGCTGACGACATACGCATCGAACCCGGCAGCTCCACACCCGAAGCCGGCAGCGCGGCGTACGCGGCCCTCGAATGCGCGGTGACCGACCTCCGTTCAAGCACAATCGACGCATTGGTGACAGCCCCGATCAACAAGGCAAACATACAAAGCTCCACTTTCACTTTCCCCGGGCACACCGAATACCTCGAAGCATCGCTCGGCGAAGGCACCGACAAGGCCCTGATGATACTCTACAACGATGTGGTCAAAGTGGCCCTCGTCACCACCCACCTGCCTCTGGCACGCATACCACAGGCTATAACCAAGGATGCCATCATCGAGAAGCTAAAGATATTCGACACCTCACTGCGCCGCGACTTCGGCGTAGTGCACCCTCGCATAGCAGTCCTGTCGCTCAACCCCCATGCCGGCGACGGCGGACTGCTCGGCACGGAAGAGAGCGACATCATCATCCCCGCCATCGAAGATGCCCGCAAAGAGCGCATAGAGTGCTTCGGCCCGTATGCAGCCGACGGATTTTTCGGCCACGGCTTGTTCAAACACTTTGACGGAGTACTCGCCATGTACCACGACCAGGGGCTTGCCCCGTTCAAGGCCATAGCCGGAGGCTCGGGCGTAAACTTCACCGCCGGGCTGCAGGCCGTGCGCACATCGCCCGACCACGGCACCGGCTACGACATCGCCGGACGGGGCGAAGCCGACGAAACCTCATTCCGTCAGGCCATCTACGAGGCTATCGACATCTGCCACCACCGCGAGTCATACGACGCAGCCACCGCCAATCCGCTGAAGAAAGTGTTCCACGACAAAAACACCAAGGACAACGTGGTGCTCGACCTCACCAAGGACTCCGACGAAGTCTGAGCGCACCCTTAAATATTACACAACACACCCCACCTCCTATACATATTTTCCTATATGAACTACGCCATAATCGCTGCCGGAGAAGGCTCACGGCTCGCCCAAGAAGGGGTCAGCAAGCCGAAGCCGCTCGTCGACATCAACGGCACCCCGATGATCAAGCGCCTGATCGACATATTCCTCGATGCCAACGCCGAATCGGTGTCGATAATCGTCAACGAGCATATGACCGAGGTAAGGAGTTTCATCGAAAGCCTGTCGCTGCCTGTTCCGCTCAATTTGGTAGTGAAGTCCACCCCCGGCTCCATGTACAGTTTTGCCGAACTGAGCCGAGTGATGGCAAGCGGACGGTTCTGCCTGACGACAGTAGACACCATATTCCGTCCCGAGGACTTCAAGCGGTATATCGCCGATTTCGAAGCCGACGGGAAAGCCGACGGCTACATGGCCGTGACATCGTACATCGACGACGAGAAGCCTCTGTATGTCGAAACCGACGACAGCATGACGATAACGGCTTTCCGCGACCAGCCCTGGGGCGGCGAACGCTACATCTCCGGCGGCATCTACGGCCTGACCGACAAGGCTTTCCCGGTGCTGCATGACTGTCTTGAGCGGGGTGTCACACGTATGCGCGACTTCCAGCGGGCACTCGTCAGCGGCGGATTCGCCCTTAAAGCCTACGATATGGGCAAGATACTCGACGTGGACCACAGCGAAGACCTCAAGAAAGCGTGCCGTTTCCTAAAAGGTGACGGCCTCGCCTGATGACACACACCCTGCGGGCATCTACACCGCCCGATGCATATCCAGAAATTTTCCCAACACTCCTACATTTCATATACACACCTACCCATGTCAGAGCTAAGGATTGCCGGCATAATGAGAGCCGGAGCCTATTCTCCCAACCACATCGGCAACGATGCCGCCATATTCAACGGCACCATCGAGCAGCTTCGCAAGCGCGGCATGATAGTGACCGTCTACAACGAAGAACAGCTCGCCGCCGGACAGGTCACCGAACCTGTCATAATCAACATGTGCCGCGAGCAACGCTCCATTGACATCCTCCAGGCCAAAGAGGATGCCGGATGCCTCGTGATAAATTCGGGCTACGGCATACAGAACTGTATGCGCGAACGCATGACCCGCATACTCTTAGGCAACAACATCCCCTATCCCGACAGCGTGATAGCCAACACCAACGAGGCTGTCAAGGGCGCTTTGGCTAAGGCCGGCATCGAGCGGTGCTGGATAAAACGTGGCGAGTCACACAGCCAACACAAGGAAGACGTATGCTACGTTCGCCATGCCGAAGAAGCCCAGGAGGTGTTGCAGGAATACTTCCTCCGCGGCATCAAACGCGCCGTGATCAACCGCCACCTCGAGGGCGACCTCATCAAATTCTACGGCATACAGGGATCTCCGTACTTCTTCTGGTTTTACCCGTTTGACAACGGCCACAGCAAATACGGCTACGAGGAGATCAACGGCAAGAGCCACAACCTGCCGTTTGACCTGGCCGAACTCCGCCGCATATGCGACCGTGCATCCGAGCTTTTAGACGTGATAATATACGGCGGCGACTGCATAGTCTCCGAGACGGGCGACATACGCATCATCGACTTCAACGACTGGCCCAGCTTCGCGCCGTGCCGTACCGAAGCCGCCCCCCATATAGCCCGCGCGATACTCAAAAACATAAAGGCATACGCCGACAAACGCGGTCTCAAATAACCGCCCCCTTTTCTCTCCATTACGCGATATATGACTGATTCCACACCCCAATCCCACATAGAGCGCGACCTCCAGCCGTCAGAAACAGACGTGCGTCCCGATGTGCTCAATTATGACGACGTGATAGCGGCAGTACCCAAACTTGCCGGACACCGCAAGCTCGTCGACTGGCTGCTGCATGTCCTTGCCGTGGACAAGGTCAACGCCGTCCACAGCCACTGCTGCGACACCCCTGGGCCGGAGTTTGTAAAAAGGCTGCTTTTCGAGGAATTCCACAACACGCTGCGCATCGACAACGAAGCCGTCCTCGACAACCTGCCCCAAGGGGCGTTCATAACCGTCAGCAACCACCCTTTCGGAGCCCTTGACGGCATAGCCCTGATACACATCGTGGCCTCACGCCGGCCAGACTACAAAGTCATGGTCAACATGATACTCAACCACATATCGGCCATGCGCCCCAACTTCATAGCCGTAGACCCCATGGCAAGCGACAACCCCGAAAAACGGCGTGTGAGCGTCAACGGCATACGCGAGGTGATGCGCCGGCTCAAGGACGGACATCCCATCGGCTTCTTCCCTGCCGGAGCCATGAGCAAGACCGACCGCCGCGGACGGCCAATCGACCGCCAGTGGCAACAGTCGGTGCTCCAGCTCATCTACAAGGCCAAAGTGCCGGTCATCCCTATCTTCTTCCACGGCAAAAACAGCTGGTGGTGCAATTTTCTGGGACATGTATGCTGGCCAGCGCGCTCGCTGCGGCTTCCGGCTGAAGTATTCCGCAAATGCGGCACCGAAATCCACATCAGCGTAGGAGACCCTATCAGCGTCGACGAACAGGCCGCCCACGGCACATCGGCCGAGGCCCTCGGCGCCTACCTGCGCGAAAAGACCTATGCCCTCCGCGACATGTACAAATAACCACCTTAAGCAACCGCATCGATAAATGTCCGACACTACGAAGCATACCGACCTGAAGACATCGTTCCGCGACTCGCTCAAGTCGCTCGACACCGAGGAGACCATCGACATCTATTTTTACCGCCCCATAGGATACGCATGGGCCCTGATGGCCAAGCGGCTCGGAGTCACCCCCAACGCCATCACAATAGCCAGCATTTTTCTCGGCATAGGTGCCGGAGTGGCATTCTACTTCCCGGTGATGTGGATCAACGTCATCGGCATCGTGCTGCTCGTCTGGGCCAACTCGTTCGACAGCGCGGACGGCCAGCTGGCGAGAATGACCAAACAGTACTCACGCTTAGGACGCATACTCGACGGCCTGAGCGGCGACATATGGTTTGCGACCATTTATGTGGCGATATGCCTTCGCGAGACCGTCACGAGCGACTTTTTCCAAGCCCACCACTGGGTGATATGGGTCATGGCAGTATGCGCCGGCATCTGCCACGCCAAGCAGGCTGCATCCGCCGACTACTACCGCCAGTTCCACCTCTACTTCCTCAAGGGCAAAGAGGGCAGCGAACTCGAAAACTCATCCGAGCTGCGCGAGAAGCTTGCCGCCCTGTCGTGGAAACACGACTTCTGGAAGAAGTTGGTACTCTCGTTCTACACCAACTACACAGCCAACCAGGAAAGCCACACACGCGCCATGCAGCAGCTCCGAGACGAACTCCACCGCCGCTATCCCGACGGCGAGATCCCCCAGCAGTTCCGCGACGACTTCCGCCGCCTGAGCCTGCCCCTGATGAAGTACACCAACATCCTGTCGTTCAACTGGCGGAGCATCATCCTCTTCATCTCCATCCTCTGCCTGATGCCCTGGCTGTATTTCGCCGCCGAACTGACCATATTCAACATATTACTGATATACATGAACGTGCGGCACGAAAACATGTGCCGACGCCTGACCGACGACCTTCGAAATGGAAAATACTGAGAATATCAAAGGCATCATATTTGACTACGGCGGCACCATCGACAGCCACGGAGACCACTGGAGCGAAGTGATATGGGACGGTTACCGCGACGCGGGCGTACCCGTCGGCAAAGCAGACTTCCGCGACGCATATGTGGAGACTGAGCGCGAACTCGCCCGTACCCGCCACATCCTTCCGCACCACGATTTCCACGACCTTCTTCTTATCAAAATGCGTCTGGAGCTGGGGGTGCTTATCGACCGTGGGCAGCTCATGCCCGACAATGCCGACAGCTTTGCCGTAGCCATCGCCGAATATTGCTATGACCGCGCCAGATCATCGGTGGAGGATGCACGCCCCGTACTCGACACCCTCTGCCGCCATTATCCTATGGTATTGGTCAGCAATTTCTACGGCAATGTCGAGAGCGTGCTGACCGACTTCGACCTCCGCCGCTATTTCGGGCATATCGTGGAGAGCGCAGTAGTGGGCGTGCGCAAGCCCGACCCCGCCATTTTCGCTCTCGGTGTCGACGCTCTCGGACTCCGCCCACAGGAGGTGCTCGTCGTCGGCGACTCCCTGCGCAAAGACATCCTGCCGGCCGAGTCGCTCGGCTGCCGCGTAGCGTGGCTCAAAGGCAAAGGGTGGACTCCGGAAGAAGATGCCGCCACACACCCCTCAGTCATTTCCGATCTCAGCGACCTCCTGACGCTGCTGCATCTCAGCTGACCCGGCACAGCGAAGTGCACCAAGAGAGCACCTAACAAAATCTTATAAATCTTATAAGAAATTATACGACTTATCAAGCTTATACGATTTTTCCGCCTATCACCCCACAGCTCTATTAACATTTATAAATATCTTCTGGTCAAAAAGACCTATTTTTTATCCTATATTATATATATCCGCGATATTTTAGCAATCATTAGAAAATATTTGCAAAGATTACATTACAAATATTTTCACATATTGATTTTTCGCCGTAATTTTGCCCGCTGTGCAACCGCAAGACGTGCGGCTCTAACCTGTCGCCAGTCGGTAATGCATTGCACCTCCACAACATAGAAACAAAAACGACAAAACACACACCAAACAACCATTTAACACAAAATCATGGCCACATCTAACGTTAAACCCGCCAATGGCAAACTCGGTGTCATGGTAGTAGGCCTCGGTGCCGTTTCTTCCACTTTCATGACCGGCGTACTCATGACCCGAAAAGGTCTCGCAAAACCCGTCGGCTCTATGACACAGTATGACAAAATCCGTGTGGGTCGCGGTGCTGACAAAAAGTATCTCAAGTATGACGAGATAGTACCCCTCGCAAAGCTTGACGACATCGTGTTCGGTGCCTGGGACGTTTATCCCGCCAACGCTTACGAAAGCGCCATCAACTGCGAAGTTCTCAAAGAGAAAGACATCGAGCCCGTCAAGGACGAACTCATGCAAATCAAGCCCCTCAAAGCCGCTTTCGACCACAACTACGCAAAGCGCCTCACCGGCGACAACGTAAAACAGGTCAAAGACCGCTGGGACATGACGGAGCAGATCCGCGAAGACATCCGCAACTTCAAGAAAGAGACCGGTGTTGACCGTGTAGTAGTGCTCTGGGCCGCATCTACCGAGGTGTACGTACCCGTCGACGAGAAAATCCACGGATCCCTCGGATCCCTCGAAGCTGCCATGAAGGCTGATGACAAGGACCACATCGCCCCCTCCATGTGCTACGCTTACGCAGCCCTCAAGGAAGGCGCACCGTTCATCATGGGCGCACCCAACACCACAGTCGACATCCCCGCCATGTGGGAGCTCGCCGAGCAGACCGGTATGCCCATCGCCGGCAAGGACTTCAAGACTGGCCAGACCCTCGTAAAGAGCGGTTTCGCCCCCATCATCGGCACTCGCTGCCTCGGCCTCAACGGCTGGTTCTCCACCAACATCCTCGGCAACCGCGACGGACTCGTGCTTGACGAACCCGCCAACTTCCGCACCAAGGAGGTTTCCAAGCTCTCCACCCTCGAGTCCATCCTCGTCCCCGAAGAGCAGCCCGACCTCTACGGCCACGGAAATGACGAAGACTCGCAGTACTACCACAAGGTACGCATCAACTACTATCCTCCCCGCAACGACAACAAGGAAGGCTGGGACAACATCGACATCTTCGGCTGGATGGGCTACCCCATGCAGATCAAAATCAACTTCCTCTGCCGCGACTCCATCCTTGCAGCACCCCTCTGCCTTGACCTCGTGCTCCTGAGCGACCTCGCTGCCCGCGCAGGCCGCCACGGCATCCAGCGCTTCCTGAGCTTCTTCCTCAAGAGCCCGATGCACGACTACACCAAGGACGAAGTCCCCGTCAACCACCTCTTCCAGCAGTACACCATGCTCAAGAACGCTATCCGCGAGATGGGCGGCTACGAAGCTGACGAAGAAATCGACTAACCACGCCCTGTTTTTTCATCTATAACACCAACAGAATCCGCCGAGGAGGAGGTCTCTCGAATCCCCTCCCCTGCGGATTCTTTGCTTGTACACCACTTCTTAATCAATCCATACTTATCTTACCTTCCATTATCCAAGCACCATGATAAATCCCCATCGATACTGCGTAATTATGTGCGGCGGAGTCGGCTCACGCTTCTGGCCCTACAGCCGCGCATCATACCCCAAACAGTTTATCGACTTCCTCGGCACAGGCCGCTCGCTGCTGCAGATGACCTATGACCGCATCCTCCCCATCGTCGACAAGAGCAACATCATCCTCGTGACCAATGCGGATTACGCCCCGCTCGTCCGTGAGCAGCTACCCGACATCTCCGAAGAGCAGCTCCTGCTCGAACCGGCCCGCCGCAACACCGCTCCCTGCATAGCCTGGGCCGCACGGCACATCGCCGCGATAGACCCCGAAGCCTCAATGATTGTGGCAGCCAGCGACCATCTCATCCTCGGAGAGAAAAAATTCGAAGAGCAGGTGACACGCGGATTCGAATTTGTCGAAAGCCACGATGCCCTCCTCACACTCGGCATCAACCCCACGCGCCCGGAGACAGGCTACGGATACATACAAGTCGGCCAAGAAGCAGCGCCATGCATCAACCGCGTGAAGACATTCACCGAAAAACCCGACCTCGACCTGGCGAAAGTATTCCTCCAGACCGGCGAATTTGTGTGGAATTCAGGCATATTCCTGTGGAAAGTACATGCCATACTTAAAGCTCTCGCCGAGTGCGCCCCCGATCTGTCAGGCGTTTTCGAGGCCGGAGCAGACACTTTCGGCACACCACGCGAGCGCGAATTTATCAACAACCATTTCGCCGGATGCCAGAGCATCTCCATAGACTATGCCGTCATGGAATCCGCCAAGAACGTCTACGTCGAGCGCGTGGATTTCACATGGAACGATCTCGGAAACTGGAGCGCGCTGTATGACAACTCACCCAAGAACTCCGACGGCAACGTGGCCCACAACTGCAACCTACGCGCCTACGACTCGACAGGCAACATTGTGGCCGTCAAAGGTGAGAAACTCATCGTGATGGAAGGCATAAAGGACTACATAATAGCCGACACCGGCGATGTGCTCCTGCTCTGCCCCAAAGCGCAGGAACAGCGCATCAAGCAGATGGTCAACGACATCAAGCAGCTTTTCGACGGACGTTATCTGTAATCAACCATGTCAAAGCAAGATTACATACTCCGCAACCGCGAATACCTCGCCCAGAAAGCCGCCGAACCGGGCATACGCCGGCTCGACAAAGGCATCCTCTGCAAAGTCATACGCAAAGGCAACCCCTCCGCGCCGTCGCCAGGACGCTCAAGCGTGGTCACCGCCCACTACACGGGCAAGACTATCAATGGCAAAACCTTCGACAGCAGCCGAGGAGGGGTGGCTCCGGCGTTCAGGCTCCGCGACCTCATCCCCGGATGGATAATCGCGTTGCAGCAGATGCACGTCGGCGACCGCTGGGAAATATACATCCCCGCCGAGCAAGGTTACGGCAACCGTTCACAGCCCGGCATACCCGGCGGCTCCACCCTCATCTTCGACATAGAACTGCTCGCCGTCAACTGACACCTCCCGGCATCCCTCCATGACGGCTATTGGTGGGCTGGATGAAAATGCGTAACTTTGTAGCTACACATTAAATTTAGAATCAAGACATCACACACATACTGACATGGCTAACCAGAATCTCAGCGAACAGGAACAGATACGCCGCAACAGTCTCGACGAACTACGCCGCCGCGGCATCGACCCATATCCGGCACCACTATTCCCAGTCACAGGCCACAGCGACGAAATAAAGAAGCAGTTTGAAGCCGACGGCGGAGAGCAGCGCGACGTAGCCGTGGCTGGCCGCATCATGAGCCGCCGCATCATGGGCAAAGCTTCGTTCATGGAGCTTCAGGATGCCAACGGCCGCATACAGGTATATGTAAGCCGCGACGAGATATGCCCCGACGAGGATAAAGACCTCTACAACGTCGTGTTCAAGAAGCTCCTCGACATCGGCGACTTCATAGGCATCGAAGGTTTCGTGTTCCGTACACAGACAGGCGAGATTTCCGTCCACGCACGGAAGCTGACCGTCCTGAGCAAATCGCTGAGAGTCCTCCCGATAGTCAAGCGTCAGAACGGTGTCACATACGACGCGTTCGACGATCCGGAACTGCGCTACCGCCGCCGCTACGTGGACCTCGTAGTCAACGAAGGTGTCAAAGAGATATTCATCAAGCGCACCAAGGTCTACAACTCCATGCGCGAATACTTCAACGCAGCCGGCTACATGGAAGTGGAGACTCCCATACTCCAGTCGATACCCGGAGGCGCGGCAGCACGTCCGTTCATCACCCACCACAACGCCCTCGACATACCCCTGTATCTCCGCATTGCCGACGAGCTGTATCTCAAACGCCTGATTGTCGGCGGGTTCGACGGTGTGTACGAATTTTCCAAAAACTTCCGCAACGAAGGCATGGACCGCACACACAACCCCGAGTTTACATGCATGGAGATATACGTAGCCTACAAGGACTACAACTGGATGATGGACTTCACCGAGAAGATGCTCGAAAAGATATGCCTCGATGTCAACGGCACTACGAAAGTCACCGTAGGCGACAACGAGATTGACTTCAAGGCTCCCTACCGCCGTGTGACCATGATCGACGCAATCAAGGAACACACGGGTGTCGACATCACAGGCATGGACGAAGAGCAGCTGCGCCGGGTGTGCAGCGACCTCGGCATCGAAGTCGACAAGTCCATGGGCAAAGGCAAGCTTATCGACGAGATTTTCGGCGAGAAATGCGAAGGCCGATACATACAGCCCACATTCATCATAGACTATCCCATAGAGATGTCGCCGCTTACCAAGCGTCACCGCGACAACCCCGAGCTGACCGAACGCTTCGAGCTGATGGTCAACGGCAAAGAGCTCGCCAACGCTTACTCCGAGCTCAACGACCCCATAGACCAGTACGAACGTTTCGTAGAGCAGATGCGGCTCGGTGAGAAAGGCGACGACGAAGCCATGATTATCGACAAGGACTTCATCCGCGCACTTGAATACGGTATGCCCCCCACATCAGGCATGGGCATCGGCATGGACCGCCTCGTGATGCTCATGACAGGCCAGACCACCATCCAGGAAGTGCTCTTCTTCCCACAGATGCGCCCCGAGAAATCCGAATAACGCCTTACACTCCACCCACTCACCGACGATTCGCTATGGACTTCCCCGGCCAAATAGCCGTCATGGGAGGTGGCTCATGGGCTACAGCCCTGGCAAAGCTTCTCCTTGACAACTGCGAGACAATAAACTGGTATATGCGCCGCGACGACCGCATAGCCGACTTCATACGCCACCACCGCAACCCGGCGTACCTGACCGACGTAGAGTTTGATGTGGAGCGTATCAACTTCTCAAGCGACATTAATGCAGTAGCCGAGTCGTCCGACACCATACTGCTCGCCATGCCGTCGCCCTACTTCAAGAGCCACATCTACAAACTGACCGCCGACATATCCGACAAATATGTCGTCTCGGCCATCAAGGGCATAGTCCCCGATGAAAACGAGCTCGTCACCTCATACATGTGCCGCCGGTTCGGCGTACACCCCGACAAGATTCTCGTCATCGGAGGCCCGTGCCACGCCGAGGAAGTGGCCCTCGGCCGCCAGAGCTTCCTGACCATCGGCTGCGGGCAGCTTGAGGAAGCCCGCAGGTTCGCTTCATGCCTGCGCGGCAAAGCCATGCGCACCATAGAGTCAAACGATGTCGACGGCATCGAATACGCCGCCGTGCTCAAAAACGTCTATGCCATAGCCGCCGGAATGGTCCACGGACTCAAAGACGGCGACAACTTCCTGGCAATGCTCGTCAGCAACGCCATCCGCGAGATGGAACGCTTCATCAACACCGCCTGCCCGCGCTCCTCGCGGCAGATATGCGACTCCGTATATCTCGGCGACCTGCTCGTGACGTGCTACTCGCGATTCTCTCGCAACCACAACTTCGGCTCGATGATAGGCCGGGGCTATTCGGTCAAGGCCGCCCGCATGGAGATGGAACAGACCGCCGAAGGTTATTACGGCACGAAGTGCATCCACGAAATCAACCAGCGTTACCGCGTCAACATGCCCATTCTCGACGGCATGTATGACATCCTCTACTGCGGAGCTTCCGCCGCGAAAGTAATACCGGCCCTCTCCAACTGCTTCATATGAATCCAGCCGACATGCCCGCATCCGTCACCCTCATCGCCGCTGTCACCAGCGACGGCGGACTTGGTGCGTCAGGCCGGCTGCTCTACCGCATCTCCGACGACATGAAGCGTTTCAAGGCTCTGACCATGGGACATACAATCATCATGGGGCGCACGACGTTCGAGTCGATGCCCTCAGGACCGCTACCCGGACGGCGCAATATCGTGGTCAGCCGCGACAAGTCGCTGCGCATCGACGGAGCCGAAGTAGCTGCCTCCATAGAGGATGCGCTGCGGGCAGCGAGACTTGATCCAGCTCCGTTTGTCATCGGCGGAGGCCAGATATATGCAGCAGCGATGCCCTACGCCACTCGGCTGGAACTCACCGAGATAGACTCCGCCTCTCCCATAGGCACCGACACCTATTTCCCTGAAATCGACGGCTCGCAGTGGCAGCTAACCGACAGCTCTCCCGACCTCATCGACGAAAAAAGCGGCGTAAAATACCGCTTCGTCTCATATTCACGCAAAAATTCATTACCTTTGCATTGAGAATGATGCCGCGTCACGCTCCGTCCCCGTCCTCATCACGGCTCTGTAGTTCAACGGATAGAATAGAGGTTTCCTAAACCTTAGATAGGGGTTCGATTCCCCTCGGAGCTACTTCATGTTTTCATAATAAAATGGAATTTTGATTTGTTTTTCTTTTGTCTGATGCCTGCGCAGTGATGCGCGGGCTTCTGTTTTTTCCAAACTATAAGCACGTGCCTCCCGCTCCAGGGTCAGCGCGGAGTCAGAGTGACCAGCGGCACCAGCATCTCCTCCATGGATATGCCGCCGTGCTGGAATGTACCGTCATAATATTGCGCATAGTAGTTGAAATTGTTGCGGTAGGCAAAGAAGTCGCGCCCCGTAGCGAAGATATACGTGCTGCTCACGTTGGGCGACGGCAGCCCGAACCGTTCAGGCTTCTTGATTTCATACACCTGCTTCTGGTTATAGCCGAGATTGCGTCCTACCTTGTAGCGGAGATTGGTATTGGTGTTGCGCTCCCCCACCACCTGTATGGGATTGTCGACACGTATGGTGCCGTGGTCGGTGGTAAGCACCACCTTGTAGCCCGCCGCAGCCGCCCTGCGGAATATGTCCATAGCCCCCGAGTGACGGAACCACGACTCCGTGAGCGAACGGTAAGCAGCATTGTTGGCCGCCAGCTCGCGTATCATCTTCGACTCCGTGCGCGCATGCGAAAGCATGTCGATGAAATTCAGCACCACCACATTGAGCTCGTTGCTGTCGATCTGGCGGAAATCCCTCAGCAGACGCTCTATGCCCTGATTGGTGTTGATTTTATGGTACGAGAATTTCCACCGTTTCCTGAATCGGTCAAGCTGTGTGGCTATCAACGGTGCCTCATTGAGGTTCTTCCCCTCCTCCTCGTCCTCGTCGACCCACAAGTCGGGGAACAGACGGGCTATGTCCACCGGCATCAGCCCCGAAAATATGGCATTGCGGGCATACTGCGTAGCCGTAGGGAGTATGGAGCAATATAGCTCCTCATCAAACGTAAACGCATCGGCAAGCATCTTCTTGACCACACCCCACTGGTCGAGCCGGAAATTGTCGATAAGGACAAACATCACCTTGCCTCCGCCGTCGATCAGCGGAAACACCCTCCGGCGCAGCACCTCGTCGCTCATTATGAACGTCCGCTCCGTAGCCTGCCCACGGTCGGCAATCCAGCTTTCATACTCCCGCTTGACCATCTTGCAGAACGCCGAATTGGCATCCAAACGCTGCATCTCCAGCATCTCGTCCATGGCGGTCTCCGTCGAAGCCAGCTCCAAATCCCAGTAAGTCAGCTTGCGGTACACATCCATCCACTCCTCGATGCTGCGGGCTGTGTCGATCTGCATCGCTATGCTGCCGAACTCCCTGCGGTAAGCCGAAGCCGCGCTCTCGCTCACAAGCTCGTCGCTGTGGAGGTTCTTCTTGATCGACGATAGTATCTGCATCGGGTTGACAGGCTTGATAAGATAGTCGGCGATTTTGGCCCCGACAGCCTGGTCCATGATATTCTCCTCCTCGCTCTTAGTAATCATTATCACCGGCAGGTGGGGCTCTATCTGCTTGATGCGCATCAGTGTCTCAAGCCCGGTGAGTCCGGGCATGTTCTCGTCGAGTATGATGAGGTCGTAGTGGTCCGTCTGCACCATATCCAGCGCATCGTGGCCGTTGTTGGCAGTCGCCACTTCGTAACCCTTGTTTCTCAGAAACATCAGATGGGGCTTGAGGAGGTCTATCTCGTCGTCAGCCCAAAGAATCCTGTTAGCCATTTCTCTTTCGCTTTGCCGTTGCAAATCTTAGGTAAGTAAGACTTAAAAATCAACAGCGATTTATGCGTGCATTAATTCTTAAGTCTTACTTATTGCAAAAATAACAATATCCACCCTCAACTCCAACACCCCTCCCCCCCATTTAGCCCACAATCAGCCAAATTTGAAATGTATTCTTGTATTACTGTTCAAAAACATGCATTTTTGAACAGTTGCTCAAACTTGGTGTTCACAAAGAGCCGTTTTATGAACACAAAAAATTGACTCCGTTTCAATTTCGCCCAAAAACGAACAGATTATTATCCGGTAACAGATTCAATAGTTTCAACAATATTCCCCGACAAATCCGAAACATTAATAAACAGATTCATCAGAGGAATATTCATATAATAATATGCCTTACCAAGCTTCACTCTATCAACAAGTCCTGTTTCCAGCAACGAGTTCAGATATCGGTGTGCCGTCACCCTACTTACCATAAGCTCCCTCTCAAGAAACTCCACCTTTGTATATGGATGAAAGAAAAGATTGTTCAACAACTCATGGCGATATTGCTTGCCAAACTTCGGCCGCAGAACAGCCTTAAAGTCAGCCATCAATTTTGCTATACCCTTGACTAATCTGGTCGTCTCGATTGCAGTCTCTTCAATCCCCCTAAGCATGAACAGAACCCACGACTCCCATTCGTCAGCATTATCCTTTTCCTTGTCACGAATAGCTTGTATCAGACGATAGTATTCGCCCTTATTGTGGGTAATATATCGGCTGAGATAAAGGATGGGCAAATCCAAACGCCCCGTCAATACGAGATAAAGAACACAGATAATGCGACCGGTGCGTCCATTGCCATCATAAAAAGGATGTATACTTTCAAACTGATGATGAATGACAGCCAACTTAATAAGAGGGTCAAGGTCAGAGATGGAATCATCATTAATAAACCGTTCCAGATTATCCATCAATCCCAGTATAACCTGCTTATCCTGGGGCGGAGTGTATACGGTTTTTCCGTCTGAGCGTTTCAATGATGTGCCTGGAACGCTACGGAATCCTGCAGAATTGTGTTCGAGCATCTTCTGAATCTCTTTTATAACAGACGATGTCAGCACTCCCTTGTTCTTGACAAGACGAAAACCATGCTCCAACGCCTCACGATAATTCAGCACCTCCTTTGTAGCTGCGTTTACCACATAATCCGAAAATGATGCAGCAGCTCCCTGATACAGGTCATCCTGAGTGGTGACGATGTTCTCCACCTCAGAGCTATCTTTAGCTTCTTGAAGGGTCAGGGTACTGATCAATATATTTTCATTAGGGATGGTCAGGGCAACTCCTTTCAGCTCGGCCAACGCTCGATTGGAATTGTTGAGCTGCTTTAATACGGCTTTCGTCTCCAAATCATATGACAAGGGCAACGTGGGAATATGGTATTGCGTCATAACGGATAATCGTCTTTGAGAAGATGTAGCGAATTTAGCGAAACTTATGCAAGCTAACAAATTTGAAACATGAAGCTTGTATAAAAATATTTTATAGAGCCATTTTATTGTAAGCTACTTCAAATATTCATCTTGGGTGATCATAGCACCACTACATTAATCCAAATTAAAATCCGAATAGATGTCTTCTTGACTTACTTGGCTTAAATCAATTTTATTCCTTAAAAAGTAGTGAGCTGCAATAACAGACGAGTCATAAAGATTTGAGGGTATTTCATTAAAGAAATAATATTCGGAATCTTTATTGCTGACATGCAATGAATGAATATCACGGTAAACATAAAGGTGGTCTTTTGCTCTTGTCAGTGCCACGTAAAGGCATCTTCGTTCTTCCTCAACACAATCTTCTCCTGTCAATATTGCACGTTGAGTCGGAAACGATAGAACAGAGGCATTAATCAGATAAACGATACTCGACTCAAGTCCTTTAGAGGAATGGATTGTGGAAAGTATGACGGCATCCTCAACTTTGCCAACATCCTTCTTAGTTGTATCCAATTTAGGGTCAAGAACATATTCAGCAATAAATTCTGCAATGCTACCAGTCTTTTTGGCAACTTCTTGTAGAATGGGAAAATCTTCAGACCTCCAACCCCATTCATCATTATATCTTTTTTCAAGTTGCCGAGACATTATTTTTAGGGCGTACTCCATTGCCTTTGCTGGATTATATTGTAGCGTGCTTATAGACAACAAGGTTTCTGCAATTTCCTTTTGAAACTTTTTTGTTGTGATAATTTCAGAAAGTTCCTGTATGCTATCCTCCATACAGTTTGTATTTATAACCTTACCGATTATTTCGGCTGCATTTACAGCTCCTATACCATCCCATATCTGGAGATATCTTGACCACGCAATTTCATCGAGGTAATTACTCACAATCCTCATAGGAGAAACAACGTCTCTAACATGCCGACTTGACATCAAACCTCTACCACCAAATATCATATAGGGAATTTTGTGTTTTAGTAGACAGGCTTCAACTTTTTTCAATTTCCATGCAGAACGAGCCAAGACGAGGTTATCCCGCCATTGTTTACCCAAATTCCGATATGAATACAATATAGTATTAGCTACGTCATTTGCTTCCTCCCATTCATCTGCCCAATGTTTGAACACAGGCATATTGCCCTTCCCTCTATGGGCAATCAATTTCTTGTCGTAATTCAAAGACGACTGAGAAAGTAACCAGTTAGACAAGTCAAGCAGTTCTTGTGTTGAGCGATAATTAGTGGTAAGCTTGCAAACTTCTGCGTCTTCTACAATTTCAGAAAAACGATGGATTGTTTTAAAATCAGCCCCTCTGAATCCATAAATCGATTGAGCGTCATCGCCTACACAAAATAAATGGCAATCTTCGTAAAACGATGACAATAATTCATATTGCAATGGATTTGTATCTTGCATCTCATCCACCAAAATATGATCGTATAATTGGGCGACATGCTTTCGCAAATGTTCGTTTTTCTTAAGGTATTTGCTTACAGTGAGTAGTATGTCATCGTAGTCAATATATTTTCTTCTTTTTTTATAGTCAAGATACATGCTAATGACCCCTTTCAAAACATCATTGTCCTTAGACACGTCCAATGTCTCTGGGGCATTATCATACAGTTTCATTCTAATAGCAGATGACAACGAACACATAGCATTTACCATATATGAGTACACCTCTAAAATAGCATCCGGCTTAATTGTCCTATCATTCAATCCTTTATACTTCCAATGGCGACCGCATATTAGTTTGAAGCAGCTCTCCTGATCATCTTCATCAAGCAAAGTAAAAGATGCTTGCGGAAAAATTTCAGGATGATTTTTAATAAGCGACATACACCATGAATGAAATGTAGACCCTGTCAGACCTTCAGATTTTGTTTCCGGAAGTTCCGCGCTAATTCTCTCTACGATCTCATTAGCAGATTTTCGAGTAAATGACAAAATTAATATGCGGTCAGGGGAAACCCCTGTTTCAATCAAGAATTTTGCTCTTGCTATAATCGTACGAGTTTTTCCCGTGCCTGCACCTGCCAAAACCAGTAAATGCTTACCATTATAAGACGCGGCATATCTTTGCTGCTCGTTAAGTGTGTCCATTTGTTAAATTGCTACAATTTAAAATGTTGGAACTAACAATATCGTACATCTACCTATTAGAGGAATATAGATATTCAGTAATGGGTATATAATTTGGGTTGACCGGCTTGATGAGGTAGTCGGCGATTTTGGCCCCGACGGCCTGGTCCATGATATTCTCCTCCTCGCTCTTAGTAATCATTATCACCGGCAGGTGGGGCTCTATCTGCTTGATGCGCATCAGTGTCTCAAGCCCGGTGAGTCCGGGCATGTTCTCGTCGAGTATGATGAGGTCGTAGTGGTCCGTCTGCACCATATCCAGCGCATCGTGGCCGTTGTTGGCAGTCGCCACTTCGTAACCCTTGTTTCTCAGAAACATCAGATGGGGCTTGAGGAGGTCTATCTCGTCGTCAGCCCAAAGAATCCTGTTAGCCATTTCTCTTTCGCTTTGCCGTTGCAAATCTTAGGTAAGTAAGACTTAAAAATCAACAGCGATTTATGCGTGCATTAATTCTTAAGTCTTACTTATTGCAAAAATAACAATATCCACCCTCAACTCCAACACCCTGCCCCCATATTTCCCCGCAGTTTTGTCTCCCGCCATGTGTCACATCAAATGAAAGACCTTCATTGTCATGCTCATTGCCTAAAACGATATGTGTACGAGACTCCTACCACGTCAACGCCATCGACCGGCCGTTTACCGTCTGATCTGAATATGTGCCGGTAAAAGGCACCCAACCTACTGTGCCGGTCGACAAGATAATTAGTGCCGACTGTCAGCTGATGATACTGAAGCCCGAGATTCTCATCCACAAGATTAAACGACTCATAGTAGGCGTATGGCGTAAATCCTGAGCCGTCGAGCGGCTTCTCCGCATAAATGCGGTTCCGCAACATCTGTCTACGCCCCGTATCGCCGCTGTTGCCCCAAAACACCATCTGGTACATCAGCCTGTAGTTGAAGTTGAATCCCTTCCAGTACCATCGGGGCATCACCGACCCGAATAATTTGTTGCGTTGTTGCCATATACGGCCGTCCCCATTCACAATATGGTTGTAGATGAAGGCATATCCGCCAAAAAGAGAGATGTATCCCGACGGCCTATACTCGCCTTGGAAATTGGCAAGCCAGCGGGCTGTTCCTTTCATGCCATCGTCGGTACGGTGGAAAGGGCTATGGTCGCCCGAAATTTAGTCCCGATTTCACCTTGGACACTTACTGACGACATTAAAGATTGCGCCTGCGATGTCCAGCCGCAAAGGATTTCGCATACCACTATTACAAGACTCTTTTTCAGCATCATATATAATATTCATTGTTTAAACAACCGTGGCACGAACAACAGCAGATATTGTCGCCAATTACTCCATACATGACCCTTGTCTTAGACGTGGAACACAGCATTGCCGCCCATGGCCTGATAGCTGAGATTTTGCAGGTCTTGCCCGAGGCGGCTTGCTTGCCGGGGGATCCATTTGGCATCACCACAATCATATGTTCAGCCTTGCCCTCGGTTATCAGATTATCGATGACTGAAGAGACGACATCGCCCTCTACGGATCCGACATTCTGCCGGGCTTCCGCCCCTCGGGGCGGAAGCATCGACAGAATGGCAATCCTTACAAACCTTTATTCATGATACCTTTTATCAAAAGTTGACGTTGATTCCTAACTGTGCCTGTATCGGTCGCATATATGTGCCTGCGATGAGCGTCCCGGCATACTGGGAGCCGTCAGTTACGAGCTCCGAACCGGGCACCTGTCCGCCAGGACAGGTCTGATTGAGGAAATTGACAATGTCAAGATTGGCTGTGATATACTTGTTGAACTTATAGCTCGCTCCTGCAAATATCTCCCAATAACCGTTGAGCATGATGGAGTTTCCTACATTGGCGTATGTCTTGCTTTTGTAACGTGCCGACATCCATATATTGAAATTCTTGTAGGTATAACGGGGAGTTATTTCAAGAAGTATCTTGGAGAGTTCGGGCATCTGCATTCCTGCAAAATCATAGGATTATCCGAATGCTTCGAATTTATACATCGCGAGTTTCGGGTTCTGGAGTGTGAACGTAAGGTTAAGGGAGAATTCTTTGACAGGATTGAGCATGAAATCGGTTTTCCACCCCATAGTCCGGATTGACTGGCGATAGGGGGTAGTCTCCGTAAGTCCCTGATCGTTGGTCACCGCGATGCGCCCCGAATCCCCCTTGCGGAAAGAATAGGTGAAAGAGGTCACGATATTGAAGTACGGGTGGTTGTAGAAAAGCCCAGCTCTGGCGAGTGTGTGGGGACGCTCTTTCGATAGCGGGGCATTGGCACCGTAGAAGCCCTGGATATGGCGGTACATCGTCAGATAATTGAACTCCCCGTCGAAACCGAAGTCTTTCGTAAAGTTGATTGTCGGCAGCACCGACACCGCATAGTTGAAACCTCGCAGATTTTCATGGGTCAATTGGTTTATCCCTGTCCCCTGCTTGTCGGAGCCTCCGATATAGAAGCCGGCATATCGGGCATCCTTGCTGTAGTTCACCCCGAGATCGAAATATTCCAGACGGCCGCCGTATGCCACTTTCACATACGGATGTATTCTCCAGGTATCGAATACGAAGAAGCCTACTTTGTTCTCATGACCATTTGCTATCTGGGCGTTGGCATTGTAGTTGAAAAACTGGCTGCCGTTGAATCGGAGACGTAGCGGATTAGCCTTCACCTCATGGTCATACTGCACTGAAGATGTCGCAAAGTCCGTATTCTCCAGATAGTCGAACACCGCGAAATTCCAGTCATGGCGGTCGGTCTTTTTATTCAGCCGTACAGTCACCATATAGTCGTTTATATTGCCGTCTGCAATCTGTACGAGACGACGCTGCACAGGTCCCGTGTATTCACCAGAACCGTCGTAGTATTCACGTGTCTGCGATTCAAGCACGTTTTGGGTATTGTCGCCCACGTTAGCGCGGTCAGTGAACGATGCTTTTGCACGGACATAGAGAGCCGTGCGAGGGTCTAACTTGTGATCCCACATGAGTTTTACCTCATGCGTGTGGTTCTTGCCCATGTCGTTGTAGTTGTTTGTAACCATTTCACCGGTACGAACGTCCATATAAGTAATCACGCCATCGTTATTGCCGTAATTATCCTTGCCAATGACGAAATTCTCATACCCCTTGATCGATCCGTCACCTACCCAATAAAACGGAGCCTGCTTAATGGTATTGGATAGCTGCTGCACATCGGTGTAACGGTAGAACACCGAGAATTTCGAACCGTCTGGATTATACTGATGGGTCAGCGTCCCGGTATAGAACTGCGCACGGTCAGCAAAATGGGTAAACTGCAGAGGCACGTTGCCCGGGTCCATATCGTTGTACGCATTCAGGGAAAACGTCGTGTTCTTCCCCAGCGAGCCATTCACGCCCAGAGTGAAGTCATGCTTGCCAAGAGTGTTGAGCTGATATTTGGCATATCCTTTGAGTTCCTTCTGGCCAAGACGGGTGTAGGAATCCACGCCGACACCCACCTCGCCTTCGAATATTGCAGTCTGCGACATCGGCAGCGTGCGCGTACTTGCCAGCGAGCCGTCCTGACGCCAATGGAGGTTTGTAGCGTTGGGATCCCAAAAATATGTCACAGGCAGGCCGTCCTGACGGACCACAGTATAAGCGGTAGGCAGACCGATAGGCACAGCGCGGGGTTCAGATGCCGAGGATGCGTTGAGAAGGGTGGTGGCCTTGGTTTCGTCATCGACCTTTACGGATGCCGAATCCTTCGGCGCGCTTTTGCTGTCAGCAGCCATCACAGCTGTCGCTGCTATAACCACGAGGGTTAATGCTGAAATTTGTCTTTTCATCGTCTTATGGTATAAGATTTATTTTACATCAAGATGCTGTACGTAATGGTTATCCTTGGCGAAAGGCTTCCATTCTCCCGATTTATTTCCATTGGGATTTCCATATTTTGCGAAATTGGTCCAGTATTCCACCATGCGTTCAGAGAGTTCGTAGTCCTCCTTCTTCATCGGCTTGGTACTGAGCTTCACCTGACCGAACATATATGGCAGTTCGGCAGAGTGGATGGCGCCCTTGGCCCCGAATTCGTCCTTGGTGGGGTTTTGGGGATCTTCGGGCTGCGGATGGTCGAAACTGCAGACATAGACTCCGCGCCGTCCGAGACCGCCTACCTGATTTTCAGCCCATGCACCGATACTTTGGGGGAAATTTGCCTTGGGCACATCGTCTTTGGTGTAGCCGATCATATAATCGATATCCAGATAACGCCCTCCGAGAGTAGCATCGTTAAAATCTTCCACTATAAGGGAGCCGTCGATAGAGGGCCGGAATTTTGTCATAAACTTTGACTCCTGATAGAGCTTCTGGAGTGTAGCGGCATCGATGGCTCGCATTGCTTCAAGATTAGTGGCACCTATACTTTCGAAAAACGCCTTTCCGAGAGCTTCGTTTTCAGCGAGGGGCAGGCACTTGGCATCATCGCGTATCGCGCATCCGCTCTGCGGGATTGCCCGTTGGAAAAGCCCTTCGGTAGCGGGTGCGCAAAGGAGCCCCTGAATATTGCGAGAGCCAGCGCTCTGACCGAATACAGTAATGTTTTCGGGATCCCCGCCAAAGGAGGCGATGTTGTTTTTTACCCATTTTAGCCCGGCGATAAGGTCGTAGAGAGCGTAGTTGCCCGAACCATGACCGCTTTCTCTGCTGAGTTCAGGATGGGCCAGATAGCCGAAGATACCGAGACGATAAGGAATGGACACCATAATCACCCCCTTTTTAGCATAAGCATCGCCACGGTAGACAGGGCCGTCCGTGCCACCTATATGGAATCCGCCACCGAAAATCCATACCATGACCGGCAACGGCTTGCCGTCTTGTTTGGCGGGAGCATACACGTTAAGGTAGAGGCAGTCCTCGCTGGTCGTTGGATTCATCTCTGCTACGTTTTTCCACGCTTTCGGACTGTGGGCTCTCATGTCCTGCATAGGCGCGGGTGCGAAGCGGTCACAAAGGCGCACACCCTGCCATGATTGCACGGGCTGGGGCTCCTTCCAGCGCAGGTCACCCACCGGAGGCGCCGCGAACGGGATGCCCAGATATGTGTCGACGCCATCGATTACAACGCCCTTGATCATACCTCCGTCGACTTTTACCGGAGCTGTGGATTCCTGTGCCGTGGTGGCAAGAACGCCCGCCAGCATTACGGCCATCATAAAAAATAGTTTCTTCATGGTTGTTGAGTATTATTATTGGTTTTTTTGGTTTTTAGATTTTTTCAATTACAGGCAGAATAATCTCCCAGATAAGATTTAGTTCCGACGCCATATCGTCGAGGTCGGCTGTGACGGCAACAACTGCATTGTGGTCGGGAAGTACAAGGATATACTGGCCGTTGGCTCCATCGGCACGATAGCTGTTGTGGCGGCCACGCCATATCTGATAGCCGTAGCCCTGCATCCAATCGTTGTTTTCCGGATCTTTCCGCTTGTACTGGTCGTCGGTCATACCTCCCGGACGAGACGGCACTTGGGCTTTCGACGCTTCCTCAATCCACCATTCAGGGAGCAGCTGCTTGCCGTCCCATTTGCCCTTCTGTAGATAGAACTGGCCTATTTTTGCCATATCCTCGGTCTTGAGATACAAGCCCCATCCGCCGCAATTGATACCGTCGGGGTTTTCATCCCACGTGATGCCCGTGATGCCGAGCGGACGGAACAGACGCGGGGTGAGGTAGTCGAAGATGTTCTCGCCTACGGCTTTCTGCACGATGGCCGACACCATGAATGTACCAAGGCCATTGTAGGCGTAATACGTTCCAGGAGTGTAAGGAACAGGCTCGGCAAGAAATGCCGCCACCCAGTCATATTCCGTCTGACGCTGAGCTTTGGTATTTGCCTTAGCCTGTCCGCTGGTCATCGTCAGCAGGTCGCGGACAGTCATATTCTTGAGATTGTCGCTCACCTTCCCGGGGAGCTTGTCGGGGAAAAACCGTATTACCTTGTCGTCAAGATCCAGCTTGCCCTCGGCCACAGCAAAGCCTGCCGCCGTGGAGGTGAGGGTCTTGCTGGCTGAGTTCATGATGTGAGGCGTGTCGGGGCGACCCAGGCTGTTCCACTTTTCACCAAGCACTTTGCCATCTTTAAGCACCATCACAGAGTGTATGTCAAGCCCCTTGCCGGCTGCTGCGCCGATGTAGCGGTCAATCGCCCGCTGCATAGCGGGCTGGTGGCTGCGCGGCAGCGGACTGGCGAGCTGCCCCACGGTGACGAGCTGCACGTTGTTATCTCTCAGAGCCGACTTCACGCGCTCGCTCTTGTAGAGGTCGATGACACCCTGGCGGTCGGCGGCGACATCCTCATAGCCGACATGGTACACTGTCGCCATTTCGGCATCATCATAGGCTGGATGGTCTATGAACATATACTTCTTGCCGGGCTTGAGGTTTTTGACCATATTGATAAATGACTGTTCCTTCTCGGCAAGAGTCCTATGCCTACCTTGCATCATGCCGTAAGCTCCGTCGGCGTATGTGACAGACTCATAGCCCTTGTCCACCGACGAGGGACTGTCCACCGACGGTAGATGGTATTCGTCAGCCAGGCGCTGTACCAGCTGCTGCAGCTCGGAGGTGAAGAATGTGCAGCCCATGTGGCTGGAAATATGCGATACTTGAGGTATGTCCTTGATTACACGCTCGATTTGTGCGCGAAATTCTTGCTCCACCTCGGCGAGGTCATACCCCCGCTCCCCATACGATTGCCCCGGATAGGCGGGATTGGGCTGGATCATCGGCAAGAAATAGCCGTTGGCATCTACAAGCGATATTGCATCGGTCAGCGGACGCCATTTGGCGTTCTCCCACTCGCTTGTGATGGCGAGATGTAAGCCTACGTCAAGACCCGGTGCGTCACACAGCATCTTCACAGCTTCAGGGTACCACGCAGCCACGGGCATCACCTCCACAGACCGCGAGATACCATTGCGGTAGATATCCATCACGGCCTCGTTGACCGAGTGGAATGCTCCCATATCGTCCATGCGCACAGCCAGCTGTGCCGGTTCGTGCAGCGCCATCGCCGCAAGCGTTGCGGCCGAGGATGCAATAAGTGTCAATAATCTACATTTCATGTTCAGTAATCATCAGGGTCGTTTATTGTTTTCATTTGTCAAGCACTGGCAACACGTATTTCCAAACGAGGTTGAGCTCGTCCTGCATACGGGGAGTGTCGGCAGTCATCGCCACCACCGCATTCTGGTCGGGCATAACGATGATGAACTGTCCGCGCGCGCCATCTGCGCGGTATGCGTTGTGGCGGCACATCCAATCCTGATAGCCATAGCCTTGTATCCAGTCAGGATCGGCCGTCTCTTTATCGAGCTGCGTAGCGTTGATGCCCGCCGGAGCCGAATCAACCTGTTTCATCGACATCTGGCTAATCCACCGGGCAGACACAATCTGCCTGTCGCCCCATTTGCCGCCTTGCAGCATCAGTTGCCCGGTCTTGGCGAGGTCCTCGGTCTTGAGGTACAGCCCCAGCCGCCATAGTTGACACCCTCGTTGTTTTCAAGCCAACATGCACCCTTGATACCGAGTGGCTCGAAAAGTCGTGGAGTAAGATAGTCGAAGAGGGTCTGGCCCGTTATCTTTTGGAGTATCGCCGAAAGCATGAATGTGCCCACGCTGTTGTAGCAGTACACCTCCCCGGGAGCGAACTCTACAAGATAGCTCAGGAACTGCTTCACCCAATCGAGCCGAGGATTCTCCTTGGCAAGCTGCTGCATTTCGTAGGTGTGGTCAACGGCATGTCCGCAGGTCATGGAGAGGAGGTCGCGCACAGTGATTGCCGCGAGATGGCCGGACACGATATCAGGAAGTTTGTCGGGAAAAAACGACACCAGCTTGTCGTCTAGTTTGAGCTTCCCTTCTTCTATAGCCATGCCGATAGCGAGCGAGGTGTAGGTCTTGCTCACAGAGTTGAGGATATGGAGCGAGTCGGCATGGCCGGCACCCATCCAGTTCTCATATATCACGTAACCGTCTTTAAGCACCATTATGCTATGGAGCTCAAGACTATCCGCCTCTGCCATTCCGAGCATCTTGGCCACAGAGTCGGCGAGTTCTTGGTTTACCTATGCACGAGGAAGGTCTGTCTCTGATACCGGGTCTGACTTTTGAGGCTTGGTACACGACAGCATCATTATGGCCGCCGCTGCCACTGATAGGATTCTTGATTTTCTCATCACGATTCGCTTTTTGATTAATATGTTGTGATTTCACATTGTTGAAATTAACAGTGCAAAATTGCATCAGTCAAAAAGCGAAGTCAAGAAACCTACCGAATATACCCCTTATACAAACATACCAAATTGATTATCAAATATTTATTATACCAAGTATATACCTGTTATATACTGCCGGTTGCAATATCTATATCCATCAGACGCTCGTAAAACTCATCCCTGATCAAATCTGTAGAACCCAATACACGCGTCTTGTAACTTTTTACCGTATTGAGCGAATATCCCATACAGTTAGCTATATCCTCGTTCTTCTTCACACCCAGTCGCCACAGGGCGAATATGCGCATTTCGGTCGGCAGCCTGTTGCTTTTGTCGCTCTCCAGCCGCGCCCTCGGCCGGAGGAGGGCATTGAACTGGTCTCTGAAATCAGGAAAGAAAGCAAGCAGCACATCGTCGATGTCGGGGTAGAGAGCATTTATGTCCTTACGGTATGATGAAACGGTACCCGGAATCTCGGCATACATCTTTGCCTTGACTTTAGCGGATACATCCCTTTTAAGCCTGTCTGCGAGAGTACGGCTCTGCGCGTGGCCCGATATCATTTTGGCAACAAGTTCGCTTGTCACCCTGTGTGCATCTTTGAGATAGTAGTTAGCCTCAGTGATTTCTTCGTTTTTCTTTTCGAGCGCACCATTAGCCTCGCGTATCTGACGGGCTTGCTCATGGACTCTCCTGCGTTGGCGCAGTATGTACTACAGCGATGCGAGCAGAGCTACGGCTATCACCCCCAGCGACAGGGCGATGATACTTATGACTACGCGGCTGCGCCGGTTAGCCTCACTGAGCTCGCGCACTATCATCGGATAGCTTTTTGATGCCTCGATGATACGGTATTTAGAATTATAGGCTGTGGCGTTGTCCATAGATAGATTGATGTATCGGGATGCCTTTTCAGTCTCTCCCACCACATATACAAGTTCGGCAATCTTTCTGAGCGCAGAGTAGTTGACCGAGCCTCGTTCGATAGCCATAATAGCTGACTGGCACATATACTTCATAGCCTCGGTGTAATCTCCAGCACCGATCAGATTATACCCGATGTTGCCGAGGGTGTTGATGTATCTCCAACTATCTTTTGGCGTCTTCAGAAGCAATATCTGTGCGTAATTGGCCCCCGACACGAAGTCGTGGTTGTGAAAAGCCAACGCCATTTTCAAATAATACACCTCGTACGAATCGTCAGGCAAGAGCGGAAGCGTCTGCTCATAAATCCTTTGCATGGCTGCCAGAGACTCGTCAAGCTCGAACAGACGCCAAGCAAAGAAGAATCCGTCCTCAAACTCCAGGCTGAACCGGGCCATCATCAGCCTGATGAGCATATCCCGGCTCAACCCCTCGGGACTGAAACCGTTGATTATCCTGTCGGCCTCGCGGAAATACCCGCCCGAGACGTATGCTTCGCTCATCTTGATGTGGGCATCGGTGATTAGCTCTATATCTCCGATTTCGTTAGCTATGTCGTGGCAGCGGCGGGCTGCCACATACGCCGAATCAAAGCTGCATTGAAAAAACTCGTCGAACAAAGCCGCCTGTCGGTCATATTCTCCACGGCGGTCCTTGACAGCCGTCTCCTTTATGGCACGGATCCGCTCGTCACGTCGCCTGTTATAGGCATCAGCATTTGCAAGAGCGTCATCGAGCTTCACAGCGTAAGATTTGACCGAAGTAGAGAAGCGCCGTTGATCATCATCCGACAAGCTGTTGAAATAATCCATGACACCAACCCGCCACAAAAAAAAGCGATTGGCAAGGACCATTGACAGTCCTTGCCAATCGCTTGTGTTCAAAAGGCGTTAACCTGGCAGATACGAGCCTCTCAGGAGGGGTATGCAGGTCTCTTAATATAAGAGTTCTTGGTACTGTATCAGTATTCGTCCTCGTTGAAGAAATTGTTTTATTCTTATTTTCAATAAGTTGTCTAAATTATATTGTTGTTTAGATAAACAAACCACGCTATCTAAGGCGGTCAAAGGCGATTTAAGAAGATATTAGACAAACATATTCTACATTAAATCAATTGCCATTTCCAAAACGTTTTTCCAACTCATTTCCAATCTGGATTAGCTCAATATCATTTCGAGCTGTAGTTTGCAGAACCATTCCATACCCTTTTTCTGTCCATGTTAATACAATTTCAATTCGACCTGTATCATAATGTAATTTTTTTACAAATGTTTTTGAATCAGGAGTATATGCCAATGATGTAACTACACTCTCAATATATGGAAGAATAAATAAACTTTCCTTAGCAAACTTTTTCAATACATCATTGCCGTGATGATCAGAAGATAATTTGCATTGTTTCTTAGTTTTCTCTAATCCGCAATCGCAAAAAATACAAGGTTGTGTTTTTGCTTGCCATTGTTTATATTCTAAAGTTTTATAGTCTCCAGGATTCGAAAATGATAAAACTTTGTGTTCTTTTTCTTTGCCTGAATCATCAACGTCATATATCACATATTCTTTGCTTTGTTCCCAAAAATCACAAGAGCAAAGATTCTGACCAATAGAATTATATAAACATACAGCTGACAAACCATAAGCAGGTTTCCTTTCCTCCTGATTAAAATCATTAGTAACAGAAACGGAAAAAGTATTCTCTATATATGTTTTCTCTTCCTCAGAACCTGGTTCAAAATATGGTGGATGCAACATTGACAATAACAACATCTCCTTAATTCCACGTAAATTTTCATTGCAAAAATCTGCAATAGAATAGTCTTGACACAGAAGAATTTCAGCTATACCTCTATCATGGCAACGTACGACATTAAAACCCTGTTTCTTCGTTTCAGATAGCAGCGAAGCAAATTTGTATGCTCTTTCTTTTGCACATTCTTTTGATTCACATAGCGGAAAGCAAGAGAGCTCGTTAAAATAAGCGTCCATAACTCAAACTAAAGTAACTAATTGTTTTGTCCATTCATCCAAAAAGTCATCTGGATAATCACTTAGCTCTCCAAAACGATCACACTTGATTATCTTTACAGATGAATTTGTATTTATATCATCATGAGAGAAAAAAATAATCTCAGCATCATTAGGAGACAAATCATTTAATTTTTGTTTCATTGCAATACGGAGCCCATTTACGACATGATCACTATGGGTTTCAATCAAAAGTTGGATATTATTTTTAATAGATACTTCTATAAGGAATTTTGCCAATCTAGATTGAGCTCCTGGATGCAAATGAGCTTCTGGATTTTCAACAATCAGTATACTTCCTTTTTTTGCAAGCAACGCTGCAACAATAACAGGTAAAACATAGCTATAACCAAACCCTACATTGATTGGGCGAAATTTATGACCATTATTTACAGAATCAAGAAAGAGCTCAACACTATCATCATCTTTAGGTTTAGCCTCTAGAGTAGCGCCTGTTAATATTTCCGATAAAACTTCACACACTTTTTCTTGGAATAAAGAACCTTGATTTGAAAGTACATTAATAACGTACTCACCTTTTACCCCTAACCTATTATTATCCAATGAATCTATTCTAGCGGAATTATTTTTAGGTCCTAAACGTTCGGCTGAGACATACTGCAACAATTTGAAGTTTTGTAACATCATGATATCAGATGTCGTACTAACAGATTTATTTTCACTAACGATATCTTTATCTGAAGTAGTTTTTACATCAAAACGATTTTCCCCATTAACTAATAGCTCACATAGTTTTGCCATTTGAGTTTTTTGAGGGAGCTTTTCAAAACCTAACTCTATCCAATTATCGTCATCTTGAAATGCCCAATAAAATTTTTTAGATTCTGTATTGACATTCACCACTTCGTCAAAAGTTCCCAATGCTACCAAATCACCTTTTAAATGTAACTCTGCAATGTCATTACAGTCCTTCATTGTTTGAGCTAACAACAAAAAAGACTGAGCTATAGTAGATTTGCCTCGGCCATTTTTCCCATACAATAAATTAATTTGAGAAAGAGGAATTGATTGCCTTTTATGGAAACACTTAAACCCCTCAATAGTTATATTTTTAATCATATTATTCCTTATTAAGCCATGTCCAAACAGTCTTAGACAACCATCCCTGACGATTTCTATCAGTAATATCCACGATAAACAATAAATCATTTTCATCAATTTGTGGACGCAAAGTGTCATATATATTTTGAGCAACAATAAAGTCATTGACTTTCACCATCCACATAGATTCTAATGGATGCTGCCAATCGCCAAGACCTTTTATAGCCTCGTAAAGATCTGAATAATCTTGTCCAGGTTCCTTTAAATCGTATGTTATCAAAAATATTTTAGACATAGATACTATATTAAACTTTTTATCAAATAATTATACATACAATTGAATGAATGTACAAAGGTACTATTTTTTTATTATTTTCTTTGTATTTACGTTTTTTATTATATGTTGAAATATAATCTCTCATAGGCCTATATATGTGAAAATTTTTCACTATCTTTGCTTTAAGATAACAAATTTGAGCCATATGGAAACTGATATTAATCGACTAAAAGTGGTTTTAGCCGAAAAGAAAAGAACTAATAAATGGCTATGTGAACAGTTGGGAGTAAACCCTTCAACTGTTTCCAAATGGTGCACGAACAGTTCGCAGCCAGATTTGCAGACTCTTGTCAAGATCGCAAGGCTGCTGGAGGTAACTGTTGATGAATTATTAAATAATAAAATCGAATTGCAATGATTAAAGATATAATAGATGCCAACAATAATGTAACTGTCGGAGCAAAGGAAATAGAGATTCTGAAAGAGCATTTCCCTGCTTGTTTCCGTAACGGTTCATTTGATATCGAGCGGTTGAAGGAATATCTTAAAGATAAGATACACGTCACCGAAGAAGGATATGAGTTACGATTTCTTGGAAAAAACTATGCCCGCTTGCTGGCATCTTTGGATACAACGACTGTTATTGTTCCGGACGCAGAGCACAACAATCTACCCGAAAACAAAGACAGCAAAAACATTTATATCAGTGGCGACAACCTCGATGCATTGAAACATTTGTTGAAGTCTTATGCTGGCAGCATAAAATGTATCTATATTGACCCTCCTTACAATACCGGGTCCGATGATTTTGTTTACACGGATTCATTCAATTTTACGGTTGAAGAACTGGCATCAAAACTGAGCATTTCCGAGGAACAAGCCAGCCGAGTTCTAGACTTGACGCGTCGAGGATCTGCCACGCATTCTGCCTGGCTCATGTTTATGTAACCTCGACTGTTGCTTGCCCGCGACCTGCTTTCAAAAGACGGTGTGATATTTATTTCCATCGATGATAATGAACAAAGTAATTTGAAATTGCTTTGCGATGATATTTTTGGGGAAGAAAATTTTCTATCTATTCTTGCCAGAAGGACTAAAAGTGGAGGTGGATCAGCAGCAGATTCATTCGCTGTGGAACATGATTATATATGTGCATATGCGAGAGATATTAATTATGGTGGTAAGCTATTTATTCCTTTTACAGAAGAGTACTTAAAGCGGTATTCGGAAGAAGATGAACATGGTAAATATTTTTGGGATACAATGGAGCGTTCTAGTACTAAAACTAGACCATATACTATAACTGCCCCCGATGGGACTGAATTGACAGGTAAATGGTTTAGAAGCAAAGAACGTTTTTTAAAAGACAAGGAAATAGGAGAAATTAGATTCTTGAAAAAAATGATGGGAACTGGTCTGTACAATTTAAGCAGCGTCTTGCCCCAGGTAAAAAGATGAGAACACTTCTTTATGAAAAAGATTTTAAATCCTATTCGGATGACCTTGATGAGTTAGGATTAGCAGGAACATTTTCTTACCCTAAAACGGTATATCTTATTCAATATCTTCTACAGGTGGTTGATAATGGCGGGATTGTTTTAGATTTTTTCTCTGGCAGCGCGACTACAGCCCAAGCTGTAATGGCCGAGAATATTAAAAGAACAGCATGTCAAGATGATGCTCTTACATACATTATGGTGCAAATACCAGAAAATTTAGATGAAAAAGTCGTAAGAGAATCTGGTGATACGAGAGAGATTGCGAAAAAAGCAATCTCTAAATTAGATGAATGTCATAGGCCACACTCTTTAGATTACATAGGAATTGAACGTATTATTCGCGCTGCAAAAAAATATCAATCTGAAAATAGTTTGTTTTCATTAAATTATGGATTCAAGCACTTCACTCTTCAAGAGCCTACAAATCTGTCCATTGAAAAGATGGAGCGATTTGAATCCCATACAATGTTTAGTGATAAGACATTGGTGGATGAATTTGGCGTACCGACAATTCTCACGACATGGCTTGTACGTGATGGCTACGGATTGATTCCCGATGTAAAGACGATTAATATTGAAGGATATGAGCTTTACTATATTGACAAATATCTGTATGTTATTAACCCAAATTTAAGTAATGAAGTCGTTGCATCGTTATTGGACCGGTATCAATCGGATGCAGGGTTCAATCCTCAAAATATCGTAATATATGGTTATGCCCTTTCGTGGGGAGAATTACAGGGATTGAAAGACAGTCTTCGGGTAATACGGGACGGGGAGAAGAATATGCGTATTAACTTTGATGTTCGGTATTGATATGGAACTAATTCTTCAGCCTTCATTGCCACATCAGCAAACCGGTGTTGATGCCGTTGCTGATGCCTTTGCCAATACGGCGATAAAGTCGCCAGTGATGTTCTATGCCAATCCCGAAATAACCCTGTCAAAAGATGGGGTGGGTCAAAATATTGTTGCCATACAGAGGAGGAACAGCATACAACCGGAGAATTGTGCATATTCTCATGATGCAAGCTGCCTGAACCTTGACATCAAGATGGAAACGGGTACGGGTAAAACATACGTTTATACCCGGACGGTGTATGAGTTGCACAAACGGTATGGTATCAATAAATTTATTGTTGCCGTACCTACGCTTCCGATCAAGGCCGGAGCAAGACAATTTATGGAGGACAGTTATGTCAAACGTCATTTCCGGGATGTGTGCGGATATGATGCAGAAATCGAATTGCTCGCTTTGGAGCCGCCCAAGAAAAAAAAGAAAGGCAGGCAATATTTCCCAGCAGCCGTAAGTGAATTTGTAAAGGGATCGAACAGGGATACCAAAAAGATTTATGTCCTTTTGGTAAATATGCAACTGTTGAAAGTTGCCAAGAATTATATGCTCAGTCGCGATGATTACGGAAGCGTTATTGAGGGGTTTTATCGCCCGTTCGATGCTCTCCGTGCAACTCGTCCATTTGTTATTATTGACGAGCCACATAAGTTCTCGCGCGACCAAAAGGCGTTTGGCATAATCAAGGAAGAAATTAACCCTCAATGTATTATTCGATACGGCGCAACTTTCCCTGAAACAGTGTCCGGCAGGGGTAAAAATAAAACGGTTGTACATGACTATTTGAACCTGCTCTACGACCTGAATGCTTGTGAAGCATTTAACCAAGGATTGATTAAAGGTGTTGCCAAAGAACACTTTGAGCCAGTTTCTAAAAAAGAAGAAAAAATAAAGCTTCTGTCGGTAGTCAAAAATGAGAAAGCCATATTTCAGCATAAAAGTGCAGACAGTCCGACAAAAACATATCAATTACAGGTAAATGACTCGTTGTCGGTAATTTCCGAGGAGTTCAATGGCATCACAATACAAGCCATAGATAAAAATGCCATTGAGTTGTCCAATGGATTGATTAAGAACGTTGGCGAGGAGATGAATGTGGACATTTACATGCAATCGTACCAGGAGCAGATGCTGCGTCTTGCTCTCGAACGCCATTTTGAAACCGAACGGGAGAATTTCTGCGGACGCACATTTAAAATCAAAACGCTGGCACTTTTCTTTATAGATGATATCACTTCCTATCGCGAGAGCGAGGATGGTAAGAAACCGTATTTATTGGAAGCTTTTGAAAGGTTACTCAAGGAGAAATTGGTTGCAACAATCAAAGATCTGGATGAATCGGAAGCTGAGTATCGGGAATATCTTGAAGCCAGTTTAAACCATATTGACGAATGTCATGGGGGATATTTTGCTCAGGACAACAGTTCGTCGGACGAAGACATTGCCAATGAAGTTAATGATATTCTAAATGGCAAGAAGCACCTACTTGCTTTTAGAGACAAAGACGGGAAATATATTTTGCGTCGATTCTTATTCTCCAAGTGGACATTAAAGGAAGGATGGGATAATCCGAATGTGTTTACTATTGCAAAATTGAGGTCGAGCAGTAGTGAAACCTCGAAGTTGCAGGAAGTAGGACGAGGATTACGACTGCCTGTTGATGAGTGTGGGAACCGAATCTCCAATCAGGAGTTCATGTTGAACTACATTGTAGATTTTACCGAAGCTGATTTTGCCAATAAACTCGTTGAGCAAATAAATAGTGAAGTACCAGGTACGACATCTGTTTCATTGGAGCAGATCAAACTGGTGGCTGAGAAAATGGGAAAAGAAGATTCTTTGTTACTGGCAGAGCTTCTAATGAAAAAGTATGTTGACAGCACATTTGCCATCGTGCCACAAAACAGAGTGCAGTTCTTTGAAGAGTATCCATTATTCAAATCTGGATTGGACGCTAGCAAAATCAAAGACCGCAATAAAACATCCGAAAAACCGATTGGCATTCGCAAAGCTCGGTTTGATGAAATTAAGGAGTTGTGGAAGGTTCTCAATCAAAGATATACTATTTGGTACGATGACAATATTGATGCTGATTTGGAGAAAGGTTTATCAGAAATATTAGAGGCACCTTCTATTTTTTCTGAACAGGTTATTTCCAGTCACAGAGATATAGTCAGAAGTAATGGGGCGCAAATGAGAACAGAAACAGGCAGTGGTGTGCAGTATTCCATTGCCAGCTCCCTCCCTTATGGCATTTTCTTAAAAAGGATATCATCGGCAACTAATATTCCTGCTTCGATGATACATAAGTCTATTTGCAATTATGTAAAGCGACATGGAAGTATAGACGACAAATACTTCAATGAACAGACTGTTGGTGAAATAATCAGAGGCTTCTCTGACTGGAAAATGGTCACTCTTCAAGGACGATTTAACTACAAAAAGACTCATGGAGAACCTGAAGCAACAGCTCTTACTCATAACGATGGATCTGTCCGGGAGAGTATTGCGCAAGGAAGGATTGGTGTCAAAATAGAAGAAGGAATTCCAATGGAGAAATATTTATATGACACCAAGGCTTATGATTCATCATTGGAGTTGAAAAACATCAATACCTCCATTGATGAAGTAATTGTCTATGGAAAATTTCCGCGTAATAGTATCGCAATTCCTACCATTACCGGAGAGTCATATAGTCCGGACTTCATGTATGTCGTTAAAAAAGACAATGGAGAAAAAGAGCTCAATATTGTTGTGGAGACTAAGGGAGTTGAAAATAAATCAACTCTTCGCGGCATTGAGGAGGCAAAAATCAAATGTGCCGAGGTGTTCTTCAATAACCTATCAGCACAAGGGTATAATGTATATTTCCGAACACAACTCAACAATAAGAAAATACTGCAGATTGTAAAAGAGGTATTACAGGAATAATATTATAGACCAACATGATAATGATGAGCGACAGGATTTTTTCCATTGAGGATGACTCCAGCAACTCTATTTAGTAAAAACGATAAAGACATAAATATATCAGAGAATAGCAGCATTGATAATGCCAACTAGGATATTGAAAGAAAAAGAATAATATTTATTAGAATATGTTCGATCAATCATTTTCAGTAGAGAATTACCTTTCTATCTTCCATGAGGAGAATCGTAAAGGGCATATTGCATTTGACGATATGCCCGAACATTATAGAAATATTGTCTCTGAAATGAAGGCTATGAAAAGTAGAACTCACGAAATAACAAAAAAGAAAAAGAATAATAGGACAGAAGAGGAAATTTCGGAGTTAGAGAGGCTTAAGTCCACAATAAAAACCAAACAAGAAGATAGAGACAAAGAACTATATAATGAGTTAAGTAAATATGCTCAAAAAGCTAATAACAAAGACTTTATATTGTCAATAAATAATACATATATAGATAATAAAGGTAACCAAGTATTTACAATAGATACCCAGCAATGGGAATATTTTTATGCCATTAAGAATTTACAGAGAATAATAAGAGGGTTATTTAACGTAAGACAGGCAAATAAGCACCAGATAATGTCTAATGTTAAATTACTTCTGAATACAACAACACCATTCTACCTTATTCGGACAGATATTACTGGTTTCTTTGAGTCTATTCCACAACAAGCTTTATTGGACAAAATAAATGCTAATAATCTTGTGAATAACAAGACAAAAGGAATGATTAAAGGAATATTATCAGAATATAACAGACAAAAGGCCCCCAATAAAATCAAGGCTGATTGCGGTGTTCCTAGAGGTATGGTAATACAAAAGAATTTATGAGCGACAAAAAACTCTAATGGAGGGAATAAACAATAAATTTAAATCCGTAAATTTGCCAGACAAAAGGAAAGATGCAGAATTAATTATTCTTGCACTAGATTTATTAGCATGTCCATTCATAACTCATAATGATCGGAAGATTATGTGCAAGGTTATGCAAATAGATAATGCTAAACAAGTTTTGATAGAAAGGTATTTTCGTAGAAATAAATTCATGTTCACAAAATGGACTAATATTGATTTGACAAAAGAATTAGGCGCGAAAGTTTCGCAGGAAGTGTACACTTAATGCGTATTTCGAAAACAATGCAGTAGCGAGGCTCGCAATAACTTCACACACATAGCTCTGCATACAACCTTATAGGTTTTGCCTAAACAAATGGGATTTCGTGAGTCGAATCCCATTTGTTTTATATTAAAGATTAGATATTGAGGCATTTATATTTCTTTATCTCCGGCACTATAAAATATTTTGCATTTACACAAAATTATGGACAGTGCCTTATCTCCTATAACCTTTCTTCTCATTCTGAATTTTAACCGTTCCTATCGCAAACATCAGACACCTCCTCCTATACGCCTCTTCCTCCTCATTCGGCTTTCTTCCGTCCCAGCAGAGGTCGGAGTCGGCGTTGCCACCGCCTCCGCCGGATGAAACAGCGACAGGCTGTCCGCCAATCAAAGCATCAGCGATAGAGAAGATTCGTTCCCGCACAGAAGGCTCAGCCAGCTGGTCAAGAAATGTCTGCATCTGTTCAGTCTGATTATCGTTGAGATCCGTCAGTCGTGCATACTCCTGTTGCAGCCATTTAAGCTCCCGATAGTCCAGCAACGCATTATTCTGCACCGCCTGTATTTGCTGTTCGGCATCCTTCCGATACAGTTCTTCAATCTGACGGACAATCTTCACGAATCGGCTGGCGATAGACCTGTTCTGCTCCTCAATCCATTTGTCAACCCCGAATATCGGAGGTTTACCAGTGATCCGTGGCGGCTCAAAATCTATCTTGTGATTGCGGAAAGGTTGCGCCACTCTACCGACACGGTCTATATTCTTTGTCATCTTCTCCAGTTCCTGCTCCTTTTCTTGAAGCTTACATGCCTTGTCTTCAAGCTTTGACTGGTATTCGGAAATCTGTTTTTGTATCCTGGTCTTTTGAATTTCATATTCCTGAAGAGCGATTTTGCCGGAAGCCAGAGACTTCTCAATTTCTTCAAGTTGGGATTGAGACCTGAATATCTGTGCTTCCAATCTCCGTGTCATAGTCTGCAGTCCCTTGACGGCTTTCTCCGCCTGTTTCGCCTCCTTGGTCAGCTTGCGGATATAGTCGCGTTTGTTCAGATGCTGTACATTACGCCCGTCAATACTGTCCCCACGTTCAAGACCGTATTTGCTGCCAACCTCGTCATATAGGGAAGTGTGCATCTCTTTCAATATCCGGCCATATTCATAGCGGTCTTTCCCGAACTTTGCCGACCACATCACACTCTCCCGTCCGCTTTTTGGGCGGATACCGACCGGAACAATCAGAGCGTGAATATGCGGACTGCTCTCGTCAATATGCACCTGAAAACCGACAATGTTTTTCTGTCCGTATCTGTTGGAGCACCAGTCATAGACATCCTTCGCCCAATTCTCGATTTCCTCGCAACGGTGCAGGTGGCTGTTGTCCGCACCTTTCTCCAGATTGACGGACTGATTCCCGAAAGCCATTTCAAGCGTCCGGTCATGGTTTCCTCCGAAGACAAACTTAGCGCAACAGTTCGGTTGGATTTTGCTGTCCGCCTTGAACGGCTTCCAACCCAATTCGTCCAGCCGTTCTTGCAGACGGACTTCAAGCGATTTCTCCTGATAACCCAACGGATGTATCTTTCCGTCAGGACCGATCTCGAAATTCAATTTCATTCTGGTCCTGTCGTAGTGGTTGGTCGGATCCTGATTCTTTCTGTCAATCGTGTCATCGTTCCAACGTCTTTCATTTTCATTGGCCTCTACCGTGCCGAATGATTTGCCGGCTTCGACGTGCATAGCTTGTTTTATATCTGTATTCATATAGGTATTCTTTTTATAAATGATTTATGTTTGAGCTTGCTCACTCCGAACCGGATTCTGCCGGATGCCGGAGGAACTTTATTGCTGTCAGGCAAAAAGTCCTTATTGTGTTATGGACTTTCTTATAAATTCCCGAAGTAAGACTTCGGATTACTCCACCAATGCCAGATCCAGTCCGTTAATGAGCAACTGCAAAGCAGGGTTACGCTGTATCATCAGTTGAAGTATTTGACGTTTGGACGGTGAAAAGAGAAAGAAATCTGCAATGTCCAACCCTTGACTGCGTTGTTCTTCAGTAGCTGTACGTTCTAGAATGTCAGAGACAGTAACCTTTTTACAAATGCCAGATAATAAAGCGGACTTCGCGTTCCATTGTTCGGTTGCTCCTAAATCAGGGATGAGAGTAACCTCCCTGCCTTTGAGAACCTGCATAGCTTCACTGTTGAAACAACCGTTCTTTCCACCTGTTGCCAGCCATATATAATCGGGGATAAAATGACTCATTACAACAGCGGTCTTTTCACTTTCCACCAGCATTACCGGAGACGATGAATTTTTCAGAAGATGTTCTCCAAACAGACATTGCTTCAAATGGAAATCCTGCAACTTCAACTCGGAATGCGCCCAGCTGACAAAAGCCTTAGGCTCTTTAACCCGATGGCCTGTCTCAGCATTATAGCACATTACCTTGCCGGTTCTTACCTGTCCATTTATATCTGTCTGCCAGAAAACCGCTGCTCCTCCCCATTTTGAAGACGTCCCGATGCGATACATTCCAAACAATCTGGTTGTCTCATCTTCACCAAATACATGACAGAAATACTGATATAAAGGGTTGATTGAATAATGCGACAGACTCCTTAACACATAAGATAACGGAATATGCGAAGGGACAATACAAACTGGAGTTTTATTTATCAACTTATAAGAGGCATATTGGAGTGACTTGCCAGCATTCTCATTCATTTCAAACACATCAGGGTTATTCTTAAAGTATTCCTTAGGTGTATAGTGGTAGCCACAACTGTTCTCATGGTCACACTTTCCGACATTCCCGGGAAAGATAATGCTGCCCTGTTCATCAACATACCTGACAAAACATCGGCTTTTACCACACTCCGGACAAGTAGTCTTGCTTCCGAACCTATATTTCTGTAAATGGAATCTGTATTCACTCATGGTTCTCTGATTTTAGTGTGGTTGCACTATGCACTTTTGCACTTTGAGCAGATTGCACGGTATCTTGGCAAGAAGAAAGTGCAATAGTGCAAGGTGCATCAGTGTTTTCCGTCATAAGCTTGCGATAGGCTCCATGCTGAAGTTTTTCTATAACAGGGTGCTGAAGCCGACACAATTGGTCAAGCGTATAATAGACAGTACGTCTGGACATATCAACTTTTCTACCAGCAATAACAGCATCCCCGGAAGTAAACCTATCTTCCAATAAGGATAGCCAAGCTTCCTTTGTTTCACCGATACTGTTCATGACAATGGTTTCCCGAATTCTCTTGTATGTTTCCTCATAATAATCAATCATACGGATTGCAGCTTTCACAGAATCCAACTCCACGTATTGCATATCTCCTTCATCAGTAGCCCATTTCATCACCTGAAACAATAGGGTAAGACGCGCGACATGCCCATTGAGTTTCATCTTGCGACTTTCAACATCGGCATCGTCCTCAATAGCATTTACAGCATCGATAATTCCATTATACCACTCGTAAAACATTCTTCCGTATCGTCAGACATTGTAAGAATCCGGGGATTTAACGTTGCACCTTTATCATCAAGAACGCAAGGGATACTGAAGATTCTGTTGATTATTGTCCTCCATTGATTCATGATGTCAGGACGGACTGTATTCCGTTCTTCTCGTCTCCATCCCGATATCTTCCTGTTTTTGGGATAGACAAACAGAAAACGGTCAAGCAATCCGTTGGCAAGGAACTCTGCACGGAAGACTTCCTGTAGCATATTTGTCTGTACTGAACCGATGACATTTATACATGGATTCTTGATTAGAACAGGACGTGATTCTGATTTGCGGATAATCTTTAACGGCTGTCCGCTATAGGCTGTCAGCAGGTCTTCAATGAGGTTGTTCTTGCTGTTGTACCTTTTGACGGAATTGAACAAAGCCAGAATTTCATCAACTACCAATGTTATCCCACGTTGATTATGCTGATGAATATTCATCATCGCCTCTGGAGTAGAGTCATAAATGACTGTCGTTACAAAATTCGGTTTCTTGAGCAACTGTTCTTCCCTGTCACTTCCGTGCTTGCCTGCCGACATGTATCTTTCATATTCGTCGCATTCCTCGTTATATTTCTCATGTAGCCGGTCATCATACTCATTAATAGGCTTATATATAAAACCGAGAGGAGGGGTTTTCCCAAGCCCAGGACGACCGACCAACATCATATAAAGGGATGGGCAAGTTTTCCACTCGCCCTTTATACGGATATGACAAGAGTTGCCTATTGCAGTAGCAACAGCAGAAAGAACAATAGACGCAGTATATTCCACATTGAAATTTTCGTATCTGGCAAGATTGAGGATAATCTCCTGTATCTTGTCCGGGAAGGCATCCAACGGAAGACCTGTTTCCGGAATGCCTTCCACTTCAGAACGAAGCATGTTGGTCAAATGAATGGTGTCAAACATAGCCACCTCCTTCCTGCTTTGGAAGTTCATCGCCAATAGCGAAAGCTTCATAATGGAAACGACGCAGAAAGTGGTCCACGTCTTCCTGCGTGTACCAGTATTTATCACCTTCACGCGAGTAGCCGAGATAGCCGTTGTCTCGCAACTTTTTCAGATACTTTTCTTTGATGTTCAATTTCTCCATCAAAGACTTGTTGTCATAGAGACAGCACCCACCTGTCTTACTTGGAGGTGGTAATTGCAACTGTTTTTCTACTATGCCGAGAATCTTCTCAAGCAATTCCCTCTCACATAGATTTTTCTCTCCATCTAATTTCTTAGCCATAGTTTTTCGTATTATGGCTTAACCTTCCTGATGCACACTCGGACTGTAAGCCGGGTTCATGTTATGGCACGACTGTGCACATCGACCATAACGGCAGCGAAGGTAGAGAGTCATTAGCACTTAGGAAGTTAGGATGGATTAGGCTAATGAATTAGACCGAAGTTAGGATTGTATTAGATAATATTAGAATTGGGAATTAAAGCATTGATTATAAACAAAAAGAGTAGCTATCAAGCTACTCAAAAAACTTATCGATTTCCTTGGATTTTGCAGGAACGACAAGGTCTTTCCTATTCGACCGGGACTGCCCCAAATCAGGCATTTCAAACAAGTGGCTCAGTTCCGTATCAGGAAAGACCCCCAATCTGCCGAATTTCCAGAATGACTTCTCGTCCATATCAGAATATACAGGCTTGTCTCCACAATATATTCGCCCACACATATATGCCAGCAGAACTTTGGAATCATTCCACTTATAATGGGAACCTTTTTCGCTCATATAACCAGTCTCTATCGCTTTCGCAAAAACTTTAACAGCCAGTTCCGTATTCAACATTCCTGTCAAGACAACAGCCCCTTCGTCACATACTGACTGTTCCTCCGAAACAGAGGAATTGCCATTTTGCACCTTTATTTTTCCCTTATTTCCCTCTTTCAGCATTTCAGCGCAAAAGGCAAGAGCCGCACCTGAAATCAATGTTATGATAGTACCCCAAAACGTTGTAGAGCCAGCATTATCTCCATCAATCGGATTTATCACACCGACTCCGACAAGCAATAGCGTACCGGCAAACAAGGTAATTGCACTTGACCAAAGAATCAGCCTTGCATATCTTTTGAAAGCAAAGGACAATGCAAGAACGATAATACAAAGACCTATAACCAAGAATATTATTTGTAGCATAAATATTTCACATTACATAGAAACAAAAACTAATTATCTCAATACCATAAATTCTAAAAATCATATTATTTCAAGCGGAGTTAACTCGTTTTTCAGTCGAGCCACTTCAGCAGACAAGGTTTCCGGCAAGAAACGGGCATAGACTTTCTCTGTTACATCCGTACTACCATGACCAAGCAATCGACTTACTACAGACATTGACAATCCTTTATTCAGGGCAAAGACCGCAAACGAATGTCTGGCCGCATGCATTGAAAGACTGAAAGGTAGCCCAATCTGCTCTCCCACGACCGCCAGCGACTGATTGATACATTTAGTCGCATTATTACGAGCCTTATAAAGAGCCTCCGCATCATCCAAATCCAAAGTTTCTTTCACAAGGTCAAATACATACCGACATCCTGCACGTTTTTCCTGCCATTGTTGCAATATGCGCAATGCAGGTTCAGTCAGAGGAATCACATGACGTTTGTTTGTTTGTTTTTATCATAATCTTCCGCAACTTTTTCCGGGCAAAATCGATGTGTGCCCATTGCAGAGTCATAACATCGACGATACGCAGACCGCAGGCGTGGAATGCGAATAGGAACATTTCTATATATTCCTTGCGCCGTGGTTCCTTGTCGTGTTGATAGAACTCCACCAACTTCTGCAACTGCTCCTTAGTGAGATAGTTGCCGTCAAACTCCTTTTCACCCTCGACTTCAAGCGACACTTTCTCTTGAATGCGCATATCCTGAAGTTCAGCGTTGACTTCGCGGTCGATATATCCGGCGGTGCAAGCCGTGTCGCACGCCTTTAATATAGGGGTAAGGGCGTGGTTGATGGTCTGGTCGGAATTGTTCTTGAAGTTGCGTCGCCATTTGATATATTTGTCAAACAGCTCAACCGAAATTTCACCTACATATATGGAGTCCTCCTTATAGGTTCCGTTTCCGGTTGCCATAAGAAACTGACGGAAGATGTTCATGGAGCTTTTCCCGTTCTGATAGCGGCTGTATCCAATCTTGTTCAGGTTGTAGTCTATGGCAAGACGTTTCTCGATGTATATAGCAAAATCTTCAACCTTATCGCGGCGTGTAAGAGGTTTGTCATCAAGGAAAGCAGCAATGACATCCTCGTTGACTTGGTCGGGAAACTTCTGATGGTATTCGTTGAGTCCGGCATCTACCTTGTTGACCTTTGTCAGAAGAATTTTATTGAGGCGCACACTGTCGGAAACGGAGGCGCGTATTTCTCCGCGTCCGTTATTTCCGTTTGGATTCCAGTCAGCCACCGCAACCGACATGTTCATGCTGCGCTTGATGGTTCTGCCACCGAAGATATAGACAATCTCAATCGGATAGATTTTCGACTTGTCATAGTTCTTAAGATAGCGGAGCCGGAAGTGCCCGATAGGGAAAGGTTTCTTTTGTCTGCCCATATTCTTGTCTGTTTAATATTCACCAAGGTTGGAATATGGTGCATATTTATAGAATAAATAGGGAAGTTAACAAATTTTAGATGAGCTAAGTGTTTGAAAACAGGTAAGTATATTTTACGGTAAATACAATAAAAAACGATTGGTAAGTTTATTTGCAACTTTACCAATCGTTTTATAGTCAATTTATTATGCGCTAATATTACGCCAAAAAATCCTTAGTATTCGTCTTCGTTGAAGAGGAAGTCCTCCTTGGAGGGGTAGTCGGGCCAGATGTCCTCGATGCTTTCGTAGGTGTCGCCCTCGTCTTCGATTTCCTGGAGGTTCTCGATGACCTCAAGGGGTGCGCCCGAACGCATGGCGTAGTCTATCAGCTCGTCCTTGGTGGCAGGCCAGGGGGCATCTTCAAGTTTTGAAGCCAGTTCAAGTGTCCAATACATAGCTTTGGTATTTTTACAGGTTGATGTTTCGTTAGTATAACCCCTTACGTCGTCTGGAGCGGCGTCAGCAGTCTTTATCCCACAGGATTTCGCTGACCTGACGGTACATGTTGTTAAAGCGGGCAAACACGAAGAGGAAGTCGCTCAGACGGTTGACAAACCGCAGCACCATCGGGTCGATATACGTCTCCTCGGACAGACCGACGATACGCCTCTCGCAGCGGCGGCACATCGTGCGGCACACATGAATCTGCGCCGCAGTGCCGGTGCCGCCGGGGAGGATGAACCCTTTCATGGGAGGAAGCCCCTCGTCGAGGTGGTCGATGGCCTTCTCTATGCGCTCCACAGCCGCAAGGGTGATGCCCTCGCACTCGTGGCGTTCGCCGGCAGGATACGGGGTCGCCAGATACGCCCCGATATTCATCAGCTTGTGCTGGCAATAGATGATCAGGTCGTGGGCCTGCTGGTCAAGCGTAGGGAAAGTAGCGAGCACCCCGAGGTTGGCGTTGAGCTCGTCGACCGAGCCGTAAGCCTCGATCCGGATGTCGTTTTTCTTAGCTCGGACACCGCCGACAAGCGATGTAGTGCCGTTGTCGCCGGTGCATGTGTAAACAAGACTTTTTGTCATATCTGTGTTCTATAAGTTTAGTGTTTCTTGGCAGAGTCGCGCTCCTGGCGCAGCAGGTCGCGTATCTCGGTAAGCAGCTTCTCCTCAGCCGTAGGTTCCGGGAGAGCAGGCGCTGGAGCTTCCTCTTCCACAGGCTTCTTCTTGCGGAGATTATTCATGAACTTAATCATTATGAAGATGCAGAAAGCCACAATCATGAAGTCCACGACGGTCTGGACCCACGCGCCCCAGTTCATCGTCACCTCCGGGGTGACGACTGCCCCCTGCGCGTCGGTCACGGCCTTCTGCACCACCCACTTGTAGTCGGTGAAGTTGATGCCGCCGGTGGCCACACCTACAAGAGGCATGATTATATCATCCACGAGTGACGACACTATCTTGCCGAAAGCTGCGCCGATAACCACACCGACAGCCATGTCGATGACATTGCCGCGCATCGCAAATTCCTTAAATTCTTTTATGAGATTGCTCATGATCCTATATATTTATGTGTCCTTAATTTTCCGTTCATACCGGTAGGCTGGCTATAGTACGAAAACAGCGTAAACCGTTGACTTCTTTGCAAATAGGGCTTCTCACCCCTCTATAGGAAAGCAAAATTAATAAATTTATGTGAGTGACAGCGGAATTTGCCGTAAAAATTGCCTTTTCAACAGAATTTAACACATGAAACAATCCTCAGAGTGAGTAATTTGCCAAAAAATCTCTAACTTTGTGAGCGGAAAACTCCGTGCTTTCCACTCGTTTTAGAAACTTACGTTTTTACCAACTTAATAACTATGACTAAAATCGGTATTAATGGCTTCGGCCGCATCGGACGCTTTGTGTTCCGTGCATCTTGCAAAAGAGACGACATCGAAGTTGTCGCAATCAACGACCTTCTCCCCGTTGACTACATGGCTTACATGCTCAAGTATGACACAATGCACGGCCGCTTCGAGGGTACAGTAGACTATGACATGGACAAGAGCCTCCTCATCGTCGACGGCAAACAGATTCGCGTTACCGCTTGCAAGAACCCCGCAGAAATCGGCTGGGGTGCTGTAGGTGCTGAATACGTTGTTGAATCTACAGGTCTCTTCCTCACCAAGGAAAAGGCTCAGGCTCACATCGAGGCAGGCGCCAAGTACGTGGTTATGTCGGCTCCCTCTAAGGACGACACCCCCATGTTCGTTTGCGGTGTTAACCAGGATTCATACGTCAAGGGCACACAGTTCGTTTCTAACGCATCTTGCACCACCAACTGTCTCGCACCTATCACCAAGGTGCTCAACGACAAGTTCGGCGTTGTTGAAGGCCTCATGACCACCGTTCACTCTACAACAGCTACCCAGAAGACTGTCGACGGTCCCTCTATGAAGGACTGGCGTGGTGGCCGTGCCGCTTCAGGCAACATCATCCCCTCTTCTACCGGTGCTGCTAAGGCTGTAGGCAAAGTTATCCCCGAACTCAACGGCAAGCTGACCGGCATGTCGATGCGTGTCCCCACCCTCGACGTTTCTGTAGTCGACCTCACCGTCAACCTCGCCAAGCCCACCACATACGACGAAATCTGCGCCGCTATGAAGGAAGCTTCTGAAGGCGAACTCAAGGGTATCCTCGGCTACACCGAAGACGCAGTCGTTTCAAGCGACTTCCTCGGCTGCCCCCTCACCTCTATCTTCGACGCTAAGGCAGGTATCCAGCTGACTCCTACTTTCGTTAAGGTCATCTCTTGGTATGACAACGAAATCGGCTACTCTAACAAGGTGCTTGACCTCATCGCCCACATGAAGAAAGTTAACGGCTAATCCATCGCAGATTAACCACTTCATACAATACCGTCAGGCTTCCGGAATGGTCCGGGAGCCTGACTTGTTTTTGTCTGCGGCATACCTTGCGCCATGCAGACATTGGAGTCGCCAGACAGGAGCGGTCGGCAACAAGTAAATCGTCCGACGGTGGCCACGGCTTGCGCCACCAGCCCTTGCAGGGCTGACCGTTCGGACTCTGATTTGTGACGGAGCTTGCGCTCCGCCCTACTATTCTCCCGCCCCTCCGGGGCTACTATGCCGTCATCGCCAGAACCTTCGATATACGAGGACGCAGCCGCCAAAGCTCCCAACCAACACATCCGCAAATTGCAGGGCTGCACCCCAATGCAAACGCCAACGCACGACAAATTCATGGCGACCGATTTGTGTTTATGCGGCTGCACCAAGATGAAGCCACACCTAAAGCTCCCTGAGGGAGCGTAAAAACAGTAGGGCGGGGCGCAAGCCCCGTTGAGGGAGGAATCCGATCAATTCGCCCTGAAAGGGCTGATGGCGCAAGCCATGGCTGCCAATCATCGCATCAACTGCGTAGGGTGGCCGGAACACCCAGCAACGCCGGATAAGCGGCTTAGGAATCATAGGAGGCTTAGGACTCCTATGAACCATAAGAGGCATAAAAAAAGAGCCGCCGTGGCGGGGATGCCACGGCAGCTCTGAGTGCCAGCTATACGGTCTTCGCCGTCAGAATGGATGCTTATGTCTATATGTGTTTGTTGCTGTGACGCAACCCCTCTCAACAAAGGGCGGTCACAACCACGGAAGTTATCTTACGAATATCTTCTGGCCGGCCACTATATAGAATCCGGGGGCAAGACCGACCGTCGTCGTACCTGCCGCCACAGACACACTCTTTGCTACCGCGCCTGTCGCATTGACGAAGTCGAGATCCATGTCGCCGTCCGAAACGACCGTCACGCAGCCGTCACCCACCTCTATGCGAAACGAGGTGCCGCTGTCAGCCGTCAGGTCGTCGACACCGAGACCTGCATCCGACTTCACCGTAAGCTTGTGGGCCTTTTCGTCATACGTCACTATCGCCTTTCCAGCCGGAGCGTTTACCGTCCATGAGGTGACATATGATTGATCGGACGGCCATGCAGGCAGAGACATCTCATCGCCATCCTCATCAAGAGAGAATAACGATGTACCTCCACCGATATCGCTCGCCAATCCTAACAATGGCATGGTAGATTTCTTAGCCGTCGATTTGATGATAAGCATATTTCTTATTCCCGCTTCGGGCACTGTGACTTCGGCTTCATACCGCCCGTCGGCAACCTTAACCATCTTGGCAAGATTGTCTATGTTCTCTATCGTCGGCCATACTCCGCTGAAGTAGGGGGATTCGGTCAGGATAAAGAACCCATCGGTCTTATGTGCCGAAGAGAACAGTTTGAGTTTGCCTGTCGCCTCGTTGATAAGCATCGCGACAGCCGACGACTCCGCGCCCTCAGGCAGAGAGAGGCTCCACTTGGCGGCAGACGATGCTGCGTCCTGACGCGCAGCGTCCATGTCATGCTCAGGAACCGACACCTTGACGAAGCCGCCTTCCCACACGCCGTCAGCACCCGGCTGTATCGCAGTAGAGCTACCAGATGCCGGCACAATAATTTCGCCCTCAGATGCAAAATTGAATCTGGCGGACGTTCCAGCCATGTCAACGTAAAGACACAGAGCATCAGCCAACTCTGCCGACTCTGATGCGAACACATGGTTGATACTGCTGTTGTCAGAGACCACTTCGTAGACCGTAGCCATATTGTCGGCGGCAACCTCGGCTCTCATTGTCATGCGGTTGAGATCCACTGTAGCTTTCAGCGAGCCGTTGCCCTTGACTCCGTGAACTTCAAAATGGCCATTGTAGGTGCTATAACTCAAATTGCTCGACATAACGCCGTTTTTAGCCGCGAGTTCCGGACTATCCACGTATGTAATCCTGACTCTGCGGAATTCGTCAAGGGTAAACCACAGAAGCGGATTCGTGGCATCTTCAAATGCCACTTCACCCTCATATATCATGCTTCCAGGCGCAGTCTCGGTCAATACGGATGTTTTTATATAAGCATCCGCATCACCCAACATCACTCCGTATATCTGGGACATGTCTCTGGCATCCATGATATAGTCAGGCGTGACAAACAGACGACCTCCGGGCCACTCTTCAGCGACCTTCACATTATATGCTCCAGAGCTATTCCACATGCTTGAAACCGCCACTCCTTCAGTCATATTCACCTCTGTAGTATTGTAGTCCAACGACAAGCTGCCATCGGCAACAGCCATCGCCGTCGCTATGGAATTAGCCCATACGAAATCCAACTTACCAGCGGGGACATCCATAATCAAACCGCATTTTACAAAAGCCGACTCGCGGAAATCAGCACGGTCGGCATACGTGGGTGTCTTTATGCCAGTCGATGATCCTATCAGATGCCACGCCGTCCCAATCCGCTCAAGATAAATCTTGTGGGTGTTGGTGTCGATGCACAGGTTGTACTGCTGGGAAGCAACCCCCTCTGAATTTGTGACCGTGATATGGTTAGGCACGGCGGTAGTCACGCCCTCCTGCACGGTATAGGTAGCCTCGGCGACACCCATCTCGTCAAACTCCCACTCGAAGCCGTCAGGCAGCGTCAGGGCATACGACCCCTCGGCTTCCGCCTCGTCACGCGACATGGGCAGGTTGTAGGTATAGAGCTTTACGACTTCCGTTTCGTCACCACTTACAAATAACGACATCGAATATACACCGTCACGCCCATCGAGTTCATCGCCGTCCTCATCGTACAGGCTCTTCAGACCCTTGGGGTCTATCTCGGCATCATCGAGATATTCACCAGCGGCAGCTATCGGCGATGGTGAGAATGTCACACGTGAAGCCGACGGCTCCACATACATATATATCATGCCGCCGGGCCAGTCAGAGAACTGGAACGAACCCTTTCCATCGACCACAAGGCTGCATACCTGCTCCTGCTCCACAGTGCCATATTCCTTAGGCATATCTTCATACTGGCTTCCTAACGAACCGACTTCCCAATCTCCGAGAGATGTATAGAATCGGAACATCGCTTCGCCGGCCTTGATGTCATATGCACCATAGTAGCCGCCATTGACAGTCCTTTTCAGCGGCATGGATCCGTCGCCGACACCCCATCCCTGCGGGATGCCGATAATATATATTTCCAGAGCCGACTTCTCGCCCTCGATCTTCACCACAGGCTTTTCCCCGGGAGTGACCGTGATAGTGTATTGATTACTGCAGCTCATTTCCGGTGCCACCCAATAAGCCCCTTCGGACTGGGCCGCTGTCACTGCAGAGCTGTGGTATTGCCCCGAAAACTCGTTGAAATGGATGGCACGGTCGGCAGGTGGACAAATAACCGTGTTAGCATCCTGAGTGGCAGCAAGGGCAGATATGAAATTGAATTTCTCTCCACTTGCGACAGTCACCAACCCTGTATAATTACCCTCTCCGTCAGGCTTCAGCACATCAAACGATGACATGACCTCGCTCGATGCCCCTGCCCACGGAGTGAAGCTGTCGGTAGAGCGGTGCACATAGATGGCATCCTGCGCTTCTGCCTCGCCGCTGTCCTCGCTCAACACTACAGGCGAAACCGACGGAGGCATAGAAACCACACCGCCCTTCCAGTCAGATTTCACATAGTCGTAGCCCCTCTCTGGCTGCTCAGATAAATACACATAATTCACACCGTTGACAAGCTCATCGGTAGTATTGTTGCACCGCCACTTGCCATCGCTCAGCGAGTAATAGCTGAAAGCCAGCCTCCCAGCCGGAATATACTCTTTATAGCCTCCGGCGGCCTTATAATCGGTCACATTGTCAAGCGTCGGAGCCGGCATCCCTTCGGGTACCACCAACCAGCTTTCCATCCCGTCATCTATCAGAAAAATCTTATTGACATTGAGGTCCACCACCACCCTACAGTTTGCCGGGTTTTCATTAGCGACCCAATTACGCGGACCTTCGCCATTGCGTACCATTGTCTCGACTACCACATCCCGAGAGCTGTACACTCCAGTCTTTCCGATGCGGTCCAGACGTGCCCCATCAGCGGCCGGTTGAATCAGATTTTGTCTGTAAACCGAATAATCATCCACATTCACGGCTTCAGGCAGCTCATAGATAAAATGAAAATACGAATTAGAGTGGAAATAGAAATTGCCCTCATAGACCTTGCTGCCCGGAGAGGTCTCGTAGAGCTTGTAGTCCTCGAAGTAAGCGGCATTGTCGGTACACGGCATATAATACGGCCCGCCGTCGTTGCCGAAAATATAGATGAAATCGGCATCGGCACGCGCCGCGAAAGCGAGGCATGTCAGCAGTGTGACACACGTCGCCCATCTGAGTAATAGGTGTCTCATACGCATGAAATAATTAGATTGGTAATAATAGATCAGAAATGTATTTGATTTAAGAAATTCGATTGGTTTCACAATCCGCAATGTTATTTTACAAATATACGGCATTTTACCCCCCCCCATGTTAATTTTTCATAATTTATGTAAACCCAAGCATTTCGGATGGTTTTGGAGGCTTAGGACACCTATGAACCTTAAGAGGCATAATAAAAAAGCCGCCGTGGCGAGGATGCCACGGCGGTCCTGTGGGTGTCTGCGCCGCTTACGCCCATGGCGGCGCAGACTGTGTGTCAGAATGTCAGAATATATTGTATTCCGAAGTTGTCATAGTGTTTGTACTCCAGAGAGTGTCAGAGTATCTTGTGAGCCGATGTGTTCTTGATGCCTGGCATAGAGTTGTACTTGAGTACGTCGCCGCAGACCATCACATGCGCCCCGAGCATCCCGGGGTTGTCGCCCAGATTCAGAGCGGCACGAGTCTCGCTCTTAGATACGAGCTGGATGTCTATCACCTTGGTTTCATCGGTGCAGTCAGCAGTCGGAGCGAGAAGCACGTTGGCATACGGGGCACCTTCGGCAGTAAACGAATAGGCGAAGTTATTGTAATAACCTACGATGTAACCTTCTACCCATACGCCGCTCTGTCCGTCGGCAACCTCGCTGGTACTCTGCGGATTGAGTATGCGTATATCAGCCACCGTGTAGGGGTCAGTCTCCGTACCTGCGCCGGTAAGGTCGCCGACAGGGGTATCAGGCTCGTCGGGTTCATCGCCGCCTCCCTGACCGTCGAGCTTATAGCCAGTAAGGTTGGCCACGCCGGGCTTGCCGCAGTACTTGAGGATATCGCCGTGGAGCAGCACCTCCTTCTTGTAATTGCCGGGGTTGGCCGAAAGATTGAGGGAGTTGCGGATGTCGCCGGCAGGAAGCTTGACTGCGACAATCTTGTCAGCCGATGTCTCGCTTGCCGAAGCCGCGATAAGGATGTTGGTCGTAACCGTCGACGTAGTATTGTCAAAATGCCACTGGTTGCTGGTATCGTCGAAGTCATAGTAACCCACGATATAGCCTTTGACCCATACATCGCTCTGGCCGTCGGCAGGGGTATCCTTGCTCTGCGGATTCATGATGATTACATCGTCGGCGGTAAAGGGGTCGGCCTCGGTACCCGAGCCGGTGATATCTCCCGACGGAGTATCTGAACCACCGCCGCCCTGGCCGTCAATCTTGTAGTTGGTCACATTCTTCATGCCGGGCTTGCCGCAGTACTTCTGCATGTCGCCATAGATCGACACCTCTTTCTGGTAATTGCCGGGGTTCGATACGAGGTTGAGCGTATTTCGCACATCTCCGGCAGGAAGCTGGATTGCGACAATCTTCGCTTCAGAAGTCTCCGAAGGCTGGTCTGCTATAAGGATATTGGTGTTGACCGTAACCGTACCCGTAAATTCAAACTGGTTGCCGGCGTTGTCATAGTTGTACACACCTACGATATATCCCTTGACCCATTTGCCTGTCTCCGCAGGGGTATCGGAGCTTGACGGATTTATTTCTATGACCTGGGCGCAGCTGTAGGGATTGGCCTCCGTACCGTCGCCGCTCTGCACGGGTTCGTCACCGCCGCCCGGCTCGTCCATGCCTTCAATCCAGAAGCTGTCGGCATCGCCGATGATATTACCGATACCTCCGATGCCATACTGATGCATAAGAGTACCCTTAATCTTCATCTTCTTGCCGAGATTGCCGGCATTTTCCATCAAGTTGGCCTTAGCCTGAAGCTCGCTACCCTGAGGCAGATCGAATATCAAGCAGTTGGCAATATCCTTTGTGTCAGCCGTGGGAGCTATCACGAGCGTAGTACCGAGGTAATCGGTGCCGTCCCAAGCGATATCGTCGTTGGTCGTAACGGTGCTCACTTCAGGAGCCAGGCAGCCCACGATATAGCCCTCTGTCCATCCGGACACATTGTCGCCATATCCGGCCGCATTCTCAATGTTGAGAGCTTCCTCTACGGTGTAGGGATTCATCAGAGTGCCCTTTTCGTAGGTCACACCTTCAAGGCCGTCAGTGTCATTGAGCATCACCTGCCAGTCGTCGCCGTAGAAACCGAGCAGACCCACGAGGTCGAAGTTGCCCTTGGGCAGGGCCACATTGCGGAAGTTGGCGTAACCGCTCGTGCGCACCGTGATTTCGTTGCCGGCAGCGTCGCAGAGCGTGCGGTTGGTGTTGATTTTATAGCCGTCGGTGAAGTTGAGGTCCTGGTCGGCATCTTTGAAGTGCACGTTTTGCAGACGCACTATGCGTCCCTGCCACTCTATCTGGCCGGCAGCAGTCTTGTCAAGGGTGGTGAAGTCGCTGACGGTGACAACGTCGATTTTGTCAGGTTCGGGCAGACCGTTGAGCTGTACATGCTCCGCAAAGAACTCATAGGGCATGAATGTGGCCTCCCAGGCATTGCCCTGGGCGTACCATTCGGGGAAGCCCATCTGCTGCAAGCCGTTGTACTTGCCTATGTACATGTCGGTCAGGTCGATCACTATCTCCTGGCCTACGCGGTAGTCGTTATAGAGCGAGTTCTTGTTGATCGAGAGTACCAGAGCGCCGGTGGCATCCTGGATATAGAGGGACTTGTAAATATTGCCGCCACGGTCATTGGATATGACACGTCCGCTCACTATGACATGCTCCCCGTTATCGGCCAGCTTGATCTGGTCGATATAGTTGGTGGCATCGTCCCAATATTTGGTCTTAACCTCCTTTATGGTGGTATTTGGCTGGATGGTGGCTGTGGGGACCTTAAACGCCGGAGCGTCGGTCGTGAAGTCGTTGCACGCAGTCAGCGAAGCCATCAGCAGCGGCAGAGCCACACCGAGCACAGGGGTCAGATATGATTTAATATTTCTCATGTGTATGTGTCGATTAGATTAGTCTTTACTTCTTGATAACCACATTCTTCACTTCCCACGTGCCGCTCGCCTCAGAGGTAGAGGTGTAATGGAAAGCTATCTGAACCCTCTTGCCGGCATAGTCGGCGAGAGATATCTCTCCGGCGGAGAGGAATGTCCAGCTTGCTGCGGTGCCGTAATCGGGTATGGAGAGCGCAGTCCATGCAGTCTGTCCCTCCTCGCGGATTTCGAGCGTACACTGGGTCTTGGCCATGTCAAGGCTGTTGAACTTGTTGAGTGCATGTTCGAAAGTAAGCACGGCATTGTTTACTCCGGAGAGATCCACCACAGGTGAAATCAGGTATGAATCGCTCGCATGGCTTTCGGTGATATAAGCCGACGCTTTCATGCAGGCATAACGTTCGTCATGCGACCATACGTATGTCAGACCGTCCATCATGACGTTGTCTATGGTCCAGTCGCCCTGCCCTGTGGCAAATGTCTCGTTGAGCAGCTCATCGCCGACAGGCTGGTCGGGATCATCAGGGCCGACAGGAGTGTCTGTGCCGGTGGGTTTCACCACAAGGTTCTTGAACTCCCAAGTTCCTGCCTTGGCAGTGGTAGAAGTGTAGTGGAATCCTATCTGAATCTGCTTGCCGGCCCACTGGCTGAGGTTGATGTCGCCTGTGTTGACGAAGTCGAATCCCTGTACGGTAGGATAAGTGGGGATAGTAAGAGTGGTCCAAGAGGTCTGCCCGGCCTCACGCACAGCTACTGTTGCCTGGGTCTTGGCTACCTCAAGGCTTGAGAAATAGTTGAGAGCCTGGTCAAACGCCATGTAGGGAGTTTCGACCCCTGCAAGGTCTATGACAGGCGACACGAGCCATGAATCAGTCTCATTGTTGGTCGAAGTACCCTTGTCATAGCCCGTAGCTACGATACAGTTATAAGTAGTGGATGCCTCCCATACGCTTGACAGACCTTCGGGCAGGGTGATATTCTCGATGGTGAAGTTCTCCATGTTGCCTCCAGAGAAAGCCGCCTTGAAGATAACCTCGGCAGAGCTTGAACTCCAGTCGAACCCTATCAGAGAGGTCTCTGTGTTGATGTCGTTGAGAAGTATCTGCCACTCTTCGCGGTACTGGCTGAGGATGCCCACTAAAGTACCACGGCCAGTGGGGAGAGTAGAGTAGGCAAACGAACTCTTGCCCGAGCAACGCACATTGATGCGTTGTCCCTGCTCGTCGGTGATGTAGCGGTTGCCATAGCTGCCGTTGTCGCCGAAAGTGGCAGCGCCGCCGTCGACAAACTGCACTCCGGCAAGCGATATCAGCTGGCTCTGCCATTTCTGGCGGCCTTCGGCAGTGCGCAGGGCGGCATTAATCTCAGCCATGTCGGCGACCACCGGCTCTACCTGACCCGGCAGACCTGCCACCTGGGCCTTGGCATCAAACTCGCTGCGGTCCATATAAGATATACCGTACTGGTCGCTGGGGGAGCCTATCTGCATCTGGTTGTTGTACATACCTATATACATGCCCGTCACATTGACGACTATACGCTGTCCGTATTTATGTCCCACATACAGCTCGTCGTCAAGAGTGCCTTTGTCGATGGAAAATGTGATGGCATCGCCGTCGTCATCGCGCACCATGAGGTTTTTGTAGATGTTGCCGGCCTCGTCGCTGGAAATGATTGTGCCGGCTATGATGATGTCCTGCCCGTCGCTGCGCTTGCCTATCTCGGTGCTCCAAGTCTGTGACGAGTTGGCATCCCAGTACATTTGCTTGAGGGCAGCAATGGAGGTGTTGGCCTCCATGGTAGCCTCGGGAACTATCACGGGCGGGTATTCAAATTCGTTGTCGCAGCTCACCATACCTGCCGATACGAGCAGCAGGGTGAGTGCCGGTAATATTCTATTGAGTTTCATGTGATATCTATTCGTAAGTTAGTGTTTTTCTTCAAACGTATTTGATGGCTTAGAAGCGTACACCTACGTTAAACATCACCTTGATGCCCTGGGCGTAGGAGAACTTGTTGGGATACTTGTTGCCGTTGTAGTCCTTGTAGTCGAAGCGTCCCTGCTGGTAGCCGTAGGTCATGACATTGCGGTTGTTGAGCACATTGTCGATGTTGAGGTTGAAGTTGAGCGAGAGCTTACGGTTGACATAAACCACCTTGCCAATCGAGAGATTGAGTACGAATGCGTTTTTGAGCTTGTCCTGGCCGGCGAGTTCCTGCACGGCAGCTTCGAGCGAAGCCATGTCGGGGTACTGCTGCCACAGCTCAGGCAGGGCTTCGTGGTGGTTGGGTGCAAGCATCACGTAGCTGTCGCCCATCCACGAACCGTTGATGTTGAAGAACCACATCTGCGGAGCCTGGTAGTCCAAGCCGATGTTGAAAGCGGCCTGGGGAGTGCCTCCCACATAGTAGTTTTTGAGGAACACCTGCGCCTCCTTGTCAGGCTCGGCACCGTTTTCATACGAGCGGACACCCATCGGGTTGTTGCGGTACTGGTAGCGGGCATATGTGCCGGCAAACGTTGCCGCGAGGCTCTGTGTAATCTTGTAGCTCATGCCCAGTTCGATGCCACGGTAAGCGGTGTGGACATCCTTGAGCGCATAATTCATGAATGTAGAATAGTAGTCGTCGTAGAACGATGACCGCTCTGTCAGATTCATCATCTCTGTCCAGAAGCCGGAAATCTGGCCACGGAAACGGCGGTAGTTCCACGCATAGTTGATATCAAACGAAGCGATGCGCTCGCTCTGCAGACCGTCGATGGCCGTATCCTTGATACGCGGGGATATGTATGCGTACTCAAACAGCGGAGCGCGGCTCTCGTATCCGGCATGTGCGCTGAAGAAATTGTGACCGTCAAGCTTATATACAGCTCCGGCTTTCACGCCGCCATTGTCGAAACGGTGGGTCTTGCCCTTGCCGTAAGAATTGTCGGGGGCGCGTCCGTTGCGCATCTGGCCGTCGCGGTAGAACTGTGTGTAGCTCATCTTCAGGGCATAGTCGATGTCCCACTTGGGCAGGGCTATCATATTCTGAATCCATGCCTGCGCCTGGATGGCGTGGATATTGTAGTCATATCCGAATGTGTCGCCCTTGCCCACCTTGCGGTTGGGGTTGTTGAGGTCGTTCTGAAGCATGGTGGGGTCGTCGGGGAAATCACGCTCGGCATAAGTGTCGATGTCGCGCCAGAACTCGCCGCCGAGCAGGTCGTCGATGGTCTTGTAGTAATGGGCGTTGGTGTAGTTGACCGACGCACCGCCCTGCATGGTCAGGTAGGAATTGAGGCGGTGGTTGACAGTAGAGTTGAATATGAAGTTGAACTGGTTGCTGTGACGGCGTTCAAGGATGTATGTCGAACCCTTGTCAGTGCCTTCGGTAGCGTTCTGGTAATTGTTGAGGTAGTTGGCCTGATAGAGGTCGTCCCACTTTATCTGGCGGTTGACGGGGTTAGCCCAATACTGGGTGTAGAGGTCATATGCAGCCTCGTCATCCTCGAAATACGAAGGCAGGTAGCGGTAGTAGTCGGGGCGCGGGTCGGCAGCATTGTACCAGTTTAGAGCCGAGTTGGAGTAGTTAATCCAACGGACAGCCACACCGGTGTTGATGCTCGTAGAGTGGCTCGGGTTGCTGAGCCAGTTGAGCAAGAAAGTCGGGTCGAAAGTCTTGGTGATGCGCGAGCTACGCTTCTTGCCGTCCTGCCAGCCCCAGCCTGGGTTATATAGGTTGTCGTCGGCGAGATCCATAGCCTCCTGATATGTCATCTGAGGTGTAGAGCGTTCGGTAGGAGCACCGAATGTGGTGAACACCAGGCGGTTCTTGGGGTTGAAACGCTTCTCGGCCGAGAGGAAGTAGCCGTAAGAGTGGTAGAAAGTACCGTCTACGACACCCTCGTTGGCCCAACGGGTTATCGCACCCACAGTCACACCCCATCCGTGGGGGTTGATACCTGTCGAATAGAGCACCATTCCTCGCAGCATATAGTTGGAATTGGTGTACATCGCCGAGCCGTAGAATCCGGGGGCATACTCGTCGGTAATTGTGGAGATGTTGGTCGCGCCGCCTATATCGCCGAAACCGTGAGCCGACGAGCCGAGACCCACAGCTACCGACTTGTTGCGGAAAGCGCGGTTGAGTCCGCCGAGGCTCGAATAGTTGAAGCGTCCGCGGGCGAGGTCATTCATCTTGATGCCGTTGATGTATGTGTCGGAGTACTCCGAGTCATATCCACGGAAACGGAAACGCATCAAGTTCCAGTCATAATTGGAGGAATTGTAATATATATTGTCCGACGAACCGGTCAGAGCCCCTATGGCTTGGGATGCGCCTTCTTCATCCTCGATAGCGTTTTCGTCAAAGTATATATCCTCCATGTCCTCATAGAATGAGGTGTTCTGGTTGGTGTTGCGCAATGCCAAACGGCCCACATTGACAGTCTGGCCGTCAACGAGCACCACCCCTGATGTCAGAGGGTCATAATCGGGATTGGTGATAGAGAGCGCGTCATCTCCGGCCTTGGCACCTTGGATCAGGAAGTCGCCGGCCGGACCGGTGACGGCTTTAAGCCCCTGATTGTCAAGAGTCACCATGATGCCTCGCAGCGGTGCTCCGGTAGTCGAATCGACGACAGTGCCCGTGACCGCCGCCTTCTGTGCCAAAGCCGGCACCGCAGCTGTCAGCAGACATAGCAGTAACAGATGTAGTCTCATAAGGGATAGATTAAAATGGTCGGTTTTATTAATGATTTCTGTATGGTATCAGTTGCAGTTAACGCCTGTGTAAGTCCTAAGCAAATCTTAAAATTTACCGGCTCTGATTTTGATAGTATTGGAATCAACAAAGATAACAAAGTTTTTAATATTCAGCAACACAAATTCAGAAAATTTGCATCGCTTGAAATTTAACTTTTCCCCACAAAATTCGCCACAAAATGTTTCATATCCTTTTCACGGACGTTAATTAAATGTTACAAAAACCATTAAGAGGTTCCACAAAAAAAATACGACCGATAAATCGGTCGTACAGCCCCGGCGACGATAACGATTGTTCAACCGCTACGCGGTGTCGCCGTCAATCCGCGACACCGCAACAATAACGGCATATCGACGGTCATGGCTGACACATCACCACGGATGCGGCGACAGGCGCAGCCCCTCGGGCGGGCGGTCAAGCGCTGCCGCTATCTCCGCTGCAGCTGCCATGGACGAGCGTGCAGCCGCAGCCGAGCCGGCAGGACACACCGCCTCAAACGCCAGCTCCAGCACACCCAACGCCACAGCCTCCTCCATCTTGACAGACATGAGTATCTGTTGCGCCGCAGAAACGTCCACCCCTTCTGGCACACTCAGCGTCATGGAGATTGCATCGAATCCATGCAGCTCGGCATCCGCGACAAACGGCAACAGGGCCGTCATGACATTGGCGGCAGAGGCTTCCATAAGCCGCTTCAACGCCGGAGCCTCATCTCGTCCGAGAGGACGCGGTGCGTCGCGATGATAGGTGCGCATGGCCGAGAGGGCATATACGGTATCAAGAACTTTCGCTTTGTCAAGCGAGAATGTAATGGTTTTAGCAGACATAACTATAATAAAGATTTGAAAGTTTCCTACGTTTCCAAATCACAAGATAAGCATAACGCTTCTTCTTT